>Ga0194062_1000631_pt1 | contig 14902 bp, 16 predicted proteins | sample SepL2225m_MetaG_FD_155481 | JGI IMG/M metagenome (GOLD analysis project Ga0194062, IMG submission 155481) | Anoxic zone freshwater microbial communities from boreal shield lake in IISD Experimental Lakes Area, Ontario, Canada - Sep2016-L224-25m | ecosystem: Environmental > Aquatic > Freshwater >... | reverse complement strand
GGGCCGGACTCAGAGAGCTTGTAGATGGTCTCGACGTACTCCTGAAGCGTGGAGGTAGGCATTCGATCGAGCTCTCTATCAGGTGCCCGGGCACTACATGGTGCCACAAGTCTACGGGCTCCAAAGGGCGCCGACAACTCCGCCCACGCCTTCGCTGTGACCCACGCACGTCATGACCTTATGTCAGCGTATTGTAACCTTACGTCGCCAAATTGATACCGTTTGTCAGGAACATCGACATTCTCGGGAAAAGCCGTTGACACCCCGTTACGGCATCGGTAGAGTACGTCTTGTCCCGAGAGGTCGGACGCAGCGGACTCCGAAAGACGGCGTACCAGTAGCTGCCGGAGAGGGCCCCGAGGAAGTCGATCAAGCCGTGAGGTGGATCGGTGGAGACGGAGCCGCGAAGGTAAGAAATGGGAAGTCGGTTCGGTAGGAGCATCCCGCGGGCGAGGTCTCTCGGGACACTTGCGTTCTCAGGCAAGAGTGCCGCCCCGATCCCCTGTCACAGTTCTCAAGGCGCACAACCGCGCCTCGGATCAGGGACGATACGCGATCCGCGCGATCGGTGACTCCCACACGACCACTTCGGCGACACGCACGCGACTGTCGATGGCGTCGCTCAACCGCTCGTGAATGACGCGAGCGAGGTTCTCGGCAGTCGGAGTGATCTCATCGAAGGGTGCCACATCGTTGATGAATGCGTGGTCATAATCGCTCAGCACGCCGTTCAGGTCGTCCTTGAGCGCCTTGAAGTCGTAGAGGATACCGATGGAGTCGAGCTGCTCTCCGACGACGGTGACTTCGACGTCCCAGGTGTGGCCGTGCAAGTTGCGGCATTCCCCGGGGTAGTCGCGTAGTGCGTGAGCCGCATCGAAGTGCGACTTGACCGTGAGTTCGTACATACCAGCCTCCACACGCTGTCTCGTCGGGTAGACGAGATACTAGAAGAGCGTCTCCTGGCCCGCATCCGGCACGACCGGCGCGTCGCCTACGGTCTGCTGAGCATCCATTGCCTCATTTGCCATAGCGTCAGCCGCCTCATTCATTTCTCGGCGCACATGGGTGACGCGATGACTCGTGAACCGCGCAAGCTGCTTCTTCGCCTTTAGGAACAGCGGTTTGAGACCCTCGTTCTTCACCCGGTACTGACCGTTGATCTGCTTGACGAGCAACTCGCTGTCGGCATAAACCTGCACGTCGACGAAGCCGAGCGCGGCAACGTTCTCGAGTCCCCAGATGAAGGCCTCGTATTCGGCGATGTTGTTCGTGGCGCTTGCGATGAACTTCCCGCCGCGACACACGACCTCGCCTGCCACCTCGATGACGAACCCTGCACCCGCAGGACCCGGATTGCCGCGCGAACCGCCATCGGTCCTCAGAACGGCAGCGCTCACAGGTCGTTCTCCGAACGCACGACGATCAGGCGGCGGCACTGGGGGCACACGCTGATGTCCTCACCATTCTCGAGCTCCCGAACGCGCTCGGCAGGCAGCGACATCCGGCATGCGGAACACACGTCGACTTCGAGGCGACCAACCCCCACGCCACCTTTGGTCTCGCGAATCTGCTCGTAGCGCGAAACAGTCGCAGCATCGATGAGGGCGACCGTCTGCGCACGACGTCGCTCCATGTCCGCGATCTCCTTTTGAAGCGCGCCGCCCACGCTCTTGAACCGCTCACACAGCTGGGCATCCTTGCCCGCGAGCTGACCCAGCGCTGTGTCGATCTTGCCCGTCTGCTCTGCAGCTTTGTCGATGCGCTCCATGAGCTGCAGCGACTCCATTTCCATCTTGTCCTGGCGTCTGCGAAGCCCGTCCATCTCGCGCGTGATCGACTGCACCGCACGATGGTCGGTAGTGGCCATCACCTTGGCCTGCTCGCCCGCGATCTTCTCGACGAGGGTGGCTATCTCATCCTGATGCGCCTTGAGGTCGGCCTGAAGCTTCTTGACGAGGACGTCGGCCTTACCATGAAGAGAGGTGACGTCGCGTATCTTCTGGCGCACTGCAAGAATCTCGCGCTTCTCCGGCAGTTCGTCGAGCCGCTTCTTCGCGCGCATGATCTCGACGTCGAGATCCTGCAGTGCGAGCAGCGATGCTGCCTGGGTCATGCGAGTCTCCTCATGTCAGGGCGTCCACCAGCCGGGTCGTGCGGGAAGCGCGTGCACGCTGTGGGCATCCAGGCCGGGGACCGCACGCACCGCGTCCTCGAGCAGACTCACGAGCGGCCACTCGGACACATCGTGACCGAGCTCCACGACGCACAGGCCCATCTCGACCGCGTCCAGGGCGTCATGATACCGCACCTCCCCCGCCACGAGCGCGTCGGCCCTTGCGGCGAGCACGTCTCCCACAAGCGAGCTGGCCGAACCCGTAGCCGTTGCTACGCGCGACAGGGGCGTCGATTCATCGCCCCAGATACGAGGGGTGATCCCGAACGCGTCGACGGCACGCTGGGCCAGCGAGCCGAGCGTGACGCCGTCGTTGACGCTGCACAGCATGCCCATCCGGGCACTCGATCGCGCAATCTCCACGTCAGCCGCCGTAATCAGCGGTTCCTCGTAGGGATGGGCTACGCGGGCCGCCGCCACGACACCTCGGGCGCGGTTGCGCGCTGCGACCATCTCCAGCCGCACCTCGAAAGCGCTTGAGGCCTCGCCGGCGACGCCGACGTAGGGGGACGACGAAGCAGGCGGCGTGAAGCTTCCGGTGCCCTCGGCGGAGACGAAACGACACGCCTCGTAGTCCCCGAGCCGACCCGCACCGGCTCCCGCCATGGCCTTAGCGACTTTCTCGGAGGCTTGTGCGGGGACGAAGACGGTGATCACGGTCATGGGCATCGTCGCGCGCTCGATAGGCCTGATGGGCTCGAGGCCTAGCGCGGCGGGAAGCAGCGTACCTGCCGCCGGAGCACGGTCAAGGCTCGTGTGTGCGCTGATGAGAGCGACGCGCGCGTCCATGGCGGCGAACAGCACTCCGGCCGCTCCCCTGCCGGGGGTCAGCCAGTTCGGGGTCTTGAGAAAGGCCGGGTGATGTGTGACGAGCACGTTGGCACCAAGTTCGACCGCCTTCGCGATTGCGGCGCGTGTCGGGTCAAGTGCGAGAACGACCCCGGTGACCTCGCGCTCCGGGTCGCCGGCAAGAAGGCCGCAGCGGTCCCAATCCTCAGCCCATTGGAGCGGGAAGCGTGATGAGATGGCACGTTCGATATCACCGACTCGGACTGCACTCACAGCAAGATCGACCTCCAGCCGCCCGAACCGTCGGGCAAACTGACCTGCGTGTAGCCGGCAACTGCGGCCGCATCATAGGCCGCATCGATGCGGTACCCGACCTCGGCGGGGGCATGCGCATCGGATCCAACCGTCACACGGACCCCCGCCCGGCAAAACGCGCTCAGCATCTCGTGGCCGGGGTAGATCTCGGCGATGGGCTTGCGCAGCCCGCCGGTCGATATCTCGACGTGCACGCCGGCTTGCGCCGCGCAATCGGCCACCTCGGAAAAGAGAGCGGCCGTGGGAAACGAAGGGCGGTGCCCGAACTTCTTGGGCAGGTCCGGATGTGCCATCGAGTCGAAAAGCCCGCTGGCCGCTGCCGCGCACCAGATGCCGAAGTAGCTGCGCCAGACCTCATCGACGTCGCGGCTGTCCCACTCGTGCACCGCGAACGGATCGTCAAAGGCCCAGTCGCCGATGAAATGCACACTTCCCAGAACGAATCGCGCCCCGTCCGAGCGCTCCCGTGCGTCCGCTATCGCCGCGGCGGTCTGGGCCTCTCGGCCGGGCAGGTAGTCGGCCTCGATGCCGGTGACGACGGAGATGGCCGGATAGCGCTGAGCCGCGAGATCGACCTCGACGAGATAGTCCTCCAGGTCACACGCGGGCATCGAGAGGTTGCGGTTCGGATCGAGCTCATCGGGCAGCGCCAGGTGCTCGGTCATCGCCAGGCCCACAAGACCTCGCTCGGCGGCCGCACGAACATAGTCATCCACGGTGCCGGTCGCATGACCACAACGCTGTGTGTGTACGTGGCAGTCGATCAGCTCGCGCACGCTATCGTCCCTCCGCCAAGGCAGACATCTTCTCGGTAGCATACGACAGCCTGTCCGGGAGCGACTCCCTCGACAGGCGCGAGGAGCTCGACCTCGAGGGTGTCCCCGGTGAGACGAGCCACCGCCGGCTGTGGCGGCATACGGTAGCGAACCATCGCAGTGCACCGCTCGAGTTCAGTACCGTGCCAGACAAGGTCCCCGGCCGTGACACGACGAGTGCGCAGTGCCTCGCGTGGGCCGACCACGACGCTGTTCGTCGCGACATCGATACCGACGACGAAGAGCGGATCGGCCGACGCGATGCCAAGCCCCTTGCGCTGGCCAATGGTGTAGTTGGCGATGCCGGTATGGGTACCCAGCACGGTACCCGCAGCGTCGACGATGGCGCCGGGAGAGAGCGCTGCGGGGTGTCTGTGAGCGACGATGGCCGCATGCTCCCCAGCCGCCGCGAAACACACTTCCTGGCTGTCCGGCTTCTCGGCGACGTGCAGTCCGAAACGCTCGGCCATCGACCGGACGTCGGTCTTGGCGCACTCGCCTACCGGGAACATGACGTGATTCATCTGGGCCTCGGTCAAGCGGTAGAGAAAGTAGCTCTGGTCCTTCGTGGCATCGATTCCGCGCGCCAGGCGCGCTCGGCCCTCGGGCGCGTGCAAGATGCGTGCGTAGTGCCCCGTGGCCAGGTAGTCCGCGCCCTGCGCGCTGACCTTCGCGAGCAGGTCGGCGAACTTGAGCCGGTCGTTGCAGACGATGCAGGGATTCGGTGTGCGTCCGAGCGCGTACTCGTCGGCGAAGGGGCCGACCACCTCGCGCTCGAAAGCGTCGCGGAAGTTGAGCGCGTAGTGCGCGATACCGAGCAGGTCGCACACCCGGCGCGCATCACGTACGGCGCTCACAGAGCAGCAGCCACCCTCGTCATCGGATGACGGCCACAACTGCATGGTGACGCCGGTGACGTCGTGACCCTGCTCGAGCAGGACGGCGGCGGCCACACTCGAATCGACGCCTCCGCTCATCGCTACGAAGACGCGCGCCACGACTAGCTCCTTGCCGGATGGCGGCGAAGCGTCATCGCTGGCAGCAACCCGGATCGGCCACAGGCTCGGTCAGTACCGGCGCCACGACCTCGTGATCGTCGTGATCGTGGTCCTCGTCTCCGTGCGGGTCGAAGTTGGGGTCGCTGGACTTGATCTCGCCTGCAATCGGCGCACGCCCGTGGGTCTTGAGATAGTCGTCGACCGCAACCTTGAGGCCGTCTGTTGCCAGCACGCTGCAGTGCATCTTCGCGGGTGGCAGTCCGCCGAGCTCATCGGCAACCTGCTGCTTGCTGATGGCGACGGCCTCCTGGACGGTCAACCCCTTCGCCATCTCGGTGACGATGGAGGAGGTGGCGATGGCCGCGCCACACCCAAGCGTCTGGAACTTCACGTCGCGGATGTGATCGGTCTCGTCGACCTTGATGGTGATCTTCATCATGTCGCCGCAGACCGGGTTACCGACCTCACCGACTCCGTCGGCGTCCTCGATGACGCCCACGTTGCGAGGATTGTTGAAGTGGTCCATGACCTTCTCTGAGTACAGCACGAGCGTCTCCTTCGAGTGCGGTGGTTGGCTGGAACGGCAGAACTACTTGGAGCCGAACATCCTGGCGTAGACCGGTGACATCGCGCGCAGACGCTCGACGATGGGCGGGAACACCTCGAGAAAGTAGTCCACGTCTTCCTCGGTCGTGAATCGACCAAGCGAGATGCGCAGGCTGCCGTGAGCTATCTCGGGCGGGCAGCCGATGGAGAGCAACACGTGGCTGGGCTCGAGCGATCCGGACGAGCACGCCGAGCCGGTCGAAACCGAGATGCCCTTGTTGTCGAGCTGAAGCAACATGGCCTCGCCCTCGACACCATTGATGAGCAGAGACGCTATGTGCGGAAGGCGCGGCTCGACCAGCGTCGTCGCCTGCGTGTTCTCCAGGGCGGACATGACTCCCGCGATCACCTTGTCGCGAAGGCCGGCGAGACGCGCCACCTCGGCGGGCTGCTCGGCGACCATGATCTCGAGCGCCTTGGCAAAGCCGGCAGCGCCGGGCGTGTTCTGGGTGCCCGAGCGCTTCTTGAACTCCTGCCCGCCGCCCATCAGATACGCCCCGAACGGCGTGCGCTTCTTCAGGTACAGGGCGCCGAAGCCCTTCGGACCGTATATCTTGTGACTGGAAAAGGACGCGGCATCGATACCGAGGTCCTGTACGTCAAAGGGGATCTTGCCCAGCGTCTGGGCCGCGTCGGTGTGAAACAGCGCGCCACCCTCGTGCGCGACGGCGGCAAGTTCCTTGATCGGGTTGATCGTGCCGATCTCGTTGTTCGCATGCATGATGGACACAAGCTTGGTGTTGGGCTTCATCGCCGCGCGCAGGTCATCAGCGTGGATGTGCCCGTCGTCGCGCGGGTTGAGCACGGTGAGCTCAAAGCCCCGTTTCTCGAGCCAGTGAGCCGGTTCGAGGATCGCGTGGTGCTCGAACGCCGAGACGATGAGGTGCGCACCACCCTCGGGTGCTACCCGCAACAGAATGCCGATGAGCGCCGCGTTGTCGGACTCAGTGCCGCCGCCGGTGAAGATGATCTCGTCCGGACGCTCGGCGTTGATGCTACGGGCCACCGATTCGCGAGCCTCCTCAAGAGCGCGAAACGCGTCGCGCCCGATGCCATAGAGCGAGTTGGCATTGCCGAAACGCTCAGTGAAGAAGGGCATCATGGTCTCGAGGACTCGCTCGTCAACGGGCGTGGTTGCGGCATAGTCGAAGTAGGTCGTCATGGGTGTCCTTCTCCCTAGCGAGCGGTCGTGTCGCGCCGGTCGAACGTATCTTGTGTACCCGCGAGTGATGCAAGTGTGGTTGATGCGAAGACATCCTTGAGCGCTGTCGTGGCACGCGCCCAGACGGGCGCAGCGGCGCACGATCCGCTCTTGAGACACCCGGACTCGCGGCCGCTGTCGCACACACTTGCCTGCAAAGGACCCTCGAGGGCCTCTACCACGTCAAGGACGGTGATCATCGCGGGATCGCGCTGCAAGACGAATCCGCCCTTCGCGCCCCTCACTGCCGTGACGATTCCCGCACGCCTCAACGCGACGAAGAGCTGCTCGAGAAAGCGAGGAGGAATCGCCCTTCGCTCGGCGATTTCGCGGGCGCTCACGGGCCCTTGTCCGTAGTTGCATGCGAGGTCGATCGAAGCCAGGACGCCGTACTCGCTCTTGGCTGTGAGCCGCATGGATTCCCGCTCCCTTCTCGCAATCACGACTGTTTCAGTAATGATTGCATCATACGCCGGGAACGACGTGTGTCAACAGCCCACCCCAGGTTCCGTCGGAGCTGCGATTTCCGCCGCTCGTGAACGGGGTTCATCCATCCAGCGCAGTGAAATCGCCGTCCGTCAGATAGAACATGTGTCCGATTGTCTCGCAACCTCCGCAACGCTACGATAGGCCCCCGCCTCACGAGGGGGACGCACCGGAAACGGCGCGCCCGTACGGGGAACCGGGTACACGGTTGACAGCCACCAGGGTGGCGAGAGCCCACTGAACCCGTAAGCGTAGAGCCCCAGCCGCGAGTTCTCGCGACCGGGGCTCCGCTGATTTCAGGGATGAGATCGGCTCTGGATCAGCCAAGCTCCTTGCTCAGATTCGCCATCTCGATGGCGGCCTCGGCCGCTTCCCAGCCCTTGTTGCCCGCCTTGGTTCCGGCGCGCTCCACTGCCTGGTCGATGGTGTCGGCCGTGATCACGCCGAACATCACCGGAACGCCGGTGTCCAGCGAGACCTTTGCCACGCCCTTGCTCACCTCGGCGGACACATACTCGAAGTGCGGGGTGCCACCGCGGATAACGACGCCAAGTGCCACAACCGCGTCGTAGCGCCCGGACGATGCGAACTTCCCCGCGACGAGCGGGATCTCGAACGCACCGGGCACCCAGGCGACGTCGATGTCGTCGGCTGAGACTCCGTGGCGCACGAAGGCGTCCTGCGCGCCGGACAATAGCCGGCTCGAGAGAAGCTCGTTGAACCGCGCCACGACGATGGCGACCTTCAGACCCGTACCTACGAGATGTCCTTCGTACGTGCTCATGAGGCGTTTCCTTCCCGTGTGGGCGCCGCCTCGCCGAGCGAGAGCGTGTGCGCCATCTTCTCCTTCTTGGTGGTCAGGTACTTGATGTTCGTGTCGCACGAAGCGACCTCGAGCGCTACCTGCTCGGTGATCTTGAGTCCGTAGCCTTCGAGCCCGACGATCTTGCGTGGGTTGTTGGTCATCAGCCGGATGGAGTGCAACCCGAGGTCGCACAGTATCTGGGCGCCGATGCCGTAGTCACGCAGATCGGCGGGAAACCCGAGCGCCTCGTTGGCCTCGACGGTATCGGCGCCGGCCTCCTGAAGCTCGTAGGCTTTGAGCTTGTTGGCCAGACCGATGCCGCGGCCTTCGTGCCCGACGATGTAGAGGACCACACCCTCCCCTTCGGCCTGCACGCGACGCATTGCCTCCTCGAGCTGGGCGCCGCAGTCGCAGCGCAGCGAGTGGAAGACGTCACCGGTCAAGCACTCGGAGTGCACCCGGACGAGCACGTTGTCCTTGCCGGCGACGTCTCCGACGACCAAAGCCATGTGCGTCCGATCGTCGATGAGGCTGCGAAAGCCGTAGCCCGTGAAATCGCCGAAACGCGTGGGCATGCGTACCTGGGACTCGCGAACCACCAGACGCTCCGTGCGCCGCCTGAAGGCAATGAGGTCGGCGACGGTGATCATCTTCAGCCCGTGTTCCGAAGCGAAGACCTCGAGCTGCGGGCGTCTCGCCATCGTGCCGTCTTCATTCATGATCTCGCAGATCACGCCCGCCGGCGCCAGACCGGCCAACCGGGCCAGGTCGACCGCCGCCTCGGTGTGGCCCGCGCGCTCGAGAACGCCACCGGGGCGGGCTTGCAACGGGAAGACGTGGCCAGGCATCGATATGTCGGCAGGCGTCGTGCTCGCGTCGATGGCCGTGCTGATGGTCACGGCACGGTCGGCAGCCGAGATGCCGGTCGTGATCTTGCCCTTGGCGCCGATGGAGCAGTGAAACGCAGTCCCCTGCTCCGAGGTGTTCTCGCCGGCCATCGGCGGGACTCCGAGCGCCTCGAGGCGCTCGGCGGTCAGTGGCATGCAGATCAGGCCGCGACCGTGACGGGCCATGAAGTTGACGGCCTCGGGAGTGACCTTGGCCGCAGCCATGACCAGATCGCCCTCGTTCTCGCGATCCTCGTCATCGACGACCACGAGCATGCGGCCGGCCGCAATCTCGGCGATGCCCTCCTCGATGGAAGAGAACGGCGCGCGTGCGTTGGCAGCATTCATCAGCGGCCGCCCTCCGCGAATTCGCGCAGCATGTCGCCGAGCCCGCGCTTGGGCATGCCCTCAACGCTCTGGTCGGCGTTGACGTAGAGGTCGACGAAGCGCTTGACGTACTTGCCCATCACGTCGATCTCGACATTGACCGCCGAGCCGATCGCCTTCTCCTTGAGAGTCGTGGCGGCCTCGGTGTGCGCCACGATCGCTGCTGCGAAGCTCTCGCCGCGAATCTGCGCGATCGTCAACGAGATGCCATCCACGGCGATCGAGCCCTTGGGAATCACGTACTCCATCAGTGCCGGCGGCACCTGGAACTGGTAGATGGTCGAGTTGCCCGACGGGTGACGCAGGAGCAACCTCCCGAGACCGTCCACGTGACCGGTGACCATGTGCCCTCCGAGCCGGTCGGACAGGCGCAAAGCGCGTTCCAGGTTGACCTTGGTGCCCTGCCGAACTCCGGAGAGCGTCGTGCGAGTGAACGTCTCTTCGCTCACATCGGCGACGAACGCGCCACGCGCGAAGTTCGCGATGGTCAGGCACGCTCCGTCCACCGCGACCGAGTCTCCGAGCGCCATGTCGCGTCCAAACTCGGGGGCGTAGATTTCGAGCTGCGCGCCACCGGACACGCGATCGACCCGCATCACGATTCCCTGTGATTCGATGAGTCCCGTAAACATCGTTCTTCGTCCTCTCCTATGCTTCGCCGAGATGCTCGTCGGCATCCCAAACGGTGACTGACACATCTCCCACGATACCCGCTTCAACGGGCCTCATGCGGCGCGCGAGCTCATCTCCCGCGCGATCCCCGGGGCCGACGTAGACAGGCGGCGCGGTTCCCGCCATACCTCCGGCCGTCACTGTCACGTATTCGTCAATGAGGTTCTCGTCCCACAGAGCGCTCAAGAGCCGCGGTCCCGGCTCGACGAGCAGCTCCCCTATCCCGTGGTCGCCAAGCGCCCTGAGAGCGGCCGTGAGGCCCCCCTCGGCCTGCCAGCGCGAGATGGTGACTGTGTCTGGCAGCGCACCAAGGGCATCGGCGTGCGCAGCGTCACTCGCGAGCACGAGCGTGGGCGCGGCGCCATCCAAGAACACCCGAGAATCGGCGAGTGGCACGTCTTCGCGAACCAGGATGACCCGAAGCGGCTGGCACTCCGCAAGCCCACCGCTGGCATCGCGGACGGTCAGAGCCGGGTCGTCAGCAGCGATGGTGGCCGCCGATACGAGCACCGCATCCGCCCGGGCGCGCAGCCTGCGTGTGACCACTGCTCCCGAAGGTCCCGTCATGGACGCGCGTTGGCCAAGCACGAAGCCGACGCGCGCATCCAGCGAGAGCCCGGACTTCGCGATGACCATCGGCAGTCCGGTTGCCAGGCGCTTGAGCCAACCGGAGTTCAAGTCGGCAAACGGCCCGGGATCGGACGCGAACTCGACCGCGATCCCGGCTCGAGAGAGCGCGTCTGCTCCGCCGGACGCGTCGACGTTCGGGTCGCGCATACCTATGACGACCCGCGCCACACCGGCCGCGATGAGTGCATCGACACAGGGCGGGGTCTTGCCATGGTGAGCGCAAGGCTCGAGGGTGACGTAGACATCGGCGCCACGGCCCGCATCACCGGCGTCCGCCAGCGCGAACACCTCCGCGTGGGGCTGGCCCGCGCGAGGGTGGTGACCTTCACCGACGATCGCACCGTCACGAACCACCACGCAACCTACGGTGGGGTTGGGCCACGTTCGACCGTGCGCGCGCTGCGCGAGAGTGCCAGCGTACGCGAGGAACGGATCCTCGACCTGAGATGCGACGTCTGTGAACAGACGCACGGTTGCGACCTTCCTTCTCCCATCCGGACTCTGACCGTCGGCCCCGGAATCTCACCGAGTCGGCCCCTCACGGGGTTCGCGGGCTGTCACCGCCGGTGGGGAGTTTCACCCCGCCCTGAAGAAAGCGTCTCGAAGTCTAGCACACGGCCTCGGAGCGAAGCCCGAGGCACAGGCCAGCATCTTATTGCGACTCAACCGCGTTCTCAGCGGCAGCCCGAATCTCGGCTATGGCGGCCTTCGGGTCGGGCGCACCGAATACGGCGTTGCCCGCGACGAGGCAGTTGGCTCCTGCAGCCGCAACCAGCGCCGCCGTTTGCACGTTGATGCCGCCGTCCACCTGGATGACGGGATCGAGTTCGAGCTGGTCACACATCCAGCGCAGCTCAGCGACCTTGTCCACGCTTCGCTCGATGAACGACTGACCCCCGAACCCGGGGTTGACGCTCATCACGAGCACCATGTCGACCATGCCGATGACTTCGATGAGCGAATCGACGGGCGTTCCGGGGTTGACCGACACCCCTGCCTTGGCGCCTCCCGCACGAATCGCACCCAGTGTTCGGTGAATATGCGGAGACGCCTCGGCGTGAATCGTTATCCAGTCCGCTCCCGCGTCGAGGTACCAACCAATCGTCGCGTCAACGTTGTCGATCATCAGATGCACGTCGAGCGGCTTGGTGGCGACCTTCTTGATCGCGGCGATGACGGGGGGACCGATGGTGAGGTTGGGCACGAAGTGGCCATCCATCACGTCGACGTGAATGAAGTCGGCGCCGCCTTCTTCGATGAGCTTGATGGCCTCGGCGAGCCGTGTGAAGTCCGCAGAAAGGATCGAGGGTGCGATGAGTATTCGCTCTGACACGGGTGCCTCCAAGTGCCGATGATGGTCAGTCGTCTACCAGTCCGAGTCCGTGCAACTCGTCGGTCGCTCCCCTACCGAGCAAGGCCCGCTCGGCAGACTGCACCGGTTGGCCTTCGTACAGAATCGCCCGCACCTGACGGGCGATGGGCAGCTCGAGGCCCTCTCGGGTGGCCAGTTCGTCCACGGTCACACATGCCACAGCACCCTCGACGACCATGTGTGTGCGCTCGGTGAACTCCGCTAGCGTCCCGCCCCGTGCAATAGACTCGCCAAACCCCCTGTTGCGAGAGTGGCGGCTCGTGCAGGTGACGATGAGGTCGCCCATACCGGCAAGCCCCATGTACGTCATCGGATTGGCACCCAGCCGCTTGCCTAGGCGTGTCATCTCGGCAAGGCCGCGCGTCATCAGCGTGGCTTTCGTGTTGTCGCCGTAACCCAGACCGTCGCACATGCCGGCCGCGATCGCGACGACGTTCTTACTCGCACCACACAGCTCTACACCGACCACGTCCGGGTTCGTATACACGCGGAAGAACGGCGTCATGAACGCGTCTTGGAAGAACTCCCCGACCGATGGGTCGTAGGCCGCGACCACTGTGGCCGACGGAATACCCTTGCTGACCTCTTCTGCGTGATTGGGCCCGGAGAGACCGGCGATTCGCTGCTTGTTGCCGAGAACGTCTGCGAGCACCTCCGTCATGAGGAGGTTCGATCCGCCTTCGACGCCTTTCGAGAGAATCACGACGGGCACGTCCGCGCCGAGAAACGGCTTCATGTGCTCGGCGGTCTCGCGCACTCCCACCGATGGCGTCACCATGACCACGGCCTCGACTTCGCGCAGAGCCTGCTCGAAGTCGGGCGAAGCGACGACTCGCTCGCTCAGGACCACGTCCGGAAGGTAGATCGGGTTGTGGTGCTCGGCGTTGATTCCCTCGGCGATCTCGGGCTCGCGGGACCACAGCGAGATGTCATGGCCCTTGTTGCCGAGCAGCCAACACACAGCGGTGCCCCACGAACCTGCGCCGATGACGGCTATGCGCATCAGGACTCGCCTTTCGTCTTCGTCGCCGAACCTTTCCCGCTCCACGATACCTTAGGCTCTTCGCGACGCCAGATGCGCGCGATATTGGCCCGGTGGCGCCAAATCACCAGTCCAGCGGCGACGCATGCGAAACCGATGATGGTCCACTGGCCGGGATAGAAGACGATGCACAACAGCGGATACTCGACCGCGATCAGCACTGACGCCAGACTCACAACTCGAAACAGGGCGATAAGAAGGATGAACGAGAGCAACAGAAAGGGCCACGGATACGGCGTGAACACGAGCAGCGCTCCGGCCGCCGTGGCCACACCCTTACCCCCCTTGAACCCGATGTAGGGTGAGTAGGAGTGGCCCAGAATCGCAGCCATCGTCGCCGCGATCATCACCCAGTCCTGCGCCGAAGCGCCAAATCGGGCTGATGGCACGACCCACCACGCCAAGCCGACGGCGAGCGCGCCCTTCGCGATGTCGAGCAAGAGGGTGGCTATCGCGGCCTTCACACCGAGTGTGCGATAGACGTTGGTCGCGCCGAGGTTACCCGAACCGTGCTCGCGCACATCGACGGCAAAGAAGCGCTTGCCGATGATGAGCGCCCACGGCACACCCCCGACGAGGTATCCGAGAACCAGGACAGCTACGCCCCGGAGTACGAGCCCCGAGTCCACCGTCTAGTCCTTCTTGCGGAACTTCAGGATGATGGGCGTCCCGGTCAGCTCGAAGCGCTCGCGCAGACGGTTCTCGACATAGCGCTTGAAGTTATCGTCGACAAGCGTGGGGTGGTTCGCGAAGAACGTGAAGCCGGGAGGCGACGTCCGCGTCTGCGTGACATAGTGCAGCCTCAGCGTCTGCCGACCCTTGCTCACCGTATGCCCGAAGTCGCGCATCTCGGTGAGAAGCTTGTTCAGTTGGCTCGTCGATATCTCCTGCGTGTAGTTCGCAAACGCCACGTCCACGGCGTCCCAGATACGACCGACACCTCGCCCGGTCAGCGCACTGATCTTGAGCACGGGCGCGTAGCCCACGAAGCCAAGGCGCTCCTCGACGCGCACGTCAATGGCTTCCTTCTCCTCGGGCGTCTCGAGGACGTCCCACTTGTTGAGCAGCACGATCATGGCGCACCCGCGCTCAGAGGCGAAGTTGGCGACACGCTGATCCTGATCGGTCAGGCCGATGGTGGCGTCGATGACGAGAAGTGCTACCTGCGCGCGGTCGATCGCGCGCATCGCACGCACGAACCCGTAGTACTCGACGTCTTCTTCGATGAGCGACTTGCGCCGGATGCCCGCGGTGTCGATGAGGCGGTAGTGTACGCCGTCGCGCTCGACGGCCATGTCGATGGCGTCACGCGTGGTTCCGGCGACGTCGGACACGATGGCGCGTTCCACGCCGGTGAGCTTGTTCAGGAGCGAGGACTTGCCGGCATTCGGACGTCCGATGATGGCGATGTCGATGGCGTTGGTCTCGATCTCAGGCTCGGACTCAGGCAGCGCCTTGACGAGCTCGTCGAGGATGTCGCCGGTCCCATGGCCGTGTGTCGCCGAGACGGGCCACGGCGTGTCCAGACCCAGCGCCCAGAACTCGTGCGCCTCGTCGTCGCGACCGGGAGTGTCCATCTTGTTGACAGCGAGGAAGGTGGGGCGGCCGGCACGCTTCAGGATGCGGGCGACCTCCTCGTCTTCGGGCGTCAAACCGGCCTTGCCGTCGACGATGAAGACGATCGCGTCGGCCTCCTCGGCAGCCATGAGGCCTGCGAGCGAATA
>Ga0194062_1000630_pt1 | contig 14920 bp, 14 predicted proteins | sample SepL2225m_MetaG_FD_155481 | JGI IMG/M metagenome (GOLD analysis project Ga0194062, IMG submission 155481) | Anoxic zone freshwater microbial communities from boreal shield lake in IISD Experimental Lakes Area, Ontario, Canada - Sep2016-L224-25m | ecosystem: Environmental > Aquatic > Freshwater >... | reverse complement strand
CCCTTTCGAGACGGTCATTGGAGTGAACCTGATCGGCACCTTCAATGTGATGCGCTACGCGGCAGCCGCAATGTTGAGCAACGAGCCGCAAGGAGCGAATGCTGAGCGCGGAGTGATCATCAACACGGCATCGATAGCCGCATTTGATGGACAGATTGGCCAGCTTGCTTACGCCGCATCAAAGGGAGGTGTAGTAGGGATGACACTTCCCGCCGCCCGCGACCTCTCGCGCGAAGCGATCCGGGTTTGCACGATCGCACCAGGTCTCTTTGATACGCCGCTGCTCGCGTCGCTGCCGGAACCGGCACGGCAGAGTCTTGGCGCTACCGTTCCCTATCCAGCGCGACTTGGCGACCCAGCTGAGTACGCTCAGCTCGCACTTTCGATCGTTGCCAACGGCTATCTGAACGGCGAAACAATCCGACTTGACGCTGGTTTACGGATGGCACCCAAGTAGTCGGCAACCGCACCCGTGGTTACTGGCGCGGTGTCTTTGCAACCTTCAGATCAAACTTTGCCTTTTCGGTCTTACTATCGACGCTGGTCACCGTAACTGTCACGTCATAGACCTTCGCCGGAGCGGTCCCCAGCGAGCAGGTGAGTGTCGCGCCGACCTCGGCCTTGAGATCGTCAGGGCAGCTGAGCTTCGGCGCGTTAGCGACTGGTATTCCAGCGTTGGCGGCCAGCTGCTGAATACCCTCCGTCTCAACATCCTGCTTGGAGACCGTCTTCTGCGAGCCGATTGATGCCGAGCAGGCACTTAACGCCAGAATCGCGCTGATCATCACGATCATTACCGGAGCGCTTCTGCGAATTTGAGATTTATCAATCATCTTTTAGAGGACATCCGTTGGGCCAGTGCCAGGCGCGGGTGGCGCGGGCGGAGCTGGTGGTGCAGCAGGCGGCGCTGCGGGCGGCTGCGGAGGCGAGACAAACACTGCCGGATGCTGCGCGGCTGCAACTCTTGCGGCCGCCTCCGGGTTAACCTCGCGGTCGAGTGCAAGCTGATCGCGAGTGTTCTCGAAGATGCGGAAGAAAACCGAAATCAACTCAAACACGACGCGATAAATGAGCGTGTAGAAGAACAGAAGTATCGGCCCAAGGATTAGTAGCCAGAGGATTCCAAACGCGGTGTTGCCACCTCCGGATTCTTGAACATTTCCGTTGATGTCGATCGTCGTTGTTGTGTCGCCGCCCGCGAATATTGAGACCGCAATGACGAGGTAGGCAACGACAAGAAATACGAGCGTGATCACATATAGAACCTTGATCACCCGCGTCGTTATGAACGATGTGAACGACAGATCAAACAGCGATGCGAAGAATCTTTTTTGCACTAAAGCCTCCCGGTCTTTTTACTTAATGCTGATTAGACCACAGGACTTGCTGTTCCGCCACAAAAGACTGTCGCAGCCAAATCTACAGCCGCAACAGTCATTCGCTAGAAGCGGTGACGGGACTACTGAGAGGTAGTGTCCTCAGCGGCAGTTGTGTCTTCTGCCGAACTCGTATCTCCAGGAGTGGCCGCAGCTGGGTCGACCGAATCCCATGTGAATGTTCCCTTGTTGGTTGAGCTATCCCATGTCTTGACGACCGCTGTCCCATCAACTGTCTTGCCGTCTACAGTCACAGCACAGGCCTGCTTGGCACCGACCTTGCCTTCTAGATCCCCGTCGCACTTGACCGTTGCATCACCATTGAACTTGGCCGTGACCTGAGTAGCAATCGTCTTCTCAATATCTGATTGCGAGATGCTGCTGCTGCCAGAAGAACAGGCGCCGAGTGCAAAGACCGGCACGACTGCAGCGAGCGCTAGCCATCGAGCAGACAACCTCTTACGTTCGGTTGATTTCATCGTTACTTTGCCCCCAGTTTGTTAAACGACAGTGCGATTTACAAGAACTCAACCAGAGTTGTCGGCGTTGAACCTCTTCTAGCTACGGTCCGTCCGTTCCACCGAGCTGCTTCGAGATCTGTCGAGAGCGATCGGTCGGCTTGAGCAGGTAGACGCGAGCGCAACCGAAGCGCCAGCTGCGTTCAATCAGCGGGCCGATCAGTGACGCAAGGTCGGGTGCGCCTCCGCGCCAGCCTCCGCACTCCTCATAGATGAACCGAGCTCCAGTTGAATTGACGAACCGCTGCGACTCGCGCACAACAATCGGATTGGCTGGCTTGCCGCTGAGATTCGCAAGGTAGGCATTGAACAGCAGCTGGTTCACACGCCGACTGCGCTGTTCGAAATCCGGAGTCCACGAATGAGTGCCGACGAATACATCACGGCCGGCATAGGCGGGTACAAGCAGCCCCGCATAGCCGTTGGCCAGCACTCCACCAGGATGCGGACTGGTTTCGATTAGGCGCAAGGCTTCGCGTTCACCGTCCCGGAACTCATACGGGAAGATGCGCGTGTTTACGTTGTCGCGAGCGATTCCCAGTCTGTGAATTGCCCCCGGAATTGTCAGAACGAGCACGGCCGGCAACACCCACCACCAGCGTGGCTTGGGTACCCATGTCGGTCGCCAAGTCGTCATTCCCTGCACGGCCAGAACCGCAAGCGGAACTGACAGTCCCTGTACGGCGTGGAACGGGAAGGTTCCGAACGGCTGCAGATAAACGATCAACACTGCGAGCGGCCATATCCTGACCGCCGTCTGCTGCCAGTCATTGCCCGCTCGACGCAGGGCTGGCAGGGCAGCAAGCAACAGCGGCGCAATACAGATCAAGATCGCCCACCACGACCAGTCCCAGTCGGGATTCGCCCCCGCAGCATTTGCCTGCCCGGCAAGCTTCCAGGCGGAATCGCTGCGCTGGAGGAGCGCGTAATAGATGGCCGGCACAAGTCCGAGCAGCGCGATCCACAGGAGCGACCAGCGCGGCACAACTCTGTGACGCGCCCAGCGCCACACCTCAACCCCGGCAACAATCAACAGCAGCTCGGCGCCCTGCCAAGGCTGGACCCAGCTGACGAACATTGCCCCGAGCGCGCAGCTGGCCAACAGCCATGGTCGCTGTCCTTCGCGTGACTTCTCCACCCCTATGAGCAGCAGCGGCACAAGGAAAATTGCAACTACTGCGACCTCATAGCCGACCAACTGCTGCCCCGGCCAAATCTCCGAACTGATGAAGTCGAGGTTGTAGCGAAGCCGATATCCGGCACCAAACCAGCCCAACAGCGTGCTTGCTGGAACGATCAGGAACAGCGCTAGTGCCAGTGCGGCCCTAGCAGGCCAAACAGCCGCGGTCAGTCGACGCGTGTACTGGCGCGCGCCAAGGAACGCGACGATTACCGCAATCGGCTTCCAGACAGCTGCAACAGAGAACGCAATTGGTATTCCAAACAGACGGTGGCCGAGACCGGAGAGCAGATACGACGGGTGCAGGAAGTCGCGAGTGTCAGGAGCGAGGTCAAAGCGGTCAGCGATAAGACCATGCGCACCGGCCTGCCTGACCCATGAGAGGTACTGAAGCTGATCAACCGGGAAAAGTCCGTCACCTCCAGTTATCGCGCCGCCACTCCTGATCAGCAGCGGACCAATCACTGCTACTGAGAGCAGCGCGACAAGGCTGAGCATCAGCCAGTCGAACCAATCAAACCCAAAGCGCGCGCGCATTGCGGCGGACTGTACCCCTGCTTCCACACCAATCGGCTTCTACCGGCGCCCGCCAACCTTGCATCGGGAGCGCAAACTGAGTCACTGTGTAATTGTGCGAGCCGAAATCAATGAACTACGAACGTCTCTACAGCTACCGATTCCGCGACATTGACCAGCAACTGCGCGCCGATGTTTGGATTGACATCGCCGAATTCATGCGAGGCAAGCTCGGCAACCCGCGCGCCGTGCTTGATCCCGCCGCTGGCAGAGGCGAATTCATCAATGCGATCGATGCCGAGGAGCGCTGGGCCGTTGACATGGTCGAGTACCCGGAGGGGACTCACGATCAGGGAGTGAACGTCGTCGTATCCGACATCTTTGATGCCAACCTGCCAAATGACCACTTCGATGGGATCTTCATCTCGAACTTCCTTGAGCACCTAACCACCCAGGAGTCGGTCAGTGTCTTCCTCGAGAAGATGCACGCGGTTTCAAAGCCGGGCGGCCGGATAGCGATTATGGGGCCCAACTTCCGATACTGCGCGAAGCAGTACTTCAACTGCGCAGATCACACGTTGATCTTTGACCACGGCGCGATCGCCGAACACCTCTACGCCGCGGGCTTTGAGGTCGAGGAGGTAATCCCCCGCTTCCTCCCATACTCCTTCCGCCAGAGACTGCCAGCATCGCGCGAGGCAACGCGCGCTTACTTGCGCTTCCCGCCTGCATGGAGACTGCTTGGCAAACAGTTCCTGCTGGTTGGTCGCGCGTGACCGCAGCCGCACTCGAAGCATTCGCAGCAAGACGTTTCAGGCCGCTAGCGGCGCTCGTTGGCGCTGGCAGCGCGCTACTGACCTTCGTGGTGAGCAGCAAATCAGGCTTTTACCACGATGACCTGACCAACCTCGGCGAGGCTCGCGACCGAGGCCTGACGCTAAAGGCGATAATTCACCCAGTCACAGAGGCGCACCTGATGCCGGTGCACCGGCTCCTCAACTGGCTGATTCTCGCGCTCGGCGCCCACTGGTGGATGGCGGCGCTTTTCTGCTCTGTGATGATCGGTATCGCAGTCGTGCTGATTGCCCTAGTTGTCAGAGAAATCAGTGCTACCGCGAGTGTCGCACTTGTTGTCGCCGCGATCATCGGAACCTCAATGGTCTACCTACGCGTTTCGCTCTGGTGGACGGAGGCGATCGGCGAGTTCCCCGCAACTGCTCTAACGATGATCATGATTCTCGCTGCCCTTCGCTGGGACCGAACCCGCTCAAGAAAGGCGCTCGCCTTCAGCGGTCTAGCGCTGCTGCTTGCACTGTTCTGTTTCGACAAGTACTTCACAATGATCGCCCCCGTAGCCGCAGTAATGGCGCTCGGACTCTCCGACCAACGCGAAATCGAATGGCAGCAGTTCAAGACGCGAATCCGCTCGCTTGCGCCGTTGCTTGCAGTCTGGGTTGGGACCGTCGCGATCTTCCTTATCGCATCGGTAATCGCCATCCGGGCGGTTGGATTCCCACTAGCCAGCACCGCAACGCAGGCCAGCTTCCGCGCCTATGCAAACTTCATGCTCAAGTGGTGGGAGCACAGCGTTCCAGCCTCGCTGATAAATGTGACTCCGACTCTCGGCCGGGGAGATCTGCCGGGCCTCGTCGTTCTAATTGGACTTGCGACCTGCACGATCCGCGGCTCGCGGGCTTGGATGCTGTGGGCAGCCGCCATAGCGGTGATCGTAGGCAATTCGCTGGTACTTGCAGTTGGCCGGCTTTCGACTGCCGCGCTCGCGATCGTTTACGACCCTCGCTATCAGGACCTCACGTTGCTGACGCTTGCGCTTCTAGTGCCTGCCGCTTGGCGAGCCTCTGGCAGGCCCTTCCCGCGCAGTGGCAAGTGGCTCTGGCTGACACTCTCGGCGATCTGCGCGCTAGCAGCTATCTGGCTTTACAACGGGCAGCAAGCAACCCGTGAACAGGTTGGGATAGTAACCGGAGCCGCAGATTACGCCGAGCGACTCAACTCAACGCTAACTGAACTTCGTAAGAGCCATAAAGACTTAACCCTGCTTGATGAGCGGGCTTCAAACACGATTGTTGGGCGCTTCGTTGAAGACCCCTACGATCGCCTCTCAAATGTCGCTGACCTGCTCGCACCCGATGTCCATCTGACAGCCAATCAACTAACCGGAACGCCGGTAGGAGTTGCCCTGAATGGTGCCGCATCGGTGGTTTCAACGACGGCTCCCCTTGCCTTCCTGCCGCCGCTCGCCCAGTGCGGCTACTCATCACCCAAGTCAATGTGGCTGAGTACGACGGCGAGTCCGTTCACAGCAGCCTTATTCGTGCCTAAGCCTTTACAGAGCCCATTTGGGCGGATCCTATTAACGGTCCGGCTGCGAGCAACGAACGGTCGCGGCACGATTGCCGTTACATCCTACGGGGCCAAATTCCCATCTCTAAAGGCGCCACTCGGCGATCACCGCGATGGCCTGCGGCTGCTGATCCCAGCAAGGTCCTCGGCGATTTTGATCCAGCTTTGGGGTGGAGCAGCGGGCTGCATATCCGGCGTGGAGGCTGCACGACTCGGATAGTGTCAATAAATGATGCGTCCGCTCCGCAATTTCCAACAGCTTGCGGTCGCACCCCGAGTAACAGCGTGCTGCGCATTGATTATTTGTTTGATTGTGCTGCTCACCGCGTCAACCGATGCGGACGCCAGCACTGCTCGCCGACCGCTACTGCCAGTGCCATCTAGTACCGATGTTGATCGAGGTGTCTTCGCTAATCCGGGCAAGTCAGTTCCAGCTAGCCGCTGGGATGGGCACCGGCGGCGCCTCGCTAACGCCGCACGGATGATCCCCAGCGGCGCCTACGGAAAGCTGTTCGATGCTGGCGGAGGCACGATGGTTCGCATCAGCATGTCGAGCAGCTACTCAACTGGCCCAGACGATGACGCGGCGCTCCAAACTTGGGCTGACCTGGCCGGATCAATGCTTCACGGCAGCGAGCTTTCACGACTGAAGGTTTACATGGCGCCAAGTGATGAGGTTCAGAGCTCGCGATTCTGTGGGCGCGATGCACTCGGCTGCTACTTCCCTTCAAGCGAGGAAATGATCGTCTCGGACCACGGCGAATCCGGCGGGCCAAGTCCACAGGCAATCTTTGCCCATGAGTACGGTCATCACATTGCTCGTAATCGCAGCAATTACCCATGGTCGGCAAGTGACTGGGGACCGAAGCGCTGGGCGACGCGCTTACACATCTGCCAAGGGGTTCGAGCGGGCCGATTCTTCCCGAATGACGAAGGTTCGAACTACGACCTAAATCCATCTGAGGGTTGGTCTGAGGCTTATCGCGTGGCCAACGGTTACGAAACCAGCAGTTGGGACATTGTCGCCAACATCTTCCGCCCAAATAAGCAATCGACGGCCGCGATCCGCGCAGATGTCAGTTCGCCGTTTCGGCGGGCTACGGTCGCTTGGCGAACAGTTAGCTTCACCCCGAGGCTGCGGCAGCGCGAGCTTGGCTTCAGTTTTCCGCTTGATGGGCGGGTTACGGTTCACGCGAAGGGACGCGGCATTGATCCCGACCTGAGCCTGCTCGGCATTACAAGGGTTCGCCGCGTAATCGCACGCTCGAGTCGTTACGGAATACGCGACGCACTCAGCAATGATGCCTGTGGCTATGACTCAATCAGGGTCCGCGTCCGAAGTAAGACGGCCCGCAGCGGAAGTGTCACGCTAAGCGTTAGCCGACCGGTTGGCTGACCCTGTTACCACCCACCCCACAAGATGCCGGTTAGGCTGAAGTCAACTTGGTATTTCTACTCTGCCTGATCATATTTCTTACGTTCTTCGCGCTGATCGGGCTGGCAATTAGCGCGGCAATGGCTATTGGGGCGATCGCGATCGTCCTACTGATAATCACCTTCATCTTTGCGCTCGTCTTCCGCCGCCAGCCCTAGGCCGAAGGTCAAGCGCTAGCGCGGAGCAACCCACACCAGCATCAGAGGGACGCGGGAAGTCGCTTTAACCGCCAATAACTCGGCTACGCTCGACCTATGATCGAGACACCAGCCTGATCGCTACGAAGGGATGACCATGAAACTCGAAGGAATGCACCACATCACGATGATCACCGGTGACGCCCGGAGGAATGTCGACTTCTACGCAGATGTACTCGGCCTCAGGTTGGTAAAAAAGACAGTCAATTTCGACGCTCCTCAGGCCTACCACCTCTACTTCGGCGATGAGCAGGGATCACCCGGATCAATCCTGACCTGGTTCGAGTTCCCCGGAGCGCCTCCTGGCAATCCGGGAGCAGGGATGGTCCACACGATCCAGCTAGGGGTTCGATCGGCAGAGTCACTTGAGTTCTGGGAGCAGCGTCTTGCCAACAACGGCTACCCAACCGAATCGCTAGATGGAGTGCTTCGATTCCAAGACTTTGAGGGCCTTCAATACGAACTTGTTATCGCTGACCCGAGCAAGCCAGTGCTGCAAGCCCGCCATCCTGAGATTCCAGCGGAACATGCGCTGACTGGAGTCCAAGGCGTGAGAGCGTTCGCATCCGAAGAACTCAACTCAGACCGCGACCTGCTGGTCGATGGGCTTGGTTTCACAGAGGTTGAAATTGGCGAATACTTGGTTGAGGGCGACGACACAAGCTTCCGTTTTGGCTATGACCAGCACCCTGGCTATGGGGGTCGTGAGGGAACCGGGACCGTGCACCACATCGCCTGGCATTCCCGTGACGAGGACCACGAGGCATGGCGTGAGCGGGCGGGCGAGGCCGGTCAAAGCGTGACCCCGGTAATCGACCGCGACTACTTCAATGCAATCTACTTTCGCCAACCACAGGGGATTCTCTTCGAGATCGCGACTACCTCGCCAGGCTTCGCAGTTGATGAGGACCCGGCGCACCTCGGCGAGCAGCTGAGGCTGCCAACGCAACACGAACCAATGCGTGCTCAGCTTGAAAGCCTGCTGGACCCGCTTGTAAACCCGCGGGCAGCAGCTCCACTCGATTGATGACATCGAGCTTCCGGCATCAAGAGACAGAGCGGACGATCGCCTTTGGTCGCGGCGCGATTGACAGTTCGCTCGACCTGCTGGGAGACGGATTCACGCTGCTGACAACCGAACAGGCGTCGAAAGCCGCCCCGGCCGTCACAGCACTGGCAAACGAAGTGATCACCGTCCCGCCGGGCTTGGTAGAGGAGATTGCCGAAGTGCTGAGGCCACTACCGGTGGACCGCGGACTTGTTGCCCTTGGCGGCGGACGAGTTATAGATGTAGCTAAGGCGCTTGCTGCTGCCGATCGTCTTACTGGTCTGGTCGCGATCCCAACCACGCTTTCAGGGGCGGAAATGACCGGGAGGCATCGCCAGATTTCTGGCATTCCGGCAAATACGCCTTACGTCCGACCGACGGTGGTGATCAACGATCCCTCCCTGAGCGCATCACAGGCAGTTACGGACCTAGCCGCGAGTAGCGCCAACGCCCTTGGCCACGCGATCACCGCTGTCTTAAGCGATCGCTCAACTCCCTTCGCGCGTGCTGTTGGCTCTGAGGCATTGCGAAGCATTTGCAGTGGGTGGTCGGGAAGCGAACCAGACCGGGATTCGCTTGCCCTCGGCGCGCTGCTTGCTGGCTGGGCAGTTGACAAGAGCGGCCTCGGTCTCCATCACGCAATGGCACAAACCGCGGTTCGCGCAGCTTCAATAGGTCATGCCGAGGCAAACGCGGCACTGCTTCCAGCCACGATCAGCGCCATCCGGCGACGTCGTCCGAAGGAACTTTCCGACATTGATCAGTTACTCGGCGAGCAACTCGAAGTGCTGGCAGAGGGACTCGCCGTCCAAGCCGGCGGCGCTGGCCTTGGCGCCATCGGAACGGACGTAGCACTGCGTGACCAGGCTGTTGAAACAGTTCTCTCTCGGACTGAGATCGGGTTTATCGCCCCCGCCCCAGATCGCGCTGAGCTCGCTGAGATCTACATCTCAGCCGCAGGTTGACGCTTCTGTCGAGCATCCATGCGATTCAAGCTGTGCGCGGATGACCGGATGACCTGCATGGCGCAGATAGCTAGCCGGGCAAACGAGCGAGCCTCTGCGCCCAACCGGCCTCGCTAACCAAGCTCAAGGCTGGTGACCCCAAATATGCGATCAAGTGGCAGACGAGGATCTTCACCCCGAAAGATCCGCGCGGTCTCGAACCCGGGAGCGAATCCGAGCGACTTGACCAAGTCGACTCCCGCACTATTTGGCAGCGGGACATCAATCCCGATCTCTCGGGTGGAGCCCTCGCCCAGCCCGATCAGAAGTTCTCTTGCAATCTCTTGACTGTCCGCGAACAGCGGCCCGACACGGTCAATGCCGTCTGACGGGCGGATAACTCCAAATCCAACTATTGCTCCAGCCGCGTTGATAGCAACAAGTGAGCGTCGATCTACAGGCGCGATCCACTGCCTGAGAAAATCAGATCTTCTCCCAAAGAAGTTTGACGCGTCGTAATCGGCAACCGCACTCAGCTCAACCTCAGTCGCTTTGACCAACTCACAGCTGGCAGGCTCACTCTCAGGCGGCAACCCGACATACCTAATGTTTCTGTAGGCGGCAACAAAGCCGTAACGCTCGTAGTTGGCAAGTTGCTCGAGAACCGCATCGCCGCCAAGCACCAAGCCGTCGAGCTGCTGCCACACCTGCTTCCAGAGTTGAAGTCCCAAGCCGGTTTTCCGATGATCCGGCCGCACGATGTAGAAGCCCATGAAGTGGACGCCACCCGGGTAGCCAACCGCGGACAGCGAAGCGACCATCTCTCCGTCCAGCTCAAGCGCCCAGAACCCATCGGGGTCGGCAGAAAAGAATGCTGCCGCATCTCCTTTACCGGGCCCCCACCCCTCGGCCTGCGCCCACTCGAGTGCAAGCTCGAGATCGGCAAGGTTCATCTTCCTTACGACTGGAGTCACTGCGCTGCGTTCCTCGCCTCGCTCGGGTGGTCAGAAGCGGTCCAAACCCTAGTGCTCAGATCACCAGAGCAACAACAAGGCCTGCCCTGCTCGCAACTTTAACGAACAGGGCAGGCCATTTAGGACCGTAATTCTGGAGGCAGGCTCTACTTGAGCGACTCGACAACCATCGCTTCGCCCTGGCCCTGAGCGACACACATTGTCTCAACCCCGTAGCGCCCACCGCTTGACTCAAGGTCATTCAGCAGCGTTGCCATCATCCGCACGCCGGTCATCCCAAATGGGTGACCAAGTGCAATTGCTCCGCCGTTCGGGTTGAGCTTCGCCATGTCGATTCCGCACTCATCGGCAATTGGAATCACCTGAGCAGCGAAGGCCTCGTTCAGCTCAACAACATCAATGTCGTCGATCGTCAACTCGGCGCGCTCAAGTGCCTTCTTGATTGCTCCAATCGGTGCAACTCCCATGTACTCAGGCTCGTTACCCCAAGTTGCGGCGCTGATGATTCGTGCGCGTGGCTTGAGACCAAGTTCAGCGGCCTTCTCGGCGCTCATGATCAGGCAGGCTGCTGCTCCATCATTCAGCGGGCAGGCATTGCCGGCTGTAACGCTGCCACCCTCGCGGAAGGCTGGCTCGAGAGTCGCGAGCTTCTCCACTGTTGAACTGGCACGCGGTCCGTCGTCCTTACTGACGACTGTTCCATCCGCAAGCGTTACCGGCACGATCTCGCGGTCAAAGAACCCTGACTCCTGGGCAGCAACGGCAAGCTCCTGGCTCCGCTGTGCGTACTCATCCTGCTGCTGGCGGGTGACTCCATAGCGCTCCGCGACATTTTCGGCCGTCACTCCCATTGAGATGTATGCATCTGGCTGACCCGGCTCCTTGCCCTGCAGAGCCTCGTTCCAATCCTCTGGATGACCGGCCTCCTGGGCAGCGTTGTAACGCGATACGAACTCAACTCCAGCTGCGATGTAGACATCACCCTGTCCGGCAACGATGTTGTTGGCAGCTGTACGGATCGCCTCAAGGCCTGATGCGCAGTAGCGGGAAACAGTGTGCCCGGTGGTTGCATCAGTCAGCTTCTCCGAGAGAAGCACCGCGATACGGCCAATGTTGTTCGCCTGCAAACCCTGTGGAAGGCCACAACCGCAAATCACCTCTTCAACAAGAGCGGGATCGAGGCCGGGATTACGCTCGAGCAGCTGGTCGATGACGAAAGCTGCCGTCTCATCGGGCCGCAGACTTGCGAGCGAACCCTTGAAGGCGCGGCCAATTGGCGTGCGGACTACATCGACGATGACTGCTTCTGGCATTTGAATCTCCTTGTTTCTTTGGTGAGGGAGCTGGATCAGCTGGTAACTGCGCGACCGATGACAAGCCGCTGAATCTCGTTGGTACCTTCGTAGATCTGGGTGATCTTTGCATCACGCATCATTCGCTCAACCGGGTACTCGGTTACATATCCGTAGCCGCCAAGTACTTGGATAGCCTCGATCGAGTTGCGCATCGCTAGATCGCTGTTGAAGAGTTTTGCCATCGCGCTGTACTTGCCCATGTCGGGCTCATTGCGATCAACTTTGACGCTCGCCTTGTAGAGAAGCTCGCGCCCTGCAGCGCAGCCAGTCTCCATATCAGCCAGTTTGAAGCTGATCGCTTGGAAGGCAGCGATTGGCTTGCCGAACTGCTTGCGCTCCTTGGCGTAAGCAGCGGCATAGTCGGTGCATCCCTGGGCGATGCCTAGACCCTGCGCGGCAACGCCGAGTCGTGAGTGATCAAGCGTTCCCATCGCGACCTTGAACCCTTGGCCTTCCTCGCCAATCATATTTTCGGCAGGAATACGCACATCATCAAAAACGGGCTGGCCGGTCGGGCTTCCCTTGATTCCAAGCTTGTGCTCGATGTTGCCCACGCTGAAACCTTCGCGGTCCTTCTCGACGATGAATGCCGTGATCCCTGAAGAATGACCGGCATCGCGATCGGTAACACAGAAGACGACGTAGAAGTCGGCAATTCCAATATTTGAAATCCAATTCTTGGTTCCATTAATTACCCACTCGTCTCCATCGCGCTCAGCGCGAGTGATCATGCCTCCTGGGTCTGAGCCAGCCTCAGGCTCTGACAGAGCAAAGGCCGGGCTAATCTCGCCGCTGGCGAGCTTTGGCAGCCACTTCTGCTTCTGCTCCTCTGTCCCAAACAGGCTGATCGGCAGGCTGCCAAGCTCCTGAACCATCAGCATCAGTGCGGTTGAGGCACAGGCCTTTGAGACCTCTTCGATCGCCATGTTGAGAGTCAGAGTCCCGGTTCCCGTTCCGCCGTACTCCTCTGCAAATGGCAGGCCAAACAGGTTCAGCTCTGAGAACAGCTCGCGGAGGTCCCACGGGTATTCAGCCTTTGCGTCAATTTCGGCAGCGCGCGGCGCTACGCGCTCGATCACTACCTGACGAATCATGTCGCGAAGCGCGATCTGTTCGTCGGTAAGGCTGTATTGGTCTGTTGGGGCGGTAGCTGTCATGGGGCGAAACCCTAGCGAAGCGCCGCAAGTGCAGTACACCCGCCGCCGCAGCCTCTAGCCTCTCGCCAATGGGTGCAGCCTTCTCACTTTTCATAATCGCGATCGGTGCGATCTGCCGTTACGCAATTACAGATGGTGTCAGCGGCGTTGACATCTCAGTTGTCGGAACAATCCTGATCGTCTGCGGAGTGATCGGGCTTGTGCTCTCAATCATCAAGATGGTGATGGATTCCGAGCGACGCGGTCCCGGTGGCGGCGCGCCACCAGCCCAGGGGTAATCGCCGAACCTCTCCACCTGTCGCATTGCAGGGTAGGAATCTCAGAGGCTGTTTGTGGGTAAGAAAAAGGCCGCTGCCAAACCCCGAGGGGTTCGACAGCGGCCTGAAAGCCTTACTGGCCTAGATCGAGATCTAGATCAGGTTGACGTTAATGGCCTTAGGGCCCTTATCGCCAGCTTCCTCTTCATAGGAGACCTTTGCTCCCTCACTGAGGGAACGGTAGCCCTGACCTTCGATCGCTGAGTAGTGAACGAAAAGGTCCTGACTGCCTTCGTCGGGGGTAATGAAACCGAACCCCTTGTCGTCCCTGAACCACTTCACTGTTCCTGTAGGCACTTATGCCCATCCTTTACTACGGGTGCTGCGCTGCCGAAGAGCCCCCATAGGAAACAGTCGGTCGCTGGCACTAACGTCGCCAGTCGCCACTACGCGCTACTAGCCTTACCCCGCGAACGGTACCACCTAAATCAAGCTTTGGGGCTAAAAGCTCAGGCGAGCTGGTTGCGGAGCTTGACGAGTTCGCTGTGGAGAGCGACGACTTTGACCTTGACCGGGTCATCGTCGGAGCGATCGTGAACGATGTCCCAGGTCCGTTCGGCGACATCATTTGCATTTGATGGGGTAGCGGATGCCGCGAGCCGATCAACGAGCGTCATCTCGAAGTATTGGATCTGTTCGTCAGGTGAGCCCGGCGGAATCTTCGGCAGCGGCTCGCGAATATGGTCGCGCCAGACATTGGTGGCGACTGCAAGCCGATTTCGAAGTATTACTCCCTCTTCCATCAGCGCGAAACTACCAAGAGATCGCCTTGCGCGCAGCCCCAAGTTGCAGTTAACGACCGGCTCAGCCTCCGAAGGCGCTTGCCCCTGGCATCGGCGCAACAAACAGACTCTGCGCAGCGACTCCAATTCCACCGTGCTGATCAGCGAGTGAAGTCTCAGTCAGAGCTGTGCCATCACCACTGATTCTCGTTGTTGAGTCAAGCGATATCCACTCACCGTGAGGCTCTCTAAGCAGATTGACGGTCAGGTCTGAATTGACGAACAGCCACTTACCCCAGTCGAGCGAAGCACTTATCCCATTACCGAAATCAGCTGCGCTGACGGCTCGCTGCTGGCTAGATGGCTGTTCGCCTGCAACAAGCGGGACATTGAGATTGAACCAGGCTCGCCCAGGGCCAAGATCGAGCCACGATTGCTTGTGTTCGGCGATCAGAATCTCAACGGCACCGCCTGCGAACATCGTTCCGACATCGCCAAGTTCGCCGATCGCGCTTTGCAGGTCCGGCCCGGGACCTGGCATTGGCGCCGGTTTAATCTCAACCTGAGCTGAGGCGCTCGCCTCGGTGCGGATCATCAAAGCCGTAGCACTCATAACCGTCTCTCCGCCCGATTCGATTTGTGCTGCGACCCACTGAACCTTTCGACCCGGCCTCATTATTCGCGTTGTTACGAGCAACTCGCTCAGCGGAATTGGTTTTAGGAATTCGCATGTGATCCGAGCAAGCCGCATCGGCTGAAAGGTCTCCACCTGTTCAACTGCCCGAGTTAGGAGACCTGTCGGCGCACCGCCATGCTG
>Ga0194062_1000629_pt1 | contig 14927 bp, 17 predicted proteins | sample SepL2225m_MetaG_FD_155481 | JGI IMG/M metagenome (GOLD analysis project Ga0194062, IMG submission 155481) | Anoxic zone freshwater microbial communities from boreal shield lake in IISD Experimental Lakes Area, Ontario, Canada - Sep2016-L224-25m | ecosystem: Environmental > Aquatic > Freshwater >... | reverse complement strand
GTGTCAAATATCCACCCACACTATTTGCAGTTTCACCCAAAAAGCCAAAACGGCCATTAGCTAACGAAGCGATCTTTTGTGCGAGTGATTGCAGTTGTGAAGCTTGCGGATGCTGTTGCGCAAAATTGCCGAGCAATACGGCAACACAACCGCCGCCGGTCAAGCTCTTCGCAATGGCGATTGCCTCTGCACTAATTGAATCTGTTTTTTCTGTCTTACCAAAGCTCAAGGCTTGAACAATTTGCGACATCACATCGACCATTGCATCGGGAGCAACGATTATTTTATTAGAAGTTTTCATTAGCAGATCATCATCTGCAGAATGAATGATGTGTGCTTGCGCGCCCATTTTTACCGCATGACGAATACGAGCAGCTAACAGTGGATGATCTTTACGCAAGAAGCTACCGACAATAAGCACACTATCCAAACGACTGACATCAGAAATTGGCATACCTAACCAAGGCACGCCTTGTAGCTTATTGTCCGCACTAAAGTCGGATTGACGCAATCTAAAATCAATATTTTCACTTCCCAATCCACGCATCAATTTTTGCAACAAATATAGCTCTTCCAAGGTGGAGTTACCTGTCGCGAGAGCACCTATCTGCTCCGCGCCAGCTCCATTGGCAATGTGGCGTAGACCATTCCCAGCGTATTCCAACGCTACCTGCCACTCCACTTCTTGCCACTTACCATCTTGTTTAACCATTGGCTTGGTTAGACGTTCGGGAGAGTTAAGTCCATCGTAGGCAAAGCGATCTTTGTCTGACAACCAACATTCGTTGATGTGTTCATTTTCAAGGGGCAATACGCGCATCACTTGATTGTTTTTTGTCTGCACTGAGAGATTGCTACCTAAACTGTCGTGTGCGCTGATTGAGCGACGGCGAGACAACTCCCAACCACGCGCTTTATAACGGAATGGCTTGCTCGTCAGTGCGCCCACAGGGCAAAGATCAATCATGTTGCCAGAGAGCTCAGAATTTACCGCGCCCGAAACGAAAGACATAATCTCAGCATGCTCGCTACGAAAGGCTTGCCCTAGCTCCATCTGCCCTGCGATTTCTTGACCAAAACGTACACAGCGTGTGCAGTTGATACAACGGCTCATCTCTTCAGCAGAAACCAAAGGACCAATATCTTTATGCAGGACGGTACGCTTTTCTTCTTTATAACGTGAAGCGACTCCACCGTAGCCAACGGAAATATCCTGCAGCTGACATTCGCCGCCTTGGTCGCAAATTGGACAATCGAGTGGATGGTTTATCAGCAAAAACTCCATCACGCCTTTTTGTGCTGTTACGGCTTGCTCTGAAGCTGTGTGAACTTTCATGCCTTCAGTAACGGGCGTAGCACAAGCGGGTAATGGCTTCGGCGCTTTTTCAACCTGCACCAAGCACATGCGACAATTCGCCGCGATAGAGAGCTTTTTGTGGTAGCAGAAATGGGGAACAGCGATACCAACGCTGTGCGCGGCCTCAATAATAGTTGAGCCCGCTTCCACTTTGATACTCTGACCGTCAATTTCAATATTGATCATTACTCACCTATTCGTCTGCCTTACACCAAGCACCGTTTGTGCTCGATATGGTATTCAAATTCTTTACGGTAATGCTTAAGAAAACCCTGCACTGGCCAAGCCGCTGCATCACCCAACGCACAAATAGTTCGTCCTGCAATATTTCCGCACAAATCTAGTAACAAATCTAAATCCTCAGGCCGGCCTTCGCCGTGCTCGATACGATGAACGATTCGGTACAGCCACCCTGTTCCCTCGCGGCATGGAGTGCATTGCCCACAAGATTCTTCATGATAAAAATAGGATAAGCGCTCTAATGCCTTGACCATACAGGTGGTCTCATCCATCACGATAATCGCACCAGAACCAAGATATGAACCTGCCTTCTGCACAGAGTCATAATCCATGTTTACTTCCATCATGATTTCAGCCGGCAATACTGGCATGGATGACCCACCAGGAATCACAGCTTTTAATTTATTTCCACCACGCACGCCCCCTGCCATTTCTAGCAGCTTCGCAAATGGAGTGCCCATTGGCACTTCAAAATTGCCTGGTTTATTGACATGACCCGAGACCGAGAACAGCTTAATGCCGCCGCTATTCGGCACACCCAAGTCAGCAAACTTCTGCCCACCGTTGTTGATGATATAAGGGATACTCGCAAAAGTTTCGGTGTTATTGATGGTGGTTGGCTTACCGTACAGGCCAAAACTTGCTGGGAATGGAGGCTTAAAGCGTGGCTGGCCTTTTTTGCCTTCGATCGATTCGATTAAGGCCGTCTCTTCACCACATACATAAGCTCCGTAGCCCATGTGATTGTGCAGGTCAAAAGTGAAGTTGCTTCCCAAAATGTTGTTGCCCAAATAGCCCGCTGCTCTAGCTTCTTCACAAGCAGCTTCCATGCGCTCATAGGCCTCGAATATTTCACCGTGTACATAGTTGTAACCGGTCTTTACACCCATTGCGTAAGCGCCAATCATCATGCCTTCAATCAGCATATGAGGGTTGTAACGCAAAATGTCGCGGTCTTTACATGTACCCGGCTCACCTTCGTCCGAATTACAAACAATATATTTGTCGCCCTTGAAATCCTTAGGCATGAAGGTCCACTTCAGACCGGTTGGGAAACCCGCACCGCCACGACCACGCAAGCCAGAGGCCTTTACTTCAGCAATGATCGCGTCCGGAGTCATCTTTTCATTCAAGATTTTACGAATCGCTTGGTAACCACCGACTTTAAGATAGTTATCAAGCGTCCAAGGCTGATCAAAATGGAGCGTGTTAAAAATAATTGGAGTGCTCATTGCGGGCCCCCTATTTTGCCGGATTCAATATCAGCCAAAATTTCATCAATTTTTTCTCCGGTCAAGTGACCGCACATTTTTTTGTTGTTGATTGTTAGCACCGGCGCATCAACACAGACCCCCATACACTCTCCAGAGCGCAAACCATATTTGCCATCTGGTGTGACCTCACCCAAACCAATACCAAGTTTATTTTTCAAATGTAGCAACGTTTCATTGACGCCACTCAACTGGCAAGAGAGATTGGTACAAACGGTTAGCGTAAAGCTACCCATCGGTTTCAAGTTATACATATGATAAAAAGTAGCCACCTCATAAACAGCCATTTGCGGCATGCCCAAATAGGCTGCAACATCTACGATAGCCTCAGGTGCAATCCAGCCTTTTTCATCTTGGACAAAGCGTAGAGCTGCCATCACCGCAGACTGCTTTTGATCGGCCGGGTATTTTTTTAGCTCGCGATTTATTTTCGCTTGAATTTGTTCGGATAACATTAGCGGTCTATCTCTCCAAAAACGATGTCTTGCGTTCCAATAATCGCCACCACATCAGCCAGTAAATGACCTTTGGTCATTTCGTTTAAGCTCGCCAAATGCGCAAAACCAGGTGCGCGAATCTTCATGCGATAAGCTTTGTTTGCTCCATCCGAAACTAAATAAATTCCAAACTCACCTTTTGGATGCTCAACAGCGGAATACACTTCACCGACAGGCAAATGAAACCCTTCGGTAAAGAGCTTAAAGTGATGAATCAATTCTTCCATGTTTTGCTTCATCGCCTCACGCTTAGGTGGGGCAAACTTATGGTTTTCAGTAATCACTGAGCCAGGATTTTGGCGCAACCAATCAATACACTGCTTGATAATGCGGTTAGATTGACGCATCTCTTCAACACGTACTAAATAACGGTCATAACAATCCCCCTCAACTCCAACAGGGATGTCAAAGTCTAGGCGGTCATAAACTTCATAAGGTTGTTTCTTACGCAGATCCCATTCAACGCCTGAGCCACGCAACATAGGGCCGGTAAATCCCAGTGCAATTGCTCGTTCGGGAGAAACTACACCAATGCCAACGGTACGCTGCTTCCAAATCCGGTTGTCCGTCAATAAGGTTTCGTATTCATCAATGTTCGCGGGAAAACGATTAGCAAAATCTTCAAGAAAGTCGAGTACCGACCCTTGTCGATTACGATTCATTCGCTTAACTGCGGCTTCATTATGAATTTTAGATTTTTCGTATTGCGGCATACTATCGGGCAAATCTCGATACACACCGCCAGGGCGATAGTAAGCAGCATGCATACGTGCACCTGAAACAGCTTCGTATACGTCCATTAAATCTTCGCGTTCACGGAAGGTGTAGAAGAACATCGTCATCGCACCCAAGTCGATACCCGAAGCTCCTAGCCACAACAGATGATTCAAAATACGGGTAATTTCATCAAACATGACGCGTATGTATTGAGCTCTAAGTGGCACTTCAATGCCTGCCAGTTTTTCAATGGCCATTACATACGCATGCTCATTGCACATCATAGAAACATAGTCCAAACGATCCATGTAGGGGACAGCTTGCAAATATGTTTTATGCTCGGCTAACTTTTCAGTACCACGATGCAACAAACCAATATGAGGGTCAGCTCGTTCAACCACCTCGCCGTCCAGCTCTAAAATTAGGCGCAAAACGCCGTGCGCAGCTGGATGCTGCGGTCCGAAATTCATCGTGTAATTTTTTATTTCAGGCATTACGTTTTCCTTGCACTTATCTCAGTGACGACTGTAGTTTTCTTCACGAATAGAGCGTGGGGTTATTTCCCTCGGCTCTACAGTAACTGGCTTGTAAACCACACGCTTTTGTTCTGGATCGTAGTGCATCTCAACATGCCCAGACAATGGGAAATCCTTGCGGAATGGATTACCTACAAAACCATAATCGGTCAAAATTCTACGTAGATCGGGGTGCCCTAAAAACACGATACCAAACATATCAAATGTCTCACGCTCAAACCAGTTAGCCGAAGGCCAAATATCCACAACTGAATTCAATCTTGGCGCAACATCATCTTCAGCAAAAATTTTCACACGCAAACGAATATTTTTTTTCACCGACAATAAGTGATACACAGCAGCGAAGCGCTGCTTGAATGGGTTCTCAGTCACCTCGTCCGACAAATACTTTCCGTCCTCGGATATCTCGCTCCCGTAAGCTGAGTAATCAACACCGCATACATCCGTTAGTTGATCAAAACAAAAAAGTTCTTCGCTCTGCAAACGTTTTAAAACAACCAGCATGTCACTTGAACGAGCGACCATTGTCAGCTCACCCTGAGCCTGGTTTAAGCTAACGAAAGAAGCACCAAAAGTTTCTTTAAGATTCGTACTGAGCAAATTCAAGTCAGGAGACATAGTTATCCTATCGCGCTATCGTATTAGTACGATTTATTTTCTTTTGCAACTGAATTACGCCATAGAGCAAAGCCTCAGCAGTAGGCGGGCAGCCTGGAACATAGATATCAACAGGAATAATACGATCGCAACCGCGCACGACAGAGTATGAATAGTGATAATAGCCACCACCATTAGCACATGACCCCATTGATATTACAAAGCGAGGCTCTGCCATCTGATCATAAACCTTACGCAACGCGGGACCCATTTTATTGCACAGTGTTCCAGCCACAATCATCAAGTCAGACTGTCTTGGACTTGGTCTAAAAGCGCCAGCCCCAAAACGATCCAAGTCATATCTCGATAGCGCAACGTGCATCATCTCAACCGCACAGCACGCCAAACCAAAAGTCATTGGCCACAATGAACCCGTACGAGTGTAGTTAATAACGGTATCTAACGAAGTGGTAACAAAACCCTTCTCAAGAACGCCTTCTATTCCCATTCCAACGCTCCTTTTTTCCACTCATAGATAAAGCCAACGACCAATATGGCTAAGAAAAGCATCATAGAAAAGAAACCAAAAATACCAATTTCTTTAAGCACAATAGCCCAAGGAAAAAGAAACGCGATTTCCAAATCAAACAGAATAAATAGTATCGCAACTAGATAGTATCGAACATCAAACTGCATACGTGCATCTTCGAAAGCCTCGAAGCCACACTCATAAGGAGAAAGTTTAGCCTCATCAGGACGATGAGGAGCAGCGAACCTACCCAAAGCTAATGGGATCACTCCCACTGCAAGACCAACACAGATAAACAACAGGACAGGAAAATAATTTTCCAACATTCTGAGCCCTCCGTGCACACAGCACTCACTAAGTGCTGCACGCCTCTTTAGTTATTATTGATCAAGCGATTTGCTTATGCTTGATACTATTGTGCGGGCAAGGGCTCTAAAACCATCTGCCACATCACTTATAAAATGATGACAACTTACTGCGTCACCAAATTTTCTCTCCGCCCAAGATTCTATCAACTTTTATAGATTAGGGAAGCTATTTAAGTTTGAGTAAATCACTTTAGTTTAGCATTCAAAATTCATTACAATTAATGCAACGTGTAGATATACAAAATCTGATAACCAACAAGTTCAAATATATAAAGAATAGCTCTTCACGGAATGAGTATTAGCGCACTAAATCTCGATTGTGAAAATGAAAAAAACTTAGAAGCAGACTTTGCTGAAAAGAAATTTCAGCATTGCTAAGACGTTATAACCGCAAATTATCTTTGCTATTTACTAACTTTTTGTGGTGCGGGGCAAGGGACTCGAACCCTCACGTCCTTACGGACACAGCCACCTCAAGGCTGCGCGTCTACCAATTCCGCCAACTCCGCATTACTACTTATTTACAACAAACCAGCTATAACTCAGGCCATTACAAAATGGCACTAAATCAAATCGATTATCGAGGAACTTCTTTAGATTTTGAACCAGGCGCATCAGGTAACGCAGGGGCAGGCACGATCCGCTGTTCTGACTTAGCTGGCTCCAGCTTATCCATAACGCCCTCTGATTTAACAGGTATTGCGTAAAGGTAAGTTAAGGACATACTTGTAACAAAGAAAATCGTTGCTGCAACAGCAGTACTGCGACTTAAAAAATTTGCGGAACCACTGGAGCCGAATAGACTACCTGCAGATCCAGTTCCAAACGCTGCGCCCATATCGGCACCTTTACCGTGTTGAATTAATACAAGACCAACCAACACTACCGCTGTGATTACATGCACTACCCAAACTATTGTTTCCACTTACCACCTCAAAATCAAAAACACAGATTTATATAAAATTATCGTGCAGCAGCTCTGCAAATTGCAACAAAATCATCCGCCACTAAAGAAGCGCCACCTATCAGCCCACCATCAATGTCTTTCATCGCAAACAACTCAACCGCATTGCTTGGCTTCACGCTACCGCCGTAGAGTATACACAAGGCTTCTGCAACTTGACTATCCAGATTACCAACTCGCTGACGGATAAAAGCATGAACCGCCTGAGCTTGCTCGGGCGATGCAGTCTTGCCTGTTCCAATTGCCCATACAGGCTCATAAGCGATAATCGCTTTAGCCAAACCTTTTGCTCCTACGAGATTGAGCACAGCGTCTAATTGTGTTGCAACAACTTGTTCAGTAACTCCCGACTCTCGCTCCGACAACGTTTCACCAACACAGAAAATTGGAGTTAAACCGGCCTTTACAGCAGCAACAAATTTCGCTTTCGCTATTTCGTTACTCTCATGAAATAAACCTCGACGCTCAGAGTGGCCAATAATTACATAGCGACACCCAAAGTCCATCAACATCCCTGGCGCAACTGCGCCTGTGAACGCACCATCTTCATGTTGACTTAGATTTTGGGCGCCCCACGCAACATTGCTTCCCTGCAACATTGACTGGGCCTGTGCGAGATAAGGATAAGGAACACAAACAGCATAGTCAGCAGAGGTAAAGTCGCGAACACCCGCTAGAACACCTTCTAACAAAATCTTGTTACGATCAAGACGTCCATACATCTTCCAATTTCCAACAACTAGTCTGCGACGCATTTTAATTATTTCCTGTAGCGACTAAAGGGGCGAATCGTACCCGCGAAAGCAAAAGTGGTCAATCTAAGGAAGCGATTTTTTCTAAAAGATATAGGTATAGATATTCGGCTTTGCATACCTTATTCATGCCCTACTGAAACTCCTGCACGAGCAACCCATACTTAAAAAAAGCCCGCTAACTTAATGTTTCGGACTTTGTATATGGGGTGATCGATGGGGCTCGAACCCACGACAACTGAAATTACAAGCCGAAATTCTACCAAGCACATTTTCCTTATTCTATAAGGCTTGCGAGTAATTATTATTAATTAAATAATAGTTTCCATTGCAAAAGCATTGCAACGAGAAATTGATAGATTAATGGCTGAAAGATATTGCGTGGAATAATTAATTACAGACGTTTACAAGGTGACTTTTGGAAAGCAGATTCACCTCCCCTATTTCGTAACTTTGGATACAAAAAATCAACTTAATTCTTAACCTAAGCCTACTTTCGAGCTTGGCTTAGCGCCTCTTTTTGCAAGAAGCACTTTAGATAAGAAAGTGACTAAAATTACATCGCAAGTAAAACTTGCTCTGCGACAGCTCGTACTTCTTTTCTACGTCCATGCCCGGGAAATGGCATATCTTCTACCTCAACTAGACCGAAGCGCTCCAACTCATCTACGTCTCTCTTTACTGCACTACGATCTCTGTGCAGGCGTTGCGACAAGTCTGTAATTGAGCCTGGGCATTCTTTTACTTCACGGAACAGCATGAGTTTAGCGGTAGTAATCAATCGAGCAAGTTCTTCTGGGTCCTCGAACGAAATGACACGCTCTCGTGGAATGCGTTTGCCTTGATCTGCAAGTTTGGCTATTGCTTTGCCTCGCTTGAAGAATTCATCGACAGTTGCAACCTTGATAATAGTCTTCATTTTTTCTTGCTCCTAAATTTAATCCAGTCTGCTTGAAATCGATCCTCAATATCATCAAAGCTCACAAACTCAACAGATTCAACCTCGCCCATAAAATGTCGATGATGGTAACCATGGGCATTATCGTAACCGACTACCCGCCCATTATCTCCTTGAAATATCTTGTGGTTGATGTACGCCAAGTTATATCTAACAACTTTTCCGTTTCCATCTTCCCAGATTTCACGTCGCAATACGCCATTTCCGGCTTTTGTCGATAATGACCAGGAGTCATCTGATATTTTGATTTCAGCCATGACTCATTGTATCACTGCTGAAAATTTTGTGTCCTGACAGCAGGCGGTGACGAACTCACCCTCTCGATTCTTTGCCGTCACTCCATTTGTAAAAGCAGACACCCATTAGTCGGCCGGTAGTCAAGTGCAAAATAACACCATCGCAATCTAGTTGAGTTACTCGCTTTGTAGATTCGAAAGCGAAGAAACTGGAAAAACGAAGATCAATGAACTACCTTGACTTTCACCTTCCGACTCGACCCAGATACGTCCTTTGTGGTGCTCGACGATCTTGCGACACAGTGCCAATCCGATACCGGTTCCTTCGTAAGTGCTCTTCGAGTGCAAACGCTGAAATACTTTGAACAACCGTTCGACTTGACTTGGCATGATGCCAATACCGTTGTCAGTAACGCTTACTCGCCACTCATTGCCTTCTGTCTTGCTGTTAACTGTCACTTCAGGTGTGCATCCTGCGATGCGGAACTTGATTGCGTTACCGATCAGATTTTGCAACAAACGCACTATGTCATTCCGACTGACGCAGACACGCGGCCAATCTCCTTCGATGTGTATAGCCGCCTGCGCTTCAGTGATTGAGGGTTTCAAGAATAACAGCGCCTCATCCAGCAATTCATAACTTTCTATCGGTGTCTCTGGCTCACCTTTGCGCTCGATGCGCGAATATTCCAGTAGCTCCAGCATCATCTCATCCATCCGCTTAGCTCCTTCGATGGCGAAGTTAAAGTATTCGCGCTTAGTGGGGTCGAGTTGATCACCCAAACCACTTTCCAGCAGCTTCATATAGCTTGAGATCATGCGCAACGGTTGGCGCATATCGTGCGAGATGCTGTAGCTGAATTGCTCCAATTCCGTGTTGGAACGCAACAACTCTGCTTCCTTTTGTTTTATCTCGGTGATGTTGCCGCTGACCACTTTCCGCAGATGTGTCGTTCGCTACGATGGGGAGCACAAGGTCAAACACTTCACGTGTCTCGACCAGTTTCTGTGCATGGCCTTCGCACAACTGACCTATCGAGAGAGTCTGCGCGACATCGAAGCCTGTCTGCGCAGCCAATCCGCCAAGCTCTACCACATAGGTTTTCGCAGCACGGTATCGCGCAACACGTTGGCCAATGCGAATGCGGTTCGCGACTGGCGCATCTACGCCGACTTCGCGCAGAGCTTGATCGGAATTGCGCGCCCGCTTTACGTGGACGAGCCGTTTGGCGTCGATCTCAAGGAGACAGTCTACGCACTGGATGCGACCACGATCGATTTGTGCCTGTCGGTATTTCCGTGGGCTCCGTTTCGGACGGCCAAGGCGGCCATCAAGCTGCATACGCTGCTCGACCTGCGCGGCAACATTCCCAGCTTCATCCACATCAGTGATGGCAAATTGCACGACGTGAACATCCTCGACCAAATCATTCCCGAGGCTGGTGCGTTCTACATCATGGATCTCGGCTATCTGGACTTCACACGACTTCATCGCTTGCACCAAGCGGGAAGCTTCTTCGTGACACGCGCCAAGGCGAATTTGCGCTTTACTCGACGATACTCCCTGCCGACAGACCGCACGTCCGGCATCATCTGCGACCAACTGGGTACGCTGACCGGCTTTTATTCTCAACAACATTTCCCCACGACAATCAGACGTATCAAGATCAAAGATGCAGAGGGAAAGACGTTGGTCTTTTTGACCAACCATCTCGATCTTTCGGCGCAGAGCATCGCCGACCTTTATCGCTGCCGCTGGCAAATCGAATTGTTTTTCAAATGGATCAAACAACATTTGCGGATCAAATCCTTTTTCGGTACTTCGGAGAACGCGGTCAAGTCTCAAATCTGGATCGCCGTCTCGGTTTATGTTCTGGTCGCCATCCTGAAAAAGCGCCTAAATATCACTGCTTCACTCTACGAAATGCTACAAATCTTGAGCCTCACTATGTTCGAGAGAATGCCGCTAAATCAACTGTTGGCGAAGACACAACAGGATACAAATTCACCAGATTCAACCAACCAGTTGTTTCTATTCGATTAACGTTGGGACACTAATGATAAAGATGTAAATCTTGAATCCTAGCTGCAGCTAGACTTTAGCTAGAACAGAAAATGAATTTTTGCTAGATGCTTGGCTAGAGTTAGCTAGAACATGAAATGAATATTTGCTTAGGTTTAGCTAAAGCAATACGTCGCTGATTCAAACATGAAGATAGTAAAACTTGTAAGCAGCGGCGTACTGATATTCGAGCCATTTGGGGAGGCGTCACAATATTTTTTAATTAAATATATGTAAAGCATACTTTACTTTTATTTAGTTCATTCCTATACTGATGCGCATGGATATTCTAACGATTGGCACAATTATCAAGAAAGAGCGCGAGGCCTGCGGTTTGACCCAAAAGGCGGTTGCTGCGGCGTCGCACGTCTCTAGAGTGACTATCGTAAACCTTGAGAATGGCCATGTTGGTGATATTGGCGCGGTTAAGCTTTCTGAGATTGCGGAGACTGTTGGAACCACCTTGTTTGCTACAGGTAAAAAATTGGACTCAATCAAGATGACGCTCGGTAACATCAACACGAGCTATAAGAACATCATGTCCGTATCTGACCTGGAGAAGTTCATGCTCAGCGGTAAAATCCAACCAGGACTAGAGGGACAGGTGTTGCACTTGATCGATGAGACCCCCACTTCCCTTGTCGCCAGCACCGTAAAGCAGATTGCCGCAAAGAAAAACATCAAGGCCAAGCTGCTCTGGAAGAATCTAGCCAAGGTTGCTGCCGAGATCAAATCACCCAATAAATTTTGGAGTTGTGTTGGTTAAATCGCCCCTCAATTTCCCAGAAGGACCATGGAAGAGTCTTTTAGAAAAAGCTCTCTGGCTCATGAATTCCATCGAGTCAGATGGCTTCACTTTGCCGCGCTGGAGTTTGGGCGGTGGTACGGTGTTGATGTTTTACTATGCGCATCGCAAAAGTAAGGACATTGATGCGTATTACACCCTATCAATGCAACTCACGCAGAGCCATCATGATGCCGGTATTCGACGCGATCGAGAAAATCGAATTCAAGCTAAGCTTCGATGAATGTCTTGAACGGGCAAACAGCCTTAAAGATGAGCTGATACTCAAATCCAAACAAGACTAGTAATCAATCGCGATAAGCAGGTTTCCTTGAAGTGCATGAAGACATCACGCGGCACGGGTTCGAGAGCGAGGCTGTAGCGGCTTTTATTGGTTGGCATGGCTCTTGGTCTTGCGATACGTTCGAGAGTACCTACATGGGCCGCTATGACAGCGAGACGAACTACGCGGAGCAATACCTCGACGACACGGGCACGCTAGATCAAATCCCCGAGAATTTGCGTTACTACTTCGACGTGGGACGATTCGCCCGTGATCTGTTTATTGGCGACTACTACTATGACTCTGGGTTTGTGTTCTGCACGAACTGCTAGGCCACGAAGAGACATTCAGGCACAATCTGTTCGCCCTGCTAGCTGGGGCACAAGCGCGTTGAAATAAACGTAACCGGTGGCTTAATGGGCAATGCAGGGGAAAATCCTGTCCTTCTCTTGTCCTTTTTGTCCTATTTTTTTGGGAAGTGTCAGCTGAGATATAGAAAATAAAAAAGCCCTTAACTCATTGAATTAAGGGCTTTTATGTGGGGTGATCGATGGGGCTCGAACCCACGACAACTGGAATCACAATCCAGGGCTCTACCAACTGAGCTACGACCACCATTGAACTGGGATAAGTATCTGGCGTGCCCGAAGGGAATCGAACCCCTAACCCCCAGCTTAGAAGGCTGGTGCTCTATCCGGTTGAGCTACGGGCACAATTCTTTTCGGTGACCAATGAGACTTATTTAAAGCTAATTTGGTCGGGGTGGGGGGATTCGAACTCCCGACATCCTGCTCCCAAAGCAGGCGCGCTACCAGGCTACGCTACACCCCGAAGAGGCGGCACTATACAGACAGAGAACTAAAAAATCAATTCGCTTGTTAGCTTTTTTTTGAAATTTGTGGCATCGCTAACATTAGGTAATAAACCATCGACCATAAAGTCAATATTGCAGCGATGTAAATCAGCACAGTGCCCGCCAAATGCAGTGATAAATTCATGACTGGTTCGTGATAAAGCAACAGCAAAATTGCGATCATTTGAAATGTAGTTTTCACCTTCCCCAACATTGAAACTGCTACATTTTTGCTGTTGCCAAGTTGTGCCATCCATTCTCTTAAGGCAGAAATTGCGATTTCTCTACCAATAATAATGAAAGCAATTAACGCATCGACGTAGCCAAGTTTAATCAGCACTATCAGCGCAGCCGTCACCATGAGCTTGTCAGCTACTGGATCCAAAAAAGCACCAAAAACTGATGCTTGATTCAGTACACGAGCCAAGTATCCATCGAGCCAATCAGTTATTGCGGCTGCGGCAAAAAGGATTGTTGCAAATAAATGTTTATGGTGAAAACTGAGCGTTTCATCAGATAAATAAAAAATTCCAATAAATACAGGAATCATCAAAATTCTGAACCACGTTAAAAGATTAGGTATGTTGTTTGTCAAGATTAGTGAAATTGCTGATAAATTGTTTTTGCTAGAACAGGACTTATCCCATCAACTTGCGCCAGCTCTTCTATGCTTGCTTGCCGAACACCTTTTAATCCACCGAATCGTGCCAACAAGTTTCGCCTTCGTTTTTCGCCTACACCAATAATTTCCTCTAGTTGCGAGGCCATTCTAGTTTTGCCGCGCTTCGAACGATGCCCCGCAATCGCAAAACGATGCGCTTCATCACGAATCTGTTGGACTAGGTGTAATGCCAGACTATCTGAGTTCAATTGTAGCGGCTTTTCTATTGTGGGGCGAATCAATTGTTCCATTCCTGCTTTGCGTTCTACGCCTTTAGCAACACCGACTAATGGTATATCCAATCCCAGCTCAGCCATAACTTCTACTGCCACGTTCAGCTGCCCTATTCCCCCATCAATTAAGATTAAATCGGGCTGTTTTCCATCACCATGTTGCAATTTTTGATAGCGACGCAGTAATGCTTGACGCATAGCAGCGTAATCATCCCCCCCCGTAATTCCTGCAATGTTGTATCGACGATACTCTGCATTTCGCATCAAAAAATCGTCATAAACAACACACGATGCAATTGTTGCCTCCCCCATGGTGTGGCTTATATCAAAACATTCAACGCGCTTGAGTTCCGATAGGGACAAAACAGTGCGTAACTCTTCCACGCGAGCCATTTGACCTGCCTGCTGCCCCAATCGCTGCTTTAGAGCCAACAGTGCATTATTTAGCGCCATATCCACCCACTTTCGCCTCTCTCCTGAAATGGCTTGGCGAATTTGAATTTTGTGTCCCGCTTGATCGGACAGCACATGTTGCAACTCATCTTCGATTATCTCGAGATTAACTAATATCAACGGTGGAATTTCACGATTTAAATACTGCTGTGCTAAAAAAGCATGTAGCACATGTGATGAAGACTCTCCTTCTGCATTCTGCGGGAAAAAGTGCTTATCTCCCAAATGACGCCCACCTCTCACCATCGCAAGCGTCACACACACGCACCCCTCATGTGCAGCAACCACGACTATGTCTGCATCGGTTGTTTTTCCGCTCTCCATATATTGTTTTTGTTGCACGCTACTCAACGATTGCAATTGATCGCGCAATACCGCGGCCTGCTCATAACGCATCTCTTCAGCCGCCAATTCCATTGCAGCCCTTAAATTGCTTTCAACTTGACTATATTTTCCTTGAAGCAAGTAAATCGCATTTTGCACATCTGTTGCATAGTCCAACTCAGTGATTAAAGGCATGCATGGTGCTTTGCAACGCTTAATTTGATGCAACAAGCATGGACGCGTCCTATTACC
>Ga0194062_1000628_pt1 | contig 14931 bp, 19 predicted proteins | sample SepL2225m_MetaG_FD_155481 | JGI IMG/M metagenome (GOLD analysis project Ga0194062, IMG submission 155481) | Anoxic zone freshwater microbial communities from boreal shield lake in IISD Experimental Lakes Area, Ontario, Canada - Sep2016-L224-25m | ecosystem: Environmental > Aquatic > Freshwater >... | reverse complement strand
GCCCCCCCACCACCTCCGGCCGGCGGGTGGCCTCCACACTGGAGCGGATGCGCTCCACAAAGGCCCTGCCGGCCTCCACATCCACCCCTGCTGTGCGGTAATCCATGCGGGAAGCGCCGTTGAGCTGATCCTCCGATGCCACCGAACCCCCCCAAGGGGTGGTCAATTTCAAAATTGACCCGTAATTGAATCAGTTGCGCTTATCTGATTGATTCGGGTGTCTGATCAATTGGCCGCGTTCGGATTTGGTTAACGCCTGTGTGGGGCTGAGATTTTGTCATTTATGACCAATACTGATCAATCCCGTTTGTAGGATGGCCTACTTTTTTGCCCCTCCCCAGCCATTAACTTGATGCGGTCGTCAATTCCCGTTAGGAACCCCGCCGACTGGTTCGCCTCTCCATCTCTCCCATTCGTGAGGGCGTAACCAAAGTCGACGAGCCATGTAATCCCTGTGGCAGTCGTCAATTAAGGCGGTGTTCCGATTGTTATGCGTGGTTCAATCTCTCTTGGAGCTGTCGCTCTTCTGCTTTCTGGCAGCAGTGCTCTGATTCCCGCCATGGCGGAATCCGGTCGCACCATCGCCGGCACCAAGCTGGCTTCAGCCCAGTATTTCCAGCCGCAGGAGTCGCCTTCGGCCCCTTCCGCGGGTGGTGCAGTCCTTTCCCCTCTGAATCAGGGTCTTGCCATCCGTGAGGTCCAAGAAGCCTCCCCAGCCGAGGCACCTCTGTTGCGTCCCCAAACCTCGCCTCTTCCCATCGCCCCCGCCCCCGTAGCCCCCAGGGTGGTCGCGGTCAGCCAAGGCCAGGCCAGTTGGTACGGCCCAGGCTTCTATGGCAACCGCACCGCCAGCGGCGAGGTGCTCCGCCAGGGCACCCTCACCGCAGCCCACCGCACCCTTCCCTTCGGCACCAAGGTGCGCGTCACCAACCTTTGGAACGGCCGCGCCACAGTGGTGCGCATCAATGACCGGGGCCCCTTCACAGGCGGTCGCGTCATTGATCTGGCCCACGGGGCCGCCAGCCAGCTGGGCGTAGTGGCCAGTGGCATTGCCCAGGTGAAGCTCGAAGTGCTGCGCTGAGGCTGGTCTGCCCTCAAGCAGCGCCATCCGATTGTGGGCCCACCTGTCCTGACGACGGGTGGGCCTTTTTGTTGGTTGCCCTATGCACCTTCTGCACACCCGTGACGAGCTGCGCCGCTGGTGCCTAGCCCCCGGGGCGCGCTCGGTGCCCCTCCATTTCGTGCCCACCATGGGGGCCCTGCATCAGGGGCACCTCCAGCTGGTGCGGCGGGCGCAGGAGCCTGTGGCGGGCCTTGGGCCCCGCGTTCTGGTGAGCGTGTTCGTCAATCCGCTCCAGTTCGGAGCCGGCGAGGATTTCGAGCGTTACCCCCGCTCAGCGCGGCAGGACGAACGGCTGGCCCATGCGGCAGGCGCCCATGCCCTGTTTCTGCCCACCCCGGAGGAGCTGTTTCCAGGAGGGGTGGCCCAACTCACCCGCCTCAGTCCTCCGGAGGCCCTGCAGCAGGTGCTGTGTGGCCGCACCCGGCCGGGCCACTTCGATGGGGTGGCCACCGTGGTGGCGAGGTTGCTGGGGCTGATTCGCCCCGAACGGCTTCTTCTGGGGGAAAAGGACTGGCAACAGTTGGTGATCCTGCGGCGCCTGGTGGCTGATCTGGGTCTGCCGGTGAAGGTGCAGGGCTGCGCCACCGTGCGGGAGCCCGATGGGCTCGCCTTCAGCTCCCGCAACCGCTATCTCTCCGCCGTCGAGCGGTCGAGGGCCGCTGCCCTGCCCAAGGCCCTGCAGGCGGCACGCCAGCGAGCCTTGGGTCCAGGGGGGCATTCCGTTGAAGGCTTGGCGAGGGAGGTGCGCTCGGCGCTGGAGGGGGCGGATCTGGAGGTGGAGTATCTGGAGTTGGTGGAACCCCATAGCCTGGCCCCGCTGCCCCAGCTGGAGGGTCTTGGCCTTCTGGCCGCGGCTGTGCGCTGCGGCGGCTGCCGCCTGATCGATCATGTTGTGCTGATGACCCGCCAACCGCTCGTCGCCATTGATGGACCCGCCGGTGCCGGCAAGAGCACCGTGACCCGTGCCTTTGCCGCCCGCCTCGGCCTGGTGTATCTCGACACAGGCGCCATGTACCGAGCCCTCACCTGGTGGGTACTGCAGCAGCAGGTGGATCCCGGGGATGGGGAGGCGATCACTCCGCTGCTCAACGGACTGGATCTGCAGCTGGCTACCGCCGCCAGCGGAGAGCAGCGGGTGGCCATCAATGGCCACGATGTGACCGAGGCGATCCGTAGCCCCGAAGTGACCGGAGCGGTGTCCCGCGTGGCAGCCCATGGCTCCGTGCGCCAGGCGCTCACCCGCCAGCAGCAGGCCATGGGGGAGAGGGGCGGGCTGGTGGCCGAAGGCCGCGACATCGGCACCGCCGTCTTCCCCCAGGCCGACCTCAAGGTGTTCCTGACGGCGACGGTGGCCGAGAGGGCCCGGCGGCGGGCCCATGACCTGGAGCTGCGGGGGTTCCCCGTGCCCCCCCTGGGCGAGCTGGAAGCCCAGATCGCCGAGCGGGACCATGCCGATGCCAGTCGGGAGGTGGCCCCCCTGCGCCAGGCGGAGGATGCGGTGGAGCTGGTCACCGATGGCATGGCGATCGAGACCGTGGTGGCCACCCTGGTGGAGCTCTTCCGGGAGCGGGTGCCTGAGGAGGCCTGGCCACCTCAGGCCTAGACGGCTTCCCTCGTCAGATGGGTCAGCAGCCCTTCGCAGGCGTCCTCCAGCAGATCCAGCACCTGCTCGAAGCCGTCGGCCCCGCCGTAGTAGGGGTCAGGCACATCCGGGCGCTGGTGCCGGCGGCTGTAGTTGGTGAGGGGTTCAATGCGGGCCCGGTGCGCCCTCTCCCCTGCCAGGGCCTGCACCGCCCGCAGGTTGTCCCCATCCATGGTGAGGATGTGGTCGAAGTCGTTCAGATCGGCCGGGGTGATCTGGCGGGCTCGGCTGGCGAGGGTGATGCCTCGGGCGGTGGCGGCCTGACGCATGCGCCGGTCGGCGGGTTCACCGCTGTGCCAAGCCCCGGTGCCGGCGGAATCCACCAGGAAACGATCGCTTAGACCGGCCCGCTCCAGCTGATGCAGGAAGATCCCCTCCGCCGCCGGGGAGCGGCAGATGTTGCCCATGCAAACGAACAGCACCCGATGGGGATCACTCATCGCTCCTGGAGCCTCTCAAGAGCCAGTCTCGCCCGCAGTTGCACCACCTCGGCCTCCTCCGGGGGGCCACTGAGGCTGGCGAGTACAGAGGCGGCTCTCAGGCTCCAGGGGCTTGTGGTTGGCAGGGGAAGCACCAGCCGTTCCAGCCCCACGGTCACCCCATAACGCACCACCCACTCCCCATCGGCCGCGCCGGCCTCCAGGGCGTCGAGGCAGCGCTGGCGCAGGGCGTCCGCCTCCGGATCGCCCAGACCGGTCAGATCCAGTTGCCCCAGGCCCCTGGCTGCGGCCCTGCGCACACTGGGGCCGATGTCCTGGCCCAGGGCTTCTTCGAGCAGTCCCAGCCCGCGCACGTCGCCGATGGCGGCCAGGGCCCGCACGGCCCAGGCCCTGGCGCCGTAATTGTGCTCATCCAGGTTGGCCAGCAGGGGCTCCACCGCCTCCGTCCCGATGGCGATCAGGCCATCGACGGCCGCCACCGCGGCACCGGGATTGTTGAAGCTCAGCACTTCCACCAGGCAGGGCACGGCCTCCGGGTGGGCAGCGGCCGCCAGCCGTCGGGTGGTCTGCAGCAGGGCCAGGGCACTGTCGGCCTCGCGGACGTCACGGATCAGGCTCTCGATCACGGCAGCGGGGTTCTCAGAGCAGGTCATCCATGGCCCTCAGCACCGTTTCGGTGTCGGGATCCGCTTCGTTGCGGTGGGAGGTGTGTTCCACCAGGCCCCGCAGGGCGATCAGCTTGAGGCTGTTCTCGGCCAGGGTGGCGCGGATGGGCTCGAGGGCGGGACGCCAGCCCACGGCGCCCAGGTCCATCAGGGCGGCCCGGCGCACCTGCAGTTGGGGATGCTCCAGCAGCTCCAGCAGCACCTCACCCCAGCGGACCTCGGCGGTGAGCTGCAGCAGGGCCCGGGCGGCAGCACTGCGAACCAGCGGACGGTCATGGCCGCTGAACGGCTCGATCACCCCCACCACCGCAGGAGCGGCCATGCCGATCGCGCCCAGGGCCTCGATCAGGGCCTCGCAGGGTTCCTGGAGCTTGGGGCTGTTGGTCTGGGGCGCTCCGGCGCCGGCCAGACCACTAGCCAGGCGGGCGCAGATCGGTTCCACCGCTTCAAGGGCCCCCAGTTCGCCCAGGGCCCGGGCCGCGGCTTCCCGCAGACCGTCGTCGTCGTCTTCAAGGGCGGCCAGGAGGTCGGGCGCCGCACCGCCATCCCCCAACTTGCCCAGGGCCCGGGCCGCGTTACGGGCCACGGCGTTGTGCTCCACACCAGCGCTGGGATCCCGCGGCTGACGCTGCCTTAGGGCGGAGCGCAGCAGGGGCACGGTGTCGGGGTGCCGGCTGCGCATCCGGCCCAGCCACCAAGCGGCGTAATACTGCAGCGACTGGTCGTCGGTCTGCCGCAGCCGCCTCAGGGCCTCTGCTTCGCTGATCGGTTCACCGGCTTCCGTCAACGGCGGGCCGTGCTCCTCCCCTGCCATGGCTGCTTGTGGAATGCCTGCGTGCCCTGATGCTGCCAGCGGCCCCCGCCGGGCCGGCCGAGCCGGCGGGGGCCGTAACCAACGGCTACGAAGACCGGAGGAACTCGCGAGCCAGAGGGATGGCATGGGCGCTCAGCAATCCCGAGGCAGCCTTGTCGATCGATCCCGCCTTGGTCGTCGGCGATAAGCCGCAGTTCCGAGCGCCTGGGTCAGCCTCCATGCTCGGTTCCGAGCAACCTTGGGGGTTGATCAAAACGAGCCAATCCATTAGCCCCATTGCAGGGGGGCGTTCGTTGGGACGGACTTGGCTATCAGCCAACTAGCGAAGGTCGAGTAAAAGTGAAACCAATCTGCTTAAGTTTTTCATTACTCACTCTGGCGTTGAGCACACGATCGGTCGTGTCAATTGTCAACCATTTTGCCAGTGGTAGACCAGCTTGTTCGCACAGGCGATCAGTCAGCTCTTGACCTGTGTATTGGGTATCATTCACCAGATTGTAAGTGTCGTTGAGGTTGTGCTCAAAAGCAAATGACACCGCACGAACAATGTCATCAAGATGGATCCAGCAAGGCACGTTTTGGCCATTGCGTTGAACAACGCCGCCTGCAGCCGAGAGAAGCATGGCGGGGATATCACGGCCAGGCCCGTAGATGCCACCCAGTCGAAAAATGCAAACGTTGACCGATTCTGAGCGGAGTGACTGGATCATGTCCTCAGCCATCGCCAGAACTTCATTAACCGGGTGAAGCGAATCCAGTTGGACGGTCTCGTCGGTTAAGGCACCAGATCGATTGCCATAGACACCGCAGCTGCTCAAGTGAACCAGTTGCAGCGGGGTTTCCCGTGGGCGTTGCTGGAGCGCATCCTTCAGCATCTGCAAGCCTCCAAGGAAGGTCTCCCGATAGTGATTGATATCAACCTGAGAAGTCTTGGAGGGTGCAAACGACACCAAGATGCCATCAAGGCCTTCAGTAAAGGAGAGGCTGGTGCGGGAATCTGTGGAATCAAAAACTACTGGAGATTCAACAAGCTCAGCCAACTCGGCTAGGCGTTCATGGCGGGTGGTCGTTCCCCAAAGATGATGTCCTTCCTGCCTCCAGGCCTTGGCAACCGCTTGGCCCACGTAGCCACAGCCAAGAATGGCGCGCTGCTCACCGGAGGGCAGGATGGGGCGCCGCTCCTTGGCAAGCATTTGGTAGAACGAATCCAGGTTTGGAGAGAACGTCATGGGACCGTTATATTTCTTAAACCTTAGCCGGAGCGTCAGCGGGGTGTGAGGCAAGGGATGGGTCGGTCTTCGCTGCACTGAGAGCTGGTCCCGCTCCGCTTCGCGTCAGAGTGTGGCTTCAGGCGCTCCATCCCAATGCCCACTTACCAGATCACAGCGGAGGGGCTGGCGGACCTGCAGGTGAGCTGTCCAGGTTGCAGCGGCGATGCCCTCGTACTGGCCATGGGGCACCAGGAAATGCAGAGCTTTCAGACGCTTCGGCGCAGCGATGACGGCCGTCAATGGTGGTTTCAGGTGACCTTGAAGCCCGGAGGGGCTGAAGACAGTGCCGTCATCAGGGTGGTCAGCGTCTGTCGAATCGACGGCTGATGTTGCGATTGATAACACGGGCCCAGGTTCTATCCGACGCCTGGCTTGATGCGTTTCAGCAGAGTGGTGGCATGAGCGGCCTGCGCTTAGAGGTCGAAAAGGACCCCGTGGATGTAAGCCTCGGTCCACTCCTTGCCATGGAATCGGCCCAGCATGCCCCGGGCCGGATCCTTCTCGGCGCGGTAGGCCACATAGCTGCGCTGTCCGGCCAGCAGTTCCTGGCGGCGCTCGTCACTCACGGGTTGGGTCTCGGCCACCAGCTGCAGGTAAAGGTCGAGATAGGCCACGAAGGCCGGGAAGACGGCGTTCTCGATCAGCGCGTCGCCGTCGGTGCCCAGGGGAAGCCTGGTCCAGAGGAAGCCGGGAGAGAAGTACGGCTCGGCCTCGGCCGGAATCGGGCCACCGGAGGGGAGAACTTTCTGCCACTGCTCCCAGATCGGCAGCAGTCGCTCCCATACGGGGGCGGTGTGCCGTTGGTCGGTCTTTAGGGCTGGTTGAAGGTCAAGGGCGATCAGGTGACCCGCTGGCAAGGTGACCAGATCAGCCCCGAAAAAGGGAAGATCGAAGCCGCTGCAGGGGTTAGCCACGAAATTCAGCACTGAGGCGGCGCTGCCCGCTTCCACGCAAGCGGCACGCACCTGCCGCAGTTTCTTCGTGCTGCAGCCCCAGGTGGCTGTGGAGACGGCAACGGGCTGGGCCTTGGACCCGGCGACGCCTTCACGCCGCAGAAATTGCGCGTCGATTGGATAGGCAACCGGCTCAAAAGGCTGAAGTGCCTGCACCGCATGCTCCAGGAAAGGAGCCCAGCGCCAGCCAGCCAGGTTGACCGGATCGAGGCTGCAGGGCTGGGGCTGCGCAGAAGACGTCATGGGGAAATCTCGGGGGGAAGAACCGGCACCTGGCCACTGCCGGGGAACAGAAAATCCTGCAGGAATCGATCCGACCAGGCCTTGCCGAAGTGGCTGGTGAACAATCCATGGGCGGGATCCCGTTCGGCGCTATACACGTCGTAGGCGTCCTGAAGGCGGTGTACCTCGTCGGGATGCAGGCCAGCGGACGTTTGGGGGCGATCGTGGAGAGCCCAGTAACTGGCGAGGAACGCCGTGAATGCGGCAGGCAATGATCCCTGGGCTTGTTCGGCGTTCCCCCTGCAGAACAGCAGCCATGGCGAGAAGTACTGATGCGGGTCGAAGGAGCGCATGGTTTCCTCGCCGTTGAGATCGGGGAAGCGCTCATGCAGCTGCCGAAGATCTTCCAGGTGGTGGGCCAGATACTCCGGCTTCTGGAGTAGAGGTTGGAAATCGAGAACGGCCACCAGTTTTTGGCGGGTACCGAACCACAGCAGGTCGATCCCTAGCAGTGGTTGATCGCGGTTGTATTCGGGATAGGCCACGGAATTGAGCACCTGGAGGCTCTCGCCGGCATCGAGCCGGGTCACCCGCCAGCGGCGGATGCCAGGCAACTGCCAGAGCCAACTGCGGATCACACTGTTGCCCTTGGCAGAGCGGCACTCGGCCAGGTCGTTCGGAATCGCCAGGGGTTCGCCCCCCCTGGCCCTGATCTGTGCGTGGAGCTCGTCGAGGAAGGGGTCGAACATGGTGGGAGGTTAGATATCCGCAGCAAGCGGCTGCGTGGCGAGTGGGAAACGCTGTCGTGCCGTTGCGCTGATGGCTTCCAGTTGAGCGTCACTGGGACAGCGCAGCTCGGTGCAGTAGGTCGTCATGCTGATGCCATCAAGGAACTGCACACTGCTGACACGGATGCGTACGCCTTCGGTCACGAACCAGCAGCGCTCAACCCCTACATTCGTGTCATAGCGAGTGGTGATGGTGAGCAGCCCGTCCTCGGCAAAGCAGTAGGTGCTGATCACCGGCTGTTTCTCGATGTAGCCCTTGTCCCGCAGTAGCAAGCCACAGCGTGGGTTCGCAAGGTCCGCAACATCGAGCAGAACGGCGGCATGGTCGTCACTGCGGCTGTTCTCTTTAAGGTTGCTCTCCCACCAGAAGCGCGCACCGCCACTCACCTGGCCGGAGGCAACGCCAAGGCTTTCGCAGATACTCTGCACAGCCGCATCGGAGCGATCAAAAGGTTCGATGGTGAGATTGGAGTCGCCGGCTTCGTCGTCCTGGTGATCAAGATGGTGCACGGCGCGGCGCGTCAGCCAAGTGCCGGCACTGGCGGCTAGGAAATCCGCCATGGTCATCGGTGGAAGCTGTGCCATCACGTTCAGGCGACTACGGCCTCGGTGCTGCCGCCCCGGATCCGCCGGGTGAGGAAGCCGAACAGAACCTTGCCGATGGCGGCGATCAGATTGCCCTCCAGTTCCTGGAACATCTTCATGTTGTAGTGGAAGGCCTGGTTCGCCTCCTCCACGATGCGGTCCGCCAAGGCCTGCTCGATCGGCAGGCTGTCGAGGATGTTTCTATAGCCAGCTTTGAAGGCTTTTTCATCGTCGATGGCATCGAACTCGTAGAAACGCAAGCCATCGTGCTCTCCCAGGCTCATGGCTTTCTGGGCGATGTTCTTGAGGATCTGACCGCCGGAAAGGTCACCAATGTAGCGAGTGTAGTGGTGACCCACCAGCAGCTCGGGGGCCGTCTGGGCCACCTGATGAATGCGGGCCACGTACTCCTGGGCGCCTCGAGTGGCTTTGACCTGGCTGCGCCAGTCCGAACCGAAGTAGAAGGCCAGATCCTGCTCCAGCGCCGATCGCCGATTGAGCTGGGGGAAACCGATTGGCCCCACCACGGGGTGATCGGCGAGCTTGCCGATCTCTTCCTCCATGGCGCTATACACAAACCAGAGATCCCCCACCAGGGTGCGGTAGCTGGCCTTGTCGACCACCCCTTTGAGGAAGCAGCTCACAAAGCCTGTGTTCTCGGCCATGGTGTGGGCCTTCTTCGTACCCTCCCGCAGCTGGAGGGCAAGGTTGACAGCCATGGCAGCAAGGCAGGAATGGTTCTGGCTCGAACCTAAGGGAGGATCGTCAGGGATCAGGTCCGTCGGTTGCAGGCCTCAATGAAAGGCCATGCCAGCCAAACGGCAGGCCTGAAGCGGATCAGGACGGAGTGGTGGTCTCCAGCTGGCTGGCCAGCTGGATCAGCACCGCCTCGATGCGCTGCAGTTCGGCGTGGGAGGCGAGGGTGGCCTCAATCTGCTTCTGGGGGAGCTTGAGACGCTGGCCCATGGCCTTCACATCGCTGACCAGACGATCGCGGTAGGCGGTGAGCACTTCGATTGACTCGAGACAGTCCTGATGGCTGGGATCGGTCATGGATCGGACGAGGTGGCTCCGATCAGGGTAGGTAGTCGGTCGAGACCGGGATCTGTCACTGCGGCCGCGGGCTCGCTGGGAGGCCATGCCCAACAGGCGAGTTCGATGGCACGTCAAACCATCTGGGCCGGCAGGCCAGGGTCCGGGCATCGGCCGAACGGGCTTAGATCCTAAAAACTTGCGTCCCTTAGATCACAAAACCTTGCGTCACCCATCCGCTTGGGGTCTGGGCCAGACCCTCGGGGTAGTTTCATGGTGCTTCAGTCCTTAGGACAAGCTCGATAGCTGCTTTTCAATTGCTTTTATAGCAATTTCAGAAAGGCCAGAGCCTTTAAGAAGCTCCCCAAGTCCCTAAGCCAGGGTTCTCCCAAATGCTCGACGCCTTTTCCCGCGCTGTTGTAAGCGCTGATTCGAAAAATGCTGCTATTGGCGGCAATGAACTGGCAGGTCTTCGTGCCTATGTTGCTGCGGGCAACAAGCGCCTCGATGCCGTCAATGCCATCTCCTCCAATGCATCCTGCATTGTGTCTGATGCAGTGACCGGCATGATCTGCGAGAACACCGGACTGATCCAGGCTGGTGGCAACTGCTATCCCAATCGCCGCATGGCCGCCTGCCTGCGCGATGGTGAGATCGTGCTGCGTTACATCAGCTATGCCCTGCTGGCCGGTGATGCCTCCGTTCTTGATGACCGCTGCCTCAACGGCCTGAAGGAAACCTACATCGCCCTGGGTGTGCCCCTGCAGTCAGCCGCCCGCGCCGTTGGGATCATGAAGGCCTCTTCCACTGCCCACATCAACGAGACAAACACCAGCGGCACCAATCCGGACGAAACCCGTTTCCGCAAGATGGAAACCATCCAGGGCGATTGCTCCGCGCTGGTTGCCGAAGCTGCCTCCTACTTCGACCGCGTGGCCAGCGCTCTGGCTTGATCGGCTTTAAGCAATAGCTTTTTCATCCTTTTCACTTCCATCACAGGAACCATTCAATGAAATCTGTTGTCACCACTGTCGTGACCGCCGCTGACGCCGCCGGTCGCTTCCCCAGCCAGAACGACCTTGAGGCCGTTCAGGGCAATATTCAACGCGCCACTGCCCGCCTGGAAGCCGCTGAAAAGCTGGCTCTTGGTATGGACGCCGTTGTGAAGGAGGCCGGCGATGCCTGCTTCAAGAAGTACCCCTATCTCAAGCAAGCCGGCGAAGCTGGCAGCAACCAGATCAAGGTTGACAAGTGCTACCGCGATCTCGGCCACTACATGCGCCTGATCAACTACTGCCTGGTGGTGGGCGGCACCGGCCCCCTCGATGAGTGGGGTATTGCCGGCGCCCGCGAGGTTTATCGCACCCTTAATCTCCCCACCGCCGCCTATGTGGAAGCGCTCACCTACACCCGTGACCGCGCCTGCTCCCCTCGCGACATGAGCCCCCAGGCTCTGAACGAGCTCAAGAGCTACCTCGATTACGCCATCAACTCCCTCTCCTGAGGCCCGTTTGATTCCGCAGGGGGAGGCTTAGGCCTCCCCTTTTTTGTTGACGGCCCCTCCTGAGGCCCTTCCCCTCGCAGCGACGACCTCCCGATGGCTCCTGCCACCAGCACCGGCTCCCTTGATCAGCTGTTCGACGATCTTGGGCATCCCAATCCCTACGTGCAGACCGAGGCGTTTCTGGAGATGGTTCGGCACCATGCCGATGCATCATTGCCTCGGTTGCTTCTGATGCTCGATCATCAGGATGTGGTGAGGCGACGGGCAGCCGTGCGCGCTCTGGGTGTTTTCGCCGATCGGGCGATGCTGCCCCTTGCCGCTAAGTTCCACGCCAGCTCCGATGCCACCGTTCGCGCCAGTTGCGTGAAGGCCTATGCCCAGATTGCTTCCAATCGGCCCGGCATCGACGTGCCTCCTGAAGCCATGGCAGCCCTTGAGGCCGCGTTGCATGACCCCTCCCCCGTGGTGGCGATAACCGCTGTGATGGCCCTCGGCCAGGTCGGCAGGCAGGCCCTGCCGCTGTTGCTCCAGGTGTGCCGAGGCAGCAACGAGGCACAGGCAGTGGCAGCGGTGACTGCCCTGGCTGGCATCGATCATCCGGATGTGGCCGCCTGCTTCCTTGAGTTGTCCAGCGCTGAAAATACCGATCCCTATGTGCTCGAAACGGTGATTTCGTCGATGGCCAGGGTGGAGGATTTACGGATGCGACAGGCGTAGGTCTAACAAGGGGCCAGCCTAAAAAGGGGCCATCAGTCTGCCGCTCAGGCAGGCGTCAGAGGTCGTCAACGGCTTGTTGATGTTTGCGCAGCTGCTGCAGTGAGACCTGCAGCACAGGCTTGACTTGGTCGCTGGCTTCTGCCGCCAGGGCAACCTCCAGCTCGGAGATGGCATCGAGGGCTCGTAGCTTCATCAACGAAAGGGCCGCATTCTTGCGCACTTGATCCGAACGGTCTCGCAGCAAGGGCTGCAAGAGCGGTGATGCCCAGATCGGATCATGGAGCTTCCCCAAAAGAGTGGCGGCCTCTGCGCGCACCTGTTCAGCCGGATCGGCGAGGGCCTCGATCACCAGCACCCGGGCCTGCTCGTCATCCAGGCTCTGGATCTGCTCACCAAGAGCCGCAATTGCCGCCGTACGCACTTCAGTGTCGGCAGAACGGGCTGCTCGGCGCAGTGCTTCTGGCGCCCTCGCACCGATGAAGGCCAGCCCCCAGCTGGCGAGACCCAGGTGCATGGTGGTGCTTTCGGCATTGGAGAGAACAGCGATCAGAGCCTCCACGGCGCACTCACCCGTGGCGGCCATGGCACCCACGGCAGACCCTTGCACCACCGGATCCGGATCATTCAGAAGAGCAGCCAGGAGATCGGGTAGAGCAACGGGGTCCCCGATCAGGGTGAGGGTTTTGGCGGCGGCACGGCGGACGGTCACATTGGCGTGGGTTCTAAGGGCCTGGCACAAAGCCGGAACGGCTGCGGGACCAACGGCACCGAGACTCTCAGCGAAGGTGAGCCGCATCAGGCCGCGTGGATCGCCGAGCCCCGCCACCATCTTCTCGATCAACTCCTGATCCCCGGGGGGGCGATCTCCGGAGCGCAACTGCTGCTTCAGCTCCGCAGCCAAAAGGGCAGCTTCCTCTTCACTGAGGGAAATGGGCGCAGATACCGGCGTCAGTGGCGGAGTCTGGTGGATCAAGGCGGTGTGGCAGTCCAGGGCCCATTCTTGACGCAGAGCCAGTCGGCCCACGGCTGGCTTGGCTGCTCGTAACATACGCTCTACCGAAGCAAAGCAATGACCACCTTCTTGATCTCCCACAACCTACAGGTGGCGAGTGAATGTTGCCCCCCCTGGGATGGGTTGCAATTGGAGGCAGGGTTGAAACGGTTCTGTCCTACGGTCACCTCTGCCGAGGCTCTCTCCCACCCGCACTGGCGACTCCGGCTGGAGAGCCCGCTGGATGCCGCACTATTTGCTGCGGAACTGGTGGCAGGATGGGCCTCATTGCGTAGCGAATTCGGCCATGGGCTCAATCATTCGATTCTGGCGCTAGGAGGGCGCAAAGACACACCGGCAGCCAGCTCTTCGCCACTCATTTTCGGCGCCTGGGGGGTCGACGTCATCGAAACTCCTGATCCAGATGCTTTTCTGGAAGGTATTCAATGGGAACAGTTGAAGGCTGGCCGTCCAGTCGATGGTGTCTTCGAGGTGCTTTACAAACCGCTTTAGTGGAAACGCTTTAGTGGATCAGCTTTAGGCCCGCTTACTCCTGTTGGAGGCAGGCCTGGTCGGGCGCTGGCTGCCGCGCTTGATCTCTTTGGGCTGTTCAAGTTCCGAGCGATCAGCGTCTATGGAGGGTAGTGCTTCGATGCTCTCCTCAACCAAAATTGGCTGGGGGGTAGCACCGAGGTCAGCTCGTGCGTGAAGCAGGCCAGTCACATCGGCAACCCTCATTCCCTGGTGATGAAGCCCATGCATCACCACACTCATGGTTTGCAGTGGAACTCGAATGGTTCTGCAAGCGACGTGCCCACCTTTCAAGGATCCGACCACGCTCACGTAAAATATCTTATTCACCTTGATACCCATGTTTACACATGAATCTTACTTGGATTGCTGCTCAAGACTATTGGTCTTACTGATCGCTACACATTCTGACACTTCCCATGCGTCGCCGTGATCGGTAGCGCATGGGATAATAACCGATGTAATCAAGGATGAACGAGCCAGTGAGTTCAAGCCGCTTCAATAACATACATCCTGGCCTTGATCAGGAAGAGTCCTTGCGCATCCTGGCTTTACCAGTGGCAGAATTGGAGGCAAGCAGTGATCGCTACATGGCAGCGGCCCAATTGCTCAACTTTCCCGGCAGGCAATCTGAACAGGCTTTGCTTCAGCTTCTCGTAGAGGTAGATGAAACACAAGCAACCCAACTCGCCAAACGTAAAGCCGTGGAGGTGCTGGCACGGCTTGGTTGCAGAGATGCGATTAAGAGCATTGGCAAGTGCCTGGTCAGTGACGATCATTACTTGGTGGAGAATGCAGCTTGGGCTTTGCACCAGTTGGGCTGCCAGGATCAAGGGATCATCAATCAGATGGTGGCCTTATTGGCAGACCATCGCCAGAATCGTCGTGTGCTAATCCAGAGTTTGTCTGGCCTAAAGGTCGTGCAAGCACTACCTGAGATCACAGCTCTCCAGGATGACGATAAGCCTGGAGTCCGTGGTGCAGCAATCGCCGCTGTTGCCACTCTGGCCGGATCGAGAGATCGGATTCTGAGCCTTGGCGAACATCTATTTCTGCCGAATCAGATGGATCGGCAGTCGGCTATTCAGGATGTGATTGATGCTGGCGCAATAGAGCTGCTTGAGGAGGTTTTGTGCACACCTGTTTCGCCGGTATTTCGGATGCGGGCGTTGCGTCTGCTCTGGCCTGAAGCCCAGCCTCTGAGCAACGGACTATCGCTCTTGGCTATTCTTGATTCGCTGCTATTGGACAGCCCTGAGAGCCTTCAGCTTGTACATAGCTATGGTGAAAGCCAAGAGAATTTGTTTTTAATTAATGAGCTCTTTGGTACCGATTTTAGTCGCTGCTATCTTGCTCTTCAAACACTTGCCTGCGAACCGGGCGAGCACCTATGGTCTCTGCTCGAGCAGCGTTGGCTGGAAGAGGCCCATAACGATTATGGAGCTCACTACTTCTTTCTTCGTCTATTTGCCATGCTGACCGGCTGGGGGGCCGAAAAGGATAAGGTAGAAAGTTATTGCGATGATGCCATCTTCAACCGCCGGCCGCAGTTTGCCAAGTCCCGCCCAGCGGCCATTCTAGCCCTATTAAGTCTTCAGCCCGAACGATTAAATTCTTCTCTAACTCAACTGCTGGACCCTGAACTGGAGGCGA
>Ga0194062_1000626_pt1 | contig 14940 bp, 16 predicted proteins | sample SepL2225m_MetaG_FD_155481 | JGI IMG/M metagenome (GOLD analysis project Ga0194062, IMG submission 155481) | Anoxic zone freshwater microbial communities from boreal shield lake in IISD Experimental Lakes Area, Ontario, Canada - Sep2016-L224-25m | ecosystem: Environmental > Aquatic > Freshwater >... | reverse complement strand
CTTCCTGCCCCCACCCGATATAGCTCTCATCTAATCCATTTACTCGAAGTAAATCTTCTCTGAAAGCTGAAAGGTTACAGGTCTTCGCTCCTTGCCAACGCTGTGGTGCACGCTTGCGTAACCATGCAATATCGGGTAACCGCAATAGTGGAAGCAATCTATTGATCTGCCCTTGCATTCGGGCTGTTAACCAATCATGCATCCCCCAAAGATGGACAGGTATTTTTTCAGCGAGAACTCGCTCGGTAAATTGTTGCGACAACAACATGCGGTTACCTGAAAGGAAGCAACTCTGCTCACTGAGTAAGCGATGGCGCGACACGAAATCAGTCAGTGGAATGCAATCACCATCGGTAAAAATAATATAGTCTGCAGAAGTTGCGGCGATAGCGCGGTTGCGTATCGCGGCTGCACGAAAGCCATCGTCTTCTTGCCAGATGTGGTGAATAGGGAATGTGGCGCGAGCTTGAAACTGTTTAACGAATGATGAGGTGTCCGGCCTGGAGCCATCGTCAGCCACCTGTACTTCAAAATTAACATCGTCCTGCGCGAGATAGCCCTCCAACACCGCAGCCAAAGCATCTGGTCGGTTATAGGTGGTCACAATGACTGCAATACGCATACTACTTTGGCTCATGCCAATCGGGAGGATTAGACCAATTCAGCTTAGCTGTTGTAGCCTTAGCGTAACGATAAAACGTCCCCTCAAAATTCCCAAGCGCCAATACGAAGCCGGCCCACCCATCCAGAAAACCGCGCCGAATAAAATAGATGCGAATGAACGCCCAAAGCCCATGACCTAGAGCTTTAGCCATACTAGCCGACTTGCCGCGACGCTCCAGTTTTCGTGCGCCTAAGGTGGAGTAGCGCTGCATTTTATGAACAAGCTGTTCTAAATTTTGGTAGGGCACTTGAATAATGGCTGATTTAAAATAGCCCTCTTTTCCAACAATACGGAACGATTCATGCACTTCTTCATGGCCATCAAAAACCAGTGCATTTTTGCGAAATAATTGTGGCTGGCGATAATCCGGATACCAACCTGAATATTTAATCCAACGACCCATGAACCAGTTGCGGCGAGGCACCCAATAAGCATCGGCTTGAGGATTAACTAATGCTTGCTCAATCTCCTCACGTGCCGCTGGGGTGCAGCGCTCATCTGCATCTAAACTAAACACCCATTCGTGCTGGCATGCCGCAATCGCATCGTTGCGTAATTTACCGAAGGTGGTGAAAGGAATTTGTTTTACAGTCGCCCCCATATCCGTAGCAATCTGTGCGGTACCGTCCGTGCTATTTGAATCAAGTACCAATATCTCGTCAGCCCACAACACACTTTTTACCGCAGCGGCGATTTTATCGGCTTCGTTAAAGGTGATGATGTAAGCGGTTAGCCTGGGGCGATTTACAGAGCTCGATTGCATCATAGCCTTTCATCCGGCGTGTACTCAGGCACCCATTGCCGCATCCCCTTTCGGACAGCTGCATCCTCAACGTTTGCGTCTTTCGACACCCACAACTGAATTGACTCTAAATCACCCTGCGTCACCATCCTAGCCTTCGCAATACGCAGTTTTGGGTGAGGTGTGGCAAGCGTGTTTTCATCATCAGCCAACAATTCTTCATATAGCTTTTCACCTGGTCGCAAACCGGTGAATTCAATTTTTATATCATCTTCTGCGAAGCCGGAAAGCCGAATTAGATCTTTTGCCAAATCGGTGATTTTTACAGGATCACCCATGTCTAGCACAAATATCTCGCCGCCCTTACCCATATAGCCAGCTTGCATCACTAATTGTGCAGCCTCAGGAATAGACATGAAATAACGAGTGATTTCTGGGTGTGTGACAGTAATTGGCCCGCCCTTCGCTATCTGCTCGCGAAATTTGGGAATCACACTACCATTACTGCCTAAGACATTGCCAAAGCGTACAATGATGAAGCGGGTTCCAGTTGGTTGCTGCAGTCCCTGACAGATCATCTCTGCCATGCGCTTGCTCGTACCCATCACATTTGTCGGATTCACCGCCTTGTCCGTCGAAATCAAGACAAACTTATCAACATCATGCTTCTGTGCATGACTCGCCACCTGCCAAGTACCGAATACATTATTACGTACAGCCTGCCAAGCATTGTGGCGCTCCATCAATGGCACATGCTTGTAAGCGGCAGCGTGAAATACGACGCTAGGCGTATATTCCCCGAACACCTGATCCAAACGGATTGCGTCGCGCACATCTCCCGCAAGATACACAATATTGAGGTATGGAAATGTTTTTTGCATTTCTTGTTCGATGTTATAAAGCGCGAACTCACTCGCCTCAAACAGCACCAACTTACTTGGCATAAAGCGTGCAATTTGCCGACAGAGCTCCGAGCCAATGGAGCCACCCGCTCCTGTCACCAGCACCACTTTATTCGCAATTTGCTCTTTTAACCCTTCACTATCTAACTCAACAGCATCCCGCCCGAGCAGATCATCCAATTCAATTTTGCGTAATTGGGAAACCGATACTCGACCAGTGAGCAAATCATCGTAAGAAGGAATAGTTAATGCCTTGAGGCCAATTTGATCACTCAAATCGATAGCGCGTTTACGTTGCTGATGAGTAGCACTAGGCATCGCAATGATGACTTGTTCAACATTAAATGTACTCGACCACTTTTCTAGGCTTTCAATTGCACCATGCACTTTTTTTTCATTCAAAAAGCGGCCATGTTTACTTAAGTCATCATCCAAAAAACCCACCACATACCAAGTTTTGCCCCGTTGCAATTCCTTCGACAAAGCTACTGCAGCATCGCCCGCCCCCAAGATCAATACCGGTTCACCTTGAGGTTGACGGCCACCATAAAGCAACTTTTCTTTCCACAAACGACAGGCCAAACGGCTACCGCCCATAAATGCCAGCAACAAGAGGGGATGAATTACTAGAACAGAGCGGGGAATATTGACTTCCAAGCGCAACATCCACAACACCAAGACAATGGCTGCAACTGAAGCCACAACTGCTAAAAAAATACGGCGCAAATCTGGCATGCTGGCGTAACGCCACATTCCTCGATACAAGCCTAACAGCAAAAAAATTACCGCTTGCAATGGCATAACCCACTCCAGAGTTTGCCACATCTCGCTTTGCACATTTACCGGAATTTCAAAATTGAAGCGCAAAGAATATGCGAGCGCCCACGCCACCCCGCCAGCGATAACATCATGAACAAATGCCAACATCAAACGTTGACTATGGCGCAATCGATTAATCATTTTTTGGCCCACTTGACCTGCCTTGTTTTTTCGGACCATTCATAAATGGAGAAGGGCTTCCGTTGTAGCGGCTTTCCCGCCTAATAGTCTAAACGCTTTTGGCGTTAGATTTCCTAAACTCGAATGCGGACGAATTTCATTGTAATGACACCGCCAACTTTCGATTACGGCTTTTGCTTCTGTTCTTGATCTGAACCACTCCATCGACAAGCACTCATCTCCGAATTTGCCGTTGAAGTTTTCTGCTACACCGCTTCGCCAAGGCTTGCCAAACAACTATAATCAGGCGTTATTTTGAGATACGCAGTTAACGCGAATTTATTTTCGCGCCTTTGCTAACCCAATTGTGCGCAAACGCAACAAAAATCCCACCAACCAATCCAATTAAAACTGCAAGACCAATAATCAGCCCCTTCTTAGGTGAAACCGGCTCCTCTGAAACACTCACATCCCCCACAACTCTAGTGACAAATGTAATTGATGGGCTTAATTGCTCAGCCAATATCAGCTTAACTTGTGACAACTCACGAAGTTGCCTAGACTTATCATGCAAAACCGTAGCTGCCAAAGTTGCGTTATAAGAATTCCAATCGTGATTTCCTTGCAATTGTTTGTTAAGAAAAGCAATTTCCGCCTTCAGCAACTTGGATTCTTCATCCCCCATTTGAATTTGAGCCTTAAGGCGTGCTTCCATCGTGTTAAAAAATTCACTATGAATTTTTTGCAAATAGCTAATGGAAGTATCGGTCAAGGATTTAGCCATATCCGCAGAATACCCCCTCACCTTAAATTCAATTAGTTCAGCATCTTTTACTTTACTGACTTTGAGTGTACGTCCATAAATATCTTTCGCGCCCGCTAGCTCATTGATATTTAAGTTTGATTGCCTAAACATCCCCGCCTGAAATGACGGCTGCATCATTCTAAAAGTAACGTTTTGAATAGGCTCTACTAGTTTAGCAACTTGCCCTACTTGCCCTACTTGCCCTACTTGCCCTACTTGTACAATAGCAGAAGCCTCCCATGTAGGAGCCACCATAAACATAACAAAAATATACGCAATGATTGCGCCTATAAGCGGCGCTAGTAATATTAGTTGCCTGTAATACTTCAGCGTAGTCCAAATATCCGCAAAGCATATTTCGTCATCTTGTTCTATTTGTGCCATTTCCATTCTTTCTGAAATTAAAAGTCTCGATTGTTTTTGTCAAATTATTTCTGCGATTTTCCTAATTATTTTGCAGGTTATAGTTTCCCATTATTTTAGAAATAAGTTTTTGGTGAAGTCTTCAACCCGAATAAAATCATAACTAATCAGATTAAGTAGCCTACTATTATCAGCTCTCGAGTACTCCACCTCACGCGTCTGACTGTTCAACACTTGGATGTTTGAATATTTTTCACGAATTAAATCCATTAACGTAGATATTCTCACAGCAACACCTGTACCAATATTTAAATGCGTATAAGGAACTTCCATTTCCAACAGACGCAATAATATGCTCGCCACATCCTCTATATGAATAAAGTCACGCTGCGAGCTTCCTCCATTATTGAGAGTGATTGTTTTTCCGTTCAAGATCGCATTCTTTACGTACGAAAAAAATGAAAAATTATCGTTCCCTCCGTAAATATTAAAAACTCGAACAATCTCGAATTTTATGTTGTTTCTTTCGCAAAACTCCTCAATAAATTTTTCATTCAATAACTTGCTAATTCCATAAGTGTTCACAGGGCAACACCTACTAGATTCATTGGTGTCCTCAGCATCTCCATACACAGCACAGCTACTTATATAAATTAACCGGGGCGTATTAAATTTTCGCATCCCCTCGAGCAGTCTAGCAGTCAACATCACATTCGAATCAAATAAAGCCACTGGGGATATTGAGGCGCTAGTGCGAAGGTCACTTGCAGCATGAATAACTACATTCACACCCTCTTCTAATCTATTTTCCAAGTCATTTACATTACTTCGATCAAGCTTGATGAATTCAAATATAGACCTTCTAATGAGCTCCCGCCCCAGATTGCCATTTGCGCCAGTTAATAAAACCTTCATAATTTTAAGAAATATAAAATGAAACAAAAAAATCAAAGCAATCGACTATCAGGGATATCTGTGCCAGAGGCGATACAAACCTGCCCCTATTTATTTCTCGCAAAGAATTTGGGCGTTTTAAATTTAACAATACGAACATAAAAATATCCGCAAAGCAAAAAATAAAGCGCAAAAACTATCATTAGAATTTCACTTTGCTTCCAAAATATAACTGCCGGAATGATAGCGATCAATGTCAAAAACCATAGATAGGGAGAAGTCCTTGAGTTTCTACCAAGATGATTATTCTTGTCCCATGAAAGGCCGCCCGAACTAACTAATCGTTTGTAAACTAGCATATGAATATGCAGGCCATCTGGCAATCCAGGAGACTTTCCACGGATAACTCTTTTTCGGTAAATAGCAAATATTGTATCCACAACAGGATAACTCACTAACAACAAAGGAAACCAAGGCGAAACTTCGGGATGTTTCACTAACAGCAAAGAGACCTCTGCAATTAAAAAACCAAGCAAATAAGCCCCCCCATCTCCAGCAAAAATCAGACCTCGAGGATAGTTCCATACCAAAAAACCTAACACAGCCCCTGCAATGGCACCGCACACAGCCAGTAGAAATGTGTCACCAACTTGAAAAGAAACATATCCTAATGCCGCAAAAATCATGATAGAAATACCGCCGGCCAAACCATTTGTGCCGTCTACTATATTAATAGCATGAGATACACCGCCCACGGCAAACATTGTCACCAATAATGATACAGGCCAATACCCAAGCAGAAAATCCACACCGAGGATGTCTAAACGAAACACCCCTCCATCCAATAAATAAAACCCCAAGCTAGCTGACAGGAAAGAGGCCATTAGTCTGGGCATCGGCCCCACAAGTTTAGTGACATCCTCAAGCAAACCCGCACCGAAAACTGGCAACGTACAAGCAAGTAACAATACAGATTCTGTCCACGATATCTTACCCAGCCAGCACCCTAAAGTGAGTGATGTTAAAAATGCAACAAAAATCGGCAGACCACCAATACGCGGAACGGGAGTGCTATGAAATTTTTGTGGGCTATCAATGTCATGATCGGCCGAGAAATGCGCATGCACATGCCCAAAACGGATTACAACATATCCAATTGTAGCCGCAACAAAAAAACCAATTAGTCCAATAAGTAACACGTTATGAATTCATCCGAAATTATGATTTTTACTGGCAAGTTAGGTAGTTATTTGTAGTTGAAATTAATATCTGTTCAAACCGATCATTAATTACATCCCAACTGTGATGTTGTTTAACATAGCGTAACCCCGCATCGCCGATGGTAGCATTCAATTCATTGGACTTCAAAAGGGATGCCACGGCATCGGAAAATAAATCTGGGGAATCTACCACAAGAATTTCTTTGCCATCAGTTGCTGCAATATCACCAAGCCCTAAGCTGGTTGTGACCACTGGCACACCACAAGCCATTGCTTCCAAAATTTTAAACTGCATTCCAGAGCCGGATTGCATCGGTGCTATGGAAACACGAGATGAATTAAGCACAGCTGCAATCGACTCGACCCGTCCTGTAACTAACACCTTATCCGAACGCATCGCAATAATTTCCGGCTGAGGGTTACTCCCTGCAACAACAAGCCGTACGTTAGGAATCAATTGTTGCAACCTTGCCCAACAGTTTTTGTAAAACCACACAACAGCATCCACATTAGGCTGGTAATGCATATTTCCAGTAAACGTCACTACTGGATCGGCATTCCTATCAGGGGTTTTATTAAATTCCTGCATATCAATGCCAAGCGGTAACGCAATAACCTTATCACTACCAATTACTTCTTTATCAATATTTGATACAACAAAAGAAAACGAAGCACTTTTTGCCATCTGAATCTCATACTCTTTCACTCGAAGATATTCAATGTTCAGCAAAAATCTCTTCAAACCTCTGGAGTTGTTAACGCGGCGAGAAAAATTAAGCGCCATTGAATCCACCATATCAACAAACAATGGCCCCCGATACAAGCCGAGACTACCAAGTGCTCTAATTGTTATGGCGTATACCACATTGGGCCGAAAATTCGAAATAGTTACTCCAATAACACTTCTAAAAACAGACGACTCAAACAGAGCACATTGAAAAGGTTTGTTAAAATTAAATAGTGAACGCAACGCGCTGAAGACCGCCTCAAATTTACTCCAGTGAACCATCTGTACACGTATTCCAAGTGATTCCAATTGTAGCTTCTGACTTTTATCCTCATCACTCCCCCCAAAGCAAATCAAATGAATTTGGTGGCTACGTGACAAATACTCTAGTCGATGAAATGAAAGAACTTGATCCCCTTTTTTTCCTTTTGCGGGGACTCGTGGGCTTATAACTAATATCTTCATAATTAAATCATATTACTTTCTAAATCATTCGCAATAATGCGACCCTCAATGAATTATTTTGAGAATAGAGCAGCGTTTATTGAATACCAACCTTATCTTTTTTGTAATATCGGGCTACACAGGTATTAGTCCACAAATCCACATCCGTAGATATGTCAAAAAGAAATAAGCTTTTTGGTGCTTCACCCACAATTGAAGGAACGCGAATGATTCTATCTGTACTTGCTGTCTTTGAAATATAACTGTCCCTTTGTTTAAATTGTTTTTTTATTTGAATGGCCAAGGTGATATCAGAAACAATTGAAAAAACTGTTATCCCAGCGAAAATTATTGACACGATTTGAAACATCGCCCATCTAGATTTAGAACTTTTTTGAATAACAGCGTCTTCTAGTAATATGTTTAAGATTGAAAAAACGCCCATCACACTGAATACTGTAAAATAAAATCCCGTTCTTGGTTCCGCAAATGAGCTCACTGGAATCAATGGTAAGACTGTTACTACTGCACAGACGAAGTACAAAATTGGCCAAGCAAATTTGTGTGGCAGCTGCATTAGATAACCGAGGAAATCTGAAGGTTGCTTACTTTTCGTATAAGCCTTAGCGGCAAGCAAAAGAACCAGAATGGCAATGGATGGAAATATATAAATTGGCCAGTTTAACTTATAAATAAACACTGAATAGAGAACCGCAATACCATGTAGAACCGAATCCAAGTTAAAGTTAAACGAGTTTGGATGATATGTAGCTCTTACAAAGTTGCCTGGCGCTAAAATCACAACTAATGCACCAACAAAGACACCCAGCAACATAGCTACAGCCATATTTTTTTCCTTAGACTGTAGCGCGCCCCATCGTTTAGTCAATAATGCTAATCCGAAAAAAACAAGTGCCGGAGACAGCAGCTCAATACCATTACCAACGATACAACCCCAGATAAAAAGAACAGATAACGGCAGATTAGATATTAACTTTGAATTATTGCCATTTAGGATGCTCATTAGTTGAAGCATCCAAAAGCCACCTAATAACATTGGAAAAAGATATACAACGCCACCCGTAAACCAAAAGACTGTTTCTCCAATTATCGGACGGAGTGTAAACCAAAGCACCGGAAGGACGGCAACGGTCATCCAACGAACTCTTTGGGGGGTATTATGGAATACAATTGATGCAACCAAGTACGCCAAGAGAACTAATTCAAAACCCGCTACGCCATTAAGTAAATTAACATTCTGAATTGAAGAAAGCTTTACCTCTAGACCAACAATTAATGATGTAAGAATCCTACCCGTCCAACCGAAGTAGAGCGCAAACATATGTGGCAACAATTCAACATCTGAGTAGTTTAAAAAATTGCAATAATCATCAATGGACGGCCATGAAAAATACCCAAGCACACCTAGACAAATGGAGAAAATTGCGATGAAAAACAGCGGGAAGTTAAATCTTGCTAACTGAGGATAAACCACGTGTAAATTGCCTTTGCTCAGCGAATTAAAGGGGCATTCTACCTAATATTCTGGACGTTAACTGCTTTACACACCTAAAACTTGGGATTGCCGATCGGTTGCATATTCTGAAATTAACTTCTGATAGTCGCTATATTCCCTTATGTAGTCTCCCTCATCAAACTTGTCTGATGCCAAAACCAAGCAAACAGAGCCAGGATCAAAATTAAGCTCTGCGGCCCAAATCATTGGCGGGATATGCAACCCCTTCCAAGGACGATTTAAATGTATCGTCGCCTGAAATATACCATCATCAACTTCCACGTCAAAGCTTCCTGACAAGCAGATTAGGAACTGATGCAAGTTATGGTGCGCATGAGCCCCACGACCCTCCTCTGTTGGCACATCGTATAAATAAAAAACACGCTTTATATCAAAAGGAATATGGTTACCTCCCTCTATAAATGACAAATTACCCCGGGGGTCATTTATTTTGGGTAGGGTAACTACTTTGCAGTCATTGACAGTTGGTTTTCGCATCGTGATTGAGCTTTCCTTTAAAAATAGCTTTTGCGAAAAAATACGTAATCGGCACCGATAGCGCTACAACAATTAAAGGAGCTAGCTCTTTAGGTAATTTGATAATTTCAACAAAAAGCCAAAGCATCGCCACGCCAAGGATATAGTTAAGACCATAAGTTAATGGATAGGCTGTTGCTGTACGAAAGTTAGGCGCTTTATTAAAAACCCATCGCACATTAAGCGCATAACCTAACGCGATTCCGGCAACATAAGTGAGCGAGTAAGCCCAGATATAGGGCATCAAGAACAATAAACCGAGGTACAGCACGTAGGTTAATCCCGTGTTCAATGCGCCAGCAATTAGATACCTCGAAAAAGTCATCATAATCACCAAACTTCTTCAATTACAGTTTCCGGTCTCTTATTGGTTTCATCGAAAATTCGCCACAAGTACTCACCAATAATTCCCAGCATTACTATAATCAGGCCCAATAAAAAGGTAATGAGGGCGACGACGGTAGCAAAACCCTCAACAGGTATCCGATTAAATACAGCAGACATTACAACTACGCTGCCATACAGAAAGCTACACAACGCAACAACAGCACCTACACCTGATATGGCACGAATAGGGGTAATCGAAAAGCCCAGCATGACATCAAGAAATGCAGTGAATTTTTTTGCAAATGTCCAGCCGGATTTACCATGAATGCGCGCTGGACGGTCATAATAAATAATATCAGGCGTATATCCTAACCAGTACGCCAGTAGCGGGGTAAATACGCTCTTTGCACTGTTAAGTAGATATGGCAGGAATGCTTTATCCATCAATGCCATGTCATAGCCTCCTTCTGGATAATCCTGAAGGACTAACGTTCGCAGTAACTTATAATAAATCTTGGAATACAGCTTCGATACTAACGGGTCTTCACGGGTTGTGCGTTCACAAATTACGAATTTTGATCCCGCAAGCCAACGGTTAACCATCTCGATGATCAGATTTGGCGGATCTTGCAGGTCAGCGGCAAGAATCATAAACGCATCGCCTGAAACAAACTTAAGCCCAGTTTTAGAGCAGTGAACAGCGCCAAAATTTCGGGTTAGCTTTACGACTTTGGTGCTTTCTCTGCGCTTTTTAAATTCAAGCAAGTTAGCTAAAGACTCATCCTTGGAGCCATCGTCAACAAAAATTAATTCCAATTGAATCGTGCGCTCAGCTAATTGCGATTCAATTTTAACTAGCTCATCAAACAAACGTGGCAAGCTGCAGGCATTAAAATAAACGGGGACAACAATTGAAAGTTTTTTGGGATTCATTTGCCCAGCTCCAATTCATAATACTCATGCGCAATCCCACCGCCCCCAAATTCAGATTTGTAGCGGAATAAGCCATCGTTCAACACTTTACCACCGTCTTCGTTGCTTGTTCCAAAATCAAAATAACGCGCACCAGCTTGCTGCGCTTCAGTAATTGCACCATCGAAAACAGCATCGAGCGCGGACACGTCATAAGCATTTTCGCTAGCGGCAATATACTGAGCGTGCCATACGGCGCGAGAATTAAAGAAAAGCACCCCCGCCTCAACTCGACCATCGATCAATGCACATCGGATAATAATTTGTTCAGGGAATCGTTCTTTAAGCAAAGTAAGTTCCGCCAAAGAGTGCACTGGCTTGGAATCATGCTTACGCGCCAAATTCTGCACGATAACTGCCCACAAATCACCCAGCAATGTCGGATCACTCGACAAAGTAACCGATTTTTGTGCTTTCTTAAGCCCGCGACGGCGTCGCTCACTAAGTGGTTTGCGTTCAGCCAAGTCAATCGTACAAGAAAGATCGCAGCGGACGCGCTTCGCATTCAGTCGATACAGCGCATAAAGGTCATCTTGGGATGGCGTTGTCGCATAGATATGTGGCAGTACTTTGTATTGCAAACGATGGTAGCCTGCGTTTCGATAAAACTCGCTTAAGGCCGTTAATGTTTCGAGTATCCGCAACCCGCTAAGCCAGCCGTGGTGAACAATACCGCCATAAGTTATTCCTGGATGGCTGATAACCTGCTTGGGATCAGATAATGACTCCGCTGCCGGGAAAACGCCAATCAGTTTCCCAGATTCCATTATTAGCACTGACATATCTTTGAAGCGGTCACCGTGATAACGAAGAAAACCGCGCGTATGCAAAATAGTGGCGTTCACCGCGCCCGCACAAAACTCTTCCCAAGTAGCTTCATATGATTCTACATAAGGAACAATCTCAATACTCACGCGATTAACTCTGCCACGCCGAAACCTTGCTCTCCAAAATTATTGCCGTTATAAAAGCAATAGGTTTTGTCACCAACTGAAATTACCGCCGAATACATAATTGCATTGGAATCGAATCCATCCTCCGATACATCTAGTCCCATTTCGTCATCTTTGCGTACCCAGTTGATACCATCGGTTGATTCGGCGTAGCCCAGCCGATACGCCGCTAAAGAACAGCGGCGGATCGAATAGAAAAGCTGATAATCATTTGGCCCGCGCTTAACCACCCAAGGGCGACCGAAGCCGTGCTCATCTTCTCCGGTGATCGCCATGGAAAGCTTTCCCGTATCGGCCCAGTGAATCCCATCCTTTGATTCCTGATAACGCAAGTCATAAACCGGCATGGGCTTGCCGTTGAGACTTGTCCATTCGCTCCCCGCAACATACCAGAGCTTGAACACGCCCTCGTCATACATCGCAAATGGGCCACCTCTAAAGAAGAGTTCTTTAGAGGTGCGATCAAGTATCGGTGCTTGGCAATATCTTGTAAAAGACTCGCCACCATCTTTGCTCACCGCAAGGCCGGAAAAAATACGATAACGAATGTGCGTGCAGAGTTCAAATCCAGCGTAATACATGAACAGGGTATCGGGCTCCATTTGCACGATACTAATTGCCATCAGCCCATTGTCATCGAAAGTTCCTGGCTCACCGATGTCAAGTACAGCACATGTTGAAATACCAAGAACGCGGGTCGGGTCTTGTGCAGAGACATCCACATAGCCGGGGCGGCCACGACCTTTTTCATCAAGACATGTAATAAAAACACGGATTACCTCATCGTTCAATCTGAAGGGAGTCGGCCCCATGCCATGCGTTTTTGCCCATGAACAGAGACCATCCGTGTTCCAAACCAATCCTAATTTTCGCCACTTCATTATTCTTTAACTTTAAAAAAACGTAATGCTGGAATCTTAGCAGGCACAGGCTGTTCGCCTTTGAATAGCTGATTGGGCTCTGTATTGTGGATGATGGTGACGGCAATCCCAATCCAGTTATCCTCACCGATAGTCACGTTGTTGGCTAAAGTAGCATTGACTCCGATGAAGCTGTTACGCCCTATATCGCAAAATCCCGAGATCACCACATGGGAGGCAACGAAGCAATTATCTTGAACGACCGAGTGGTGCCCGATGTGATTGCCGCTCCAGAGTACGACGTTGTTGCCGATCTTGACGAAGGGCTGAACCGTATTGTCTTCAAAGAGGAAGCAATGCTCGCCGAGCTGCACGTTATGCCAAACAAAAGCACGACTGCTGATGTAACTGGCCGGACGATACCCCTTGGCCCTTGCCGTTTGATAAAAACGGGTACGCAGGCGATTAAGTTGGGTATAAACCAGTGCCGCGTAGAACTCAACCTCGACAGGACTGAAGTGGTCCTCAAGCTGTTCGAATGGAACAATGGGTAAACCGAATAGCTCATTTCTTTTAAGATGCGCGGATTCAACTGCAAAACCTACGACTTTATATTCGGAGTCATGAGTGAAACACTCATACGCGACTTCAGCAAATGCCGAGTCTCCAATAATTACCAACTTCTTTGTTTTGGTCATTGCAATATTCTACGGACGCGTGATCAAAATATCTTCCCGGCGGTTTGCCATTGGAAGGAGTGGATTTTGCGGTATCACATAGGCATCAAAACCCTGAGCTCTCGCACGTTGAAGTAAAGCAAACACTACTGCATCATCAATCTGGTCTGGCTCTATTTGATTGAAATTTACTATAGGAACTTCCGAAGTTTTCATGAACTCTTGATGTGATTGAATGCCGGTCTCGCTGGCAAAAAATCGCTTGCGCTTGGATATGTTTGGAATGTCCCCAATTAGAAACTGCCCTCCGGGCGCAAGTAGTGACAGAGACACATCCAGAAATCTAAAAAAAGCTACATCAACAAGAATGTAGTGAAGGACGCTGTAGCAAAGGATCACATCTACGCCCCCCTGTAACTCTGCAATTATTTCCGGGCAGTTTGGATAGAGAGCCGCGACTTTTTTAATGAAGGGCTCGTCTGGAAGGTGCGCAAGCATTTCCGCACTATCAATCAGCGTTAATTTATGTTTTTGCTCGCGACAAAGATTAATGAGCATTTCTGGCAAATCGCTACAACCTGGCCCGATATCAAGCACCTGACTGCCAACTTCAAGTAAATTGCTTTGCTTGTTTAAAATATCGGCAAAAATTGCCTCTTCAAAACCAGCTCGATAGGTATCAGGAAAACCAATGCGCTCATATTTTGACAGCGACTCGTCTTCTGCAAGACGCCGAAAATCTTCGAACGCGATGTTGGCGAATGGATTTTTTGCTGTCATTCAAACTCACTACGGTTGAAGAATTGTTGTACGGCACCAATGACTCGCTCTATCTCCTCGTTACTTATTCCCGGGAAACAAGGCAGAGTAACCACCTGATCACAAGCCTTTTCAGTACTGAGCAATGAACCTTTGCACTGTGAGCACCGATAGGCTGGTTGCAAATGGTCCGGAATCGGATAATGCACGTCCGTGGTGATGCACTGCTCTTTCAAAAATGCGCGAAAACGATCACGATCAGCAACTCGTACCACATAAAGATGTGCGACATAATCATCCCCTAAAGAAGCAGGGCATTCTATCGGTAGTGTTGAGAAGGCGAGATTGTACCTTTTCGCTATTACCCTTCTTTCTGCATTTACGCGATCAAGATTGGGCAATTTTTCCCTGAGAATCGCAGCTTGCATTTCATCCAATCGACTATTGCGCCCCCCTGCAGCTTCAACACAATATTTAGCACCCCATCCATATTGTCTTAGTTTTTTCAAACGATTGGCAATGTTCTCGTTAAAGTGGACCCCTCGGTCAAGACAATAATGCATCGAGTTTAAGAGGGTAGCCTTTCATTGCAGCGGAACGGCGCTGCCCCGGTTTTCTATTTTTGTTTCTATTCCTGAG
>Ga0194062_1000624_pt1 | contig 15019 bp, 12 predicted proteins | sample SepL2225m_MetaG_FD_155481 | JGI IMG/M metagenome (GOLD analysis project Ga0194062, IMG submission 155481) | Anoxic zone freshwater microbial communities from boreal shield lake in IISD Experimental Lakes Area, Ontario, Canada - Sep2016-L224-25m | ecosystem: Environmental > Aquatic > Freshwater >... | reverse complement strand
CACGGTTATTGTTGAAGAAAATGGCCGTCGTGAACAAGCCAGCATGGGTGGTGGCGGTAGAAGTGATTACAATTACTTTATTGATCAGGATCAAGCATTAAATTATGGCAAGGAAGCGGTTAGGCAAGCCTTAGTTAATTTAGAAGCAGAAGACGCCCCCGCAGGAAATATGACGGTTGTGCTGGGAGCTGGTTGGCCAGGTATCTTATTGCATGAAGCCATTGGTCACGGATTGGAAGGTGATTTTAATCGCAAAGGTACCTCGGCGTTTAGTGGACGAATCGGTGAACGAGTGGCCTCTGATTTATGCACGGTGGTTGATGACGGGACGTTACCGGGGCGACGCGGTTCTTTGAGCATTGATGATGAAGGGACGGCGACAGAAAATACCGTGCTGATTGAAAATGGCATCCTTAAAGGCTATATGCAGGATAAGCTTAACGCGCGTTTAATGGGGGTTAAGTCAACTGGAAATGGGCGGCGAGAATCCTATGCGAGTTTACCCATGCCTCGTATGACCAATACATATATGTTGCCTGGCACCCATAACCCGGAAGAGATCATTCGATCAGTTAAAAAGGGCCTATATGCCAAGAATTTTGCCGGCGGACAGGTGGACATTACTTCTGGCAAGTTTGTTTTCTCAGCGAGTGAAGCGTATTTAATTGAAAATGGTCAAATCACACGTGCAGTCAAAGGTGCAACGTTGATTGGAAATGGCCCTGATGTTTTAACCAAAGTATCAATGGTGGGTACTGATCTTCAGCTCGACAGTGGCGTGGGAAGTTGTGGCAAAGAAGGGCAAAGCGTTCCCGTCGGAGTCGGTCAGCCGACCCTTAAGATAGATGGTATAACGGTTGGTGGTACCAGTGTGTAGTGAGATTTTATCTCAGCAGCGTAGTCGTCAAGTTGCCTAAATATTAGAATAAAGAGAACACAGTGCAGAATCAGGAAGAATTAAAGCGTTTAAAAAATAGTGTTCAGCATTTGCTGGACGAAGCTAAAGAACAAGGTGCTAGTGCTGCTGAAGCAGGGTTAAGTCAAGAAAATGGCTTGTCTGTGTCAGCGCGATTAGGTGAGGTTGAGACGATTGAACATCATTGTGGTCAAGGTCTGGGTATAACAGTCTATTTTGGTCAGCGTAAGGGCTCGGCAAGCACCACCGATTTGTCTCCCGAATCGATTAAAGAAACCGTCACAGCCGCTTGCAGTATCGCTCGCTATACCAGTGAAGATGTGTATGCGGGATTGCCAGAAAAAGAACTATTAGCCACCGAATTTCCGGATCTTGAACTGAATCATCCTTGGTCTATTAGTGCGGATGAGGTGATTATATTGGCTGTTGAATGCGAAGATGCAGCACGTAATTTTCACGCAGATATCAGTAACTCAGAAGGTGCAACAGTTAATACCCATCAAGGGATTCATGTTATGGGTAATAGCTTGGGTTTTTTACAGGGCTATATTTCAACCCGACATTCTCTGAGTTGTTCTGTTCTGGCACAACGCGGTGACAGTATGCAGCGCGATTACTGGTATAGCGTAGCTAGAAATGCAAACAATCTGGAAGCAGCTTCAGCGATAGGAAGAAAAGCCGCAGAGCGAGCACTGAGGCGTTTGGAAGGTCGCAGTTTAAGTACGCGTCAATGTCCCGTGTTGTATAGCGCAGAAATTGCATCAGGTTTATTATCTTCCTTTATTAGTGCCATATCGGGTGGCAATTTGTATCGTAAAGCGTCATTTTTACTGGACGCGATAGATACACAAGTCTTTCCTGATTTTGTGCATATCTACGAACAGCCACATTTAAAAGGTGCCTTGGGAAGTTCTGCTTATGATTCAGAAGGGGTTGCTACAAAAACCCGTGATATCGTCAGTGAGGGTATCCTAAGAAGTTACGTCTTAGGGACTTATTCGGCCCGTAAATTAGGCTTACGGAGTACAGGTAATGCCGGTGGAGTGAGGAATTTAACCATTGATTCCGGTGACTTGGATTTTCAGGGGATGTTGAAGAAACTGGATACCGGATTGTTGGTGACAGAATTGATGGGGCAGGGTGTTAATATCTTAACCGGTGATTACTCTCGGGGCGCTGCAGGCTTTTGGGTAGAAAATGGCGTGATTCAATATCCCGTTGAAGAAATTACCATTGCCGGCAATTTAAAAGATATGCTTAAAAATATCGTGGCAGTAGGCAATGATATTGATTATCGGGGCAGTACACGTACTGGCTCAATATTGGTTGAACAAATGTCTATTGCTGGGGAATAAAAGCAGATAGCTGGATGTGAAGTTGTAAAGTTTGAACAAATTACTCGAATTGATGATTTATTAAACTATGTTATATGCCGCACTTTTTATAAAAAAATAGGTTAAATGACACACTTTTGTTTTCATGGTTTTTGTTGATAGTGGGTAGATCCTTGATGAATAAGGGGTTAATAATATTGGTATGATACATGCTTTCTATATTTGATATGAGTGTTTCCCTGTGAGGACTCATAAATTTGAATTGTATCTAGATATATCAACAATGTCCTAAAAGGAGACCATAGTGTCAATATTTTTAACAGTTAAAAAAATGGCAAAGTATTCAACGATGACTGCAGCAATGATGGTGCTAAGTCAAGGTGCTTTTGCTCATACCCGTTTTGAAGTGTCAACTATATTAGAAGGAACAAAAACACACAACCGCGTCAATATCAGTCATGGATGCCCTCCAGCAGCAGCGAGAAATCCTACTTTCGGAACGAATGTGATTTTTCCAAATGCAACCACATATACTCCTGTCATTGGGGTAGATAGTACGGGCGCAAATACGAATATATCCAAAGTCTATACCACTAATCCTGCCAGTAACTATTATTCACCATTAGCGGGTATCGGGACCTTAATTCGAGTAGGAGGACCCTTTCCTTTAACCCAAATAAAAGCAGATCCTTTAAATAATATCGATGGATTTTGGGCGGGTGGAAAGAATTATGATCAAACGATCAGTACTCCTATAGAGGTTGATTTCTTTGCAGCGGCAATCAAAATTAATGCAAATTCTTGTGCGCGATCTGTAACATTTTATGCGGCTATTGCAGATTTTTGTAACTCGGCTTCTGTGCCAAGTACAGTTGCTACAGATCAAGATGTACTTTATTGGTCGCCTATTCCAAACTTTACTGGCGTACCAGGCCAGCCTTTTGGTGTTCCTACCGCTAATTTAACAAGTACTAACATTTCTGGTGGAATTCCATCTGCTCATGCTTATTCTAATTATGACGGTTATTCTGATGCTGCTCATACGATTAATGGTGACGGTTGGGGTTCGCCAGCTACATTGAAGGTTACCAGAAATTTGGTTACTAATCCCCTGCCTGCAGGTTGTACTGGAAATGCGGGTGCTGGTGATGATGTTCATGTTTATCCATCTGCTGCACAAATTAATGCAGAACTGCCTGTTTGGAGTGGAATACATGAAGGTGATGGAACAAATTTCTGGAGATAATTAATCCGTTGTTACAAGGTTAGAAGCTTAAAGAAACCTACGGCTATGATATTGTCGTAGGTTCTTTTTTAACTTGTAGAATTATGAAAATGACAGGCATTTATAAAGTGGTTAGTTTTATCGATAAATGAATTGTTGAGCTAATTGCTTGAAAGAGCATGAGATATTGGCTTTTTTATTTTCGTCAGTATCGCATGCTCTTTTTTGCGTAGTGAGAAATAGGTTATGCATGAGGTTTTGGTTACAATAGCTTTGCGTTTAAAAGTTTGTTTTGCGAGGGTTGCCATGATAATGATTAAAGTCAGCGTCATTTGTTTAGTAACGCTGATGCCTAGGATTTTGCCAGCCTCGATAGATGTTAATGGTGTAGGTGGTCAAAATGATTGGTTTATTATAAGCAATGAGATTAATAAAGAGTTTCAACTCAAGGTTAATCAGGCATCTTTGACCGAAGTCTTAGCAATCATAGCCAATAAAACAGGGGTGAGGATAAATTATTCAGCTTTACCAGGTGGCTTAATGAATGCAAATTGTTCAGGTAGTACAGTTAAGCAAGTAATGGAGTGTTTGCTTGTAGGTAAAGCGGATCTTGTTTTTAGGTATTCTGACGCAGTTTCTGAGAACAACTTACAGCTTAAACTTGAAGAGGTTTGGATTGTTGGTGAAAAGTCGGGTGAAAGTCAGGTTAATGTAATTATGCCTTCAGTAACTACAGATAATGAAAAATCAGAACCTGACCAGACTGCAGCCTTATTAAAAATGGCAAGTTCAAATGTAGCATCTGAAAGAGTAGAGGCCATGGGGCGTTTGTTGGCAGTAGGGAAAAAAGGTGATGTGGCAGTAAAGCAAGTATTGGTCGCAGGTTTAGCCGATCCAGAACCACTGGTTCGAGTGCGAGCTTTATCTAGTTTAGCGCATCGTGAGGGCGCAGAGGCTTCGAGTGTATTAAACGAAGCACTTCATGATAGTAATGTTGCGGTACGACTAACAGCTGTCGATAATGCCGGTAACGATGAAGCCTTGCTACAGCAAGCACTCAGAGATAGTGATGCGAATGTTCGACAGTTGGCTGAGTTAAGGCTAAAGCAGCTTTCAAAATCGGGTGCCCAGTAATTAGAGGTTATGGTAGCAATATGAGAATTAATATAAAAATAAAAGCGTTCAGAAAAAGTTTGATAGCCGTTCTGATGTTATTGTCTATGGGTCAGATTGAATCAGTATTCGCACACAGTGCGGGTGGTGTTATTGATGCGGCAGGAAATAATGCAAGCGCGACCGATTTGGCGCAAGTTAACTGCTATGATGATGGGGATGGCCCCACGGGTTATCTTTTTATTCAGATTCAAGATCTATCTTCGCCCGTGCCTGGGTTGCTAATGAGTATTCAGGCTTATAAGGATTCGCAAATGATTAACGATTCAGATCTTGTTTCTGGCGACGCAAATCCAAGTCCAGGAGCGCAGCTTTGGGGTGGGGATGGTGTTTATTATATATCAGCATCCAAAACTGCAGCAGGAGCAAGAACATTTAGTGTGAATTACCATTGTATGACTAGTGCAAGTGTTCATACGGGTACAGACATCACTTTATTACAAGCCCAATAGAGATGGATCTGGAGAGGATTATTATGAAAACGTTATTTCTAAAGAAAGTTCTGATAACAGCATCTTTTGTGATTGGTATGGGGTATGGCGCTATTGCGCAATCCTATCCATCTGCTAGTGGGATCATGGATGCTACTGGAACCAACGCTAATGCTACTGATTTGGGAAAAGTGACTTGCGCCCCATCTTCCCAGTATTTGGCAGCAGAGATTCAGGATCAGTCCGCGCCAGTGCAAGGGTTATTGTTGAGCTTACATATTTATAAAGGCAACCAGATGACCACTGCGACTGATCCGGTTTCAGGAGATGCGAATGCGAGTCCGATTATTGCGATAAATGGTGGTGCTGGTGATTATTATATTTCCGCAACAAAAACTAAAGCTGGATTGAGATCTTTTACAGTGACTTTTCAGTGTCTAACAAGTAACTTTTCTCTTTCAAATACCAGTATTGTTGGATTGCAACTTCAATAATTTAACGATCGGTATTGTCCTGATATGGCCTGATAATTTTATTGGCGTAGCCTATTAAGTACTTATCAATTATGAATCAAAGAATTTTTACTTTATTTACTACTCTGTTGGTATTGAGTTGTTTTCAACCTGTTGAGGCAGTTGAAGTTGGTGATAAAGTACCGGATTGTCTGCTGACATCAATAAGCGATTTGCAACATTTTGAGTTGAAACAGCTTAACGGACAAAAGGTACTTTATCTTGATTTTTGGGCTTCATGGTGCTCACCTTGTGCTCAATCTTTTCCTTTTTTGAATGACTTGAATCAGGGTTTAAAAGAGAAAGGCTTGCAGGTTGTTGGTATTAATATGGATCAGGAGCCTGGCGAAAGTAAAGCATTTTTAGCTAAATTTCCGGCTAACTTTCCAGTTTATTCCGATATAGCAGAAAAGTGCGCGACAGATTTTGATGTAAAAGTGATGCCATCTTCTTATTTAGTGGATCGTAAGGGTATTATTCGTCATGTGCATTTTGGTTTTAGATCAGGTGATGTTGACGAATTAAGAACACTTGTTGATCAATTGTTGGCAGAAAAACGATGAAGATACCACAGGCTTTATGGTTAGTTGTGTCATTGGTATTGGTTCTGAGTGTGTCGGGATGTTCTTCAGTGGCACCTTGGCAGCGAGGAGTATTGGCCAAGTCTCAAATGGCGTTAGATATTTATCCAGTGCAGAGTACTTTTAAATCTCATATCTATAACAGTCGAGAAGCTGTTACGGGAAATAGCTCAGCTGGAGGAGGTGGCTGTGGCTGTAATTAAGTCAAGTAATAAAATGCAACTTGTTGTAAATAAAGGTCGATTATTAATTGGAACAGCTTATACACATTTATTTGGCGGTCAGTTGATTTTTGCTTCTAAGACCAAAAGGATGGCAGCTGTTAGTTCATCATTACAGGCATTAACTGCAGCAGCTTTGACTTTGCCAGGATTGATGCCACTGTCAGCAAATGCGGCAGAGGAAGAAGCCAGCTTTCTCTATGGCTATTATGAAGAGGGTAATCGCAATCTTTCCGGGATAAAAAGCAGGTTTAACCCTATTGCAGTGAATAGCTTGTTGGGAAGTTCTACGATCAAATTAGCCGATCGAATCAAGTTTGCTTTCAATTATGCCCAGGATACCTGGAGTGGCGCCACTCCCATTGCTACGGCACCGTTTGCTTTTGGTGGTAATGGCGATAATGGGCAAGGCCATTTAGTGGGTGGAGCAACCCCGTATTTAGTTAATAGTAATGTAATCTTTGATAGACAGCTAAATCCGTTAAGTAAGAGCGGTGCTAAAAATAATCAGTTAGCCCATACCATTTCATCCGCTTCACCTGAAACACGCAATCAAGGCGATTTTAAATTAGGTTATGAATGGGATGAAGCTGCTTTAGATGTGGGCGGCGGGATTTCTGAGGAAAATGACTATCATTCCCAATTTGGTAATATGGCAGGTAGATGGGATTTAAACCACAAATTAACGCAGATAAACTTAAGTCAAAGTTACACCAACAGTAATACGACTGCGACTCTTGATCATGATGCAACGCCCTATATTTGGGAAACCTCTACAGGCTTTAATGCTTTTAACAGAAGCAACCATGATTATCAGCTAACAAAGTCGGGCGGTAATACCTTTTTAACAGGTGATCGGCAGGATTGGCGAACTGCACTGGGGCTGACCCAAGTAGTAAACGAGAGTGCGTTAGTTGAAGCGGGTTTTGAATTTTCTCGTGGTACAGGCTATATGGCAAATCCTTATAAAGCGGTGGAACTGGCTTACATAGCTCCCGGGCAGACAGGTAATGTTTTAACAGGGCAAACGGTCGGTCTGCTTGAAGAGCGGCCTAGCGAGCGTAACCAATGGATTGAGAATTTACGTTATGTGCAACATATTAAAGGTCTGGATGCTGCAGTTCATTTTGATTATAGTTTTTCTCACGATGATTGGGGTGTAAATGCGCATACTTTCCAGAGCGATTGGGTACAACCAATCGGGAGTGGGTGGGCTATTACACCAAAAATACGCTATTATTCCCAATCTGCAGCAAATTTCTATACGCCTTATCTTGTTACTATTCAATCACCTACCTTTATTTATGGGGCGAACGGACAGATAATTGGGAAGCAATTCGATGCGAGTAAGCTTCCTACCTATTATTCCAGTGATCCACGCCTTTCTGGCTATGGTGCACTTAGTGGTGGTATTACTCTGAGCAAGCAATTAGTGGCCGGCATTCGTCTTGAGGCAAGTGCCGAATATTATACTCATGCAGGTTCCCTGAAGTTAGGTGGCGGTGGAGAAGGTGCTTATGCAGATTATAACTCCTATCTGGTCAACGGTGTTTTGAATGTCGATTTATCCAGTTTTTCTACTGCGGTGAGACGGCATAATTCAATGAGTATGATGAGTAGTGATGATGTTGAAGAAGATCACTCTGTACATTCTATGAGCGCAAACCATAGTAATCATGGGAATCATGGGAATCATGGTGCACATGCACCTGCCGGTGTTATGTTTTCTCATATGTTAGAGAAACCCAATGATTTTATGGTCGGGGTGCGTTATATGCGCGATACTCAAAGTGGTAATATACTACAGGGTAGTACAAATGTAAGTGATTTAACGCTAGTTAATAATGCTTGTGGCGGCAACAGCAAGTGTTATGACACAGTGAGGAGTATGAACATGAATATGATCATGCTAGATCTTATGTATGCTCCTACTGACTGGCTAACGTTGATGCTGATGCCTCAATTCGTCGATATGAATATGTCCTCACGAGCATTAACTGGCGCGCCTACACCCACCTTTAATGACCAAATGTTGATTGATCATCATACGCTGCATGAACATACAACGGGAGGAGTGGGTGATACAGGGATGTATGCAATGTTTAAATTGTTTGAGGAATCTGGGCATCATATTCACGCTACATTAGGAATGAGTGCTCCAACTGGCTCTGTTGATATTAAGTTTAGGGATACGCATGGTATAGATGTTGGGTTTCAGCATTATGGAATGCAATTAGGAAGTGGTACTTGGGACTTTAAACCTAGTCTTACTTATACAGGTAACATGAATAGATATTCTTGGGGCGCCCAACTGAGTGGCACAAAGCGTTTGCAGAACAGCAATGCGTCAGGTTATGCCTTAGGGGATATATTCCAGTCTACTGCATGGGGTAGTTACGGTTTATTGGAGTGGCTATCGACATCAATACGCGGTGTTTATACTGTTCAGGGTGCTATTACGGGGGCGTTTAATGGCGCCTATAATCCGTTGGGTCCAATTGATTACACATCTAATTACGGTGGTCGTTATTGGGATGTTGGTTTTGGAGTTAATGCTTTTGTATCAACGGGAACATTGCAGGGTAATAATCTAAGTTTTGAATGGCTACAACCAGTGCATACTGATGTTAATGGTTTTCAGCTTCCTCGAAGTGGTGCATTAGCCGCTACATGGAGTTATGTTTTTTAATCAAATGAATGAGGCTGACGTTTTAAATAAGTTATTAAGTCTGTCATGATGAAATCAAAACAGTTAGGTTTTTTTCATTATGGCTTCCAAGCAATGGGATCACCTTGTGACATACAGCTTTTTGCCAAGACATCGGCTGAAGGAAAACTGATTGCTGACTTGGTTATTGCTGATGTACACAGGCTTGAGGCACTCTATTCAAGGTATCGGGATGACAGTTTTCTTTCCACAATTAATCGTGTAGCCTCAGTAGGTGGTGCAATTACAGTCGACCCTGAAACTGCTGGATTATTAAATTATGCTTCCATTTGTTATGAACAAAGTGATGGTTTGTTTGACATTACCTCTGGTATTCTTAGACGAGCCTGGCGGTTTGATCTTGGTAGTCTACCAGATTCAATGTTGATTCAAAGCTTGCTAGATAGAGTAGGGTGGCACAAACTTCGATGGAATTCGCCTGTACTTGAATTTACGATACCAGGAATGGAAATTGATTTTGGTGGTGTGGTCAAAGAATATGCAGTTGATCGAGTTGCGGCATTATGTTGGGAGGCTGGAATTCGACAGGGGGTGGTTAACCTGGGTGGCGATATAAAAGTGATTGGCCCTAGGGCTGATGGCAGTGCATGGCGTATCGGTATACGTCACCCCCGTCAAAAAAATGATGTAATACAAACCATTTTATTGCGGGAAGGCGCGTTGGCCAGTAGTGGTGATTACGAACGCTGTTTCGAAGTGGATGGTGTGAAATATGGTCACGTGCTTAATCCTAAAACGGGTTGGCCCGTTAGGTACTTAGCAGCTGTTAGTGTGGTTGGTGATTTTTGTGTCGTTGCTGGGAGTGCGTCAACTATTGCCATGCTTAAGGAAGAACAAGGTCCCAGTTGGTTGGAAAATCTGGGATTACCACATCTGTGGGTTAGTGTGAAAAATGATATGGGTGGCACATTGTTTCCTGAAACGAAGTAGGTTCAGTTTAGCTTATTAAGTCAGGATGTCCTCAGCTACAAAGACAATGCATTTATTTAAGATTACAACATTATAGAGATAGCATGACAAATAATATACTGAATAGCTTCGGTAGAGCGGGACTTTATCTGACTGTTTTTTTGACAGGTGCATCGGTAATGGTCATAGAGCTTTTAGGCACTCGTTTGATTGCACCATTTTATGGAGCCAGTCTTTATGTTTGGTCGTCATTAATATCGGTAACCATGATTGCGCTTGCTGTGGGTTACTATGTAGGAGGACTTTGGTCTGACAGAGCAAAACGCACAGGGCTTTCACTTATTATCGTAGTGGCTGCGATTTTTACATTGTTAATTCCTTGGGCTACACGATTTGTATTATTAGCTACGGACCCTCTGGGGTTACGTGCAGGCGCTTTTGTCAGTGCATTGGTGTTATTTTTTCCTAGCCTTACTATGCTGGGTATGGTGGGACCATTTGTAATTAAGTTATCTATTTCGCGTTTGGAAGGGATTGGGTCTATTGCTGGATCAGTCTATGCGGTCAGTACTTTGGGGAGTGTCGTGGGCACCCTAGTTTTGGGGTTTTTCTTGTTTCCTTTGATCGGTTCCCGTGAAATTCTCGTCGGGTTGGGTGTGATTCTGATTGTATTAGCAATTGCAGTGGCCTTCTATGAGCAGAATCGTTTAGGTGTTACATCCGCAATTTTACCCTGCGCTCTACTGGCAATAGTTGGATTGTGTTTACTACCTAAAGTAGTCGACGCAGGACATATCTATAAAGGTGGTGGTCATTTTCAAATATTATCTGAACGTGAAAGTCTATATGGTTGGGTTAGAGTGATAGAAGAGCCTGCCAGAGATTTACGTTTTCTGACTGCAGATGCCTCAATGATTGGCGCCGCTAGTATGTCTGAAGGTAAAAGTCTATTGAGCTATCAGAAAATTGTAGGATTAATACCAGCTCTGGCTCCAAAAATGTCTCGTGCTTTAATAGTCGGTTTAGGTGCAGGTCATATGGCAAAGACCTTAGAAGATCAATATGGGATGGTTACAGATACGCTAGAAATTGATCCTGCTGTTGCTGATGCTGCAGTAAAGTATTTTGGCTACAAACCCACGGGGCAAGCTATAGTTGGTGATGCCCGTTATGAAATAGGTCATTTAAAAGGACCTTATGATTTAATTATCCATGATTGTTTTACGGGTGGATCAGAGCCAACCCATCTATTAACTGTCGAAACGTTGACTCAGCTTCGTAAGCTATTATCAAGAAATGGTATTCTTGCGTTAAACTTTGTCGGTTTCGGTACTGACAAAAGCGCGGCGCTGTCCTCGGTTTCAAAAACTATTGAACAAGTATTTCCGAACCAATCGGCTTTTATGGCTGAACCTGGTGACGATTATAACGATTTCATTTTTTTGGCATCAGAGCAGCCAATTAATATTTCATCAAAAGGCCTTTTAGTTGACCAAATTGAGTGGCTAAAAGCTAGATCGTACAATGTAAATAAAGCCCAAGGTTTTGTGCTCACAGACGATTTTAACCCCCTTGAACATTTACAAACAGAGAAATCCGAACATTATAGACATGTTTTGGTAGGTTGGTTTGGAGCTGATTTGCTGGTGCGTTAATTAGAATGAGGGAAAGTTAATTATGAATGCTAACTCATCAGTTGCTATATTGATGTCCACTTACAATGGACAACAATTCTTAGCTGAGCAACTTCAATCTATAGAACAGCAAGCTCACAGAAATTGGCGAGTGCTGTTAAGTGATGATGGGTCTAGTGATGATACCTTGTTGATTGCTAAACAGTTTCAACAACAGTGGGGCAATGATCGATTATTAATAAGGCAAGGGCCAAAACAAGGGTTTTGTTTAAATTTTTTATCCATGGCTTGTGATCCGATTATTAAAGCGGATTATTACGCATTTTCTGATCAAGATGATGTGTGGATGGCTGATAAATTAGCCAGAGCGCTCGCTTATTTTGAGTCAGTTTCTGAGCCATCTTTACCAAGAGTCTATTGTGGTCGTACCCAAAATGTAGATGAACAATTAAACAGTTTGGGTTATTCGCCTTTATTTGCCTTGCCGAGGTCTTTTCGTAATGCTTTGGTACAGAGTATTGCAGGTGGAAATACAATGGTTTTTAATCAAGCAGCAAAGGAGCTTATAGAGCAAGCTGGTTTGTTAAAAGTGGTGTCTCATGATTGGTGGTTATATCAATTAATTAAAGGTGCTGGTGGTGTGGTGTTTTATGATCCTGAGCCCTCAATTTTATATCGGCAACATGCTAATGGTTTGGTGGGTGCTAATTTGTCGATTGGTGCAAGATACGATCGCTTTATTTTTGCCATTAATGGGGGGTTTAAGCAGTGGAATACCATTAATTATGAGGCGCTTTGTTCTGTTAAGCATTTATTAACTAAGGATAGTAGGGATATTCTGAAGCTGTTTGGTGCTTTCCGAGGGGCCAAGTTTAAGGATAGGGTTCGTCTCTTAGAGGTTTGCGGACTTTATCGCCAAACATGGCAAGGCACCATAAGTCTTTGGCTTGCGACCCTGATTAATAGGGTTTAGGAAATTGAGCTATTTCTAATATCTGCATTTTAAGATTTTACCCATTGGCTGAGTGTCATATTAAATTAAATGCTACCGTCACAAACATTATCAATATCAGCTAGTAATCTTTAAGTACCGTAGTTCGGTTATCCGTAAATGACCAATTGTCGAAATTTTCGATAGAGTTCAGTAATTCATGCGTACTTGCGCCTTCTTTTGTGATAAATTCAATAAGAGGCATTGCTATATCGAGAGGAGATGTGGGAAGTAGAATTTCATTCCGTAGTTTCTGATAGCTGTAAACAAAACTTTCCATACCGACTACCAAATCGGCGCTAATCTGAGCTAAGTTGTCAGCATTGGCATTTCTATCATCGTTTACAGGTACAACAAGGCCATCATGCGAAGAGGCTAAGCCAATGACAGAGTTATGTGGCGCCGAAAAAAATATTTCAACTGCTGTACGATTCTCATAAATAAGATTAATTACTTTAGAAGGTATCGATGTTTTTGAAATAAGTGCGGACATTCGCATCATTTGCTGACGCTTAATGCATTCCTCAGTATCGGCTAAACAAAAATAATAGCCAAAAACCTTAATATCTAACATATTTTGAATGGCTAACTCAAAAGCATGCTGCGTTCCCCCACGCCAACCAACATCAACCAGTGCTACACGGTTACCTGGGCGGATACCCAATGAGTTAAGGTAACTCAATAAAGCGCGTCGATTGGCACGGCAAACTTTTAATATCTCCCATCGATAGGCGTACAGAAATTTTTGGACAGTTTCAAGCTGAGAATGGGTGATTATAGCCCCTGCACCGAGGCCTAAATTTTCCATCACCTTGTCAGCGGGCCGAGAAACACCAATCCTCTCCAATAGTTCGTAGGGTGACAGGCCTTCAGACCCGGACACCAGAAAGGGCAAGAACTCCTCAAAATTAGCATCAGTCATTGCCGCCAGCGTAAAGGTAACACGTGAACTTAAAAAATAATGGAATGGAGGTAGTTGATTATCGTTGCGGCACCGGGCAATACGCTCAAGAATATAACCATCGCGTGCTAAAAACAGAACCTGATCAATATGGTCATGTCTAGCTTTAGAGGTTATCCAATCTAGAAAGCCCACTGCCGCAGGACCTCCATAGAGAAAGCCAAGCTCTTTATAAGAGTTCGGTTCAATCTCATTAGCATGCTTGCGTAGTAAACCTAGGGCCAAAGAAGACTCAGGCGCCGAGTGTTTCAACGTGGGTGGGCTACGATCTTCTTGATAATGGTAGGTTGTTAACCCTTTCGCTTTTGCCTGCTTAATATCTGACTGTGGGTTATCACCAATATGTAAGATTTTCCCTGGTAATAGTCCAAGTTTAGAGATCACAATATCGAATAATTCGCCACTATCGCGTTTGGTTGCATTGCTGGCGGCAGATATAAACATGGGTATAGAAGGAAGGTTATGTCGTCGAAATGCTTCATTAAAAAATTCAACAGGAAGGTACATGTCCGAAATCAGAACGACTGTTTTATCGGATGCCACCGTCTTTAAAAATAGCTCAATTAATTCTAGATTGGGATGAACTAGAGAAAGCTCAAGTTCATACTCGGCAAGCATTATTTCTTCGTGTGGTACGGCAAGTCCATCAAAACAGGCGTAGATACCCGCTAAAGTAATTTCTTTAAGGCCTTGGTGATACATACGGCGAAAAGCTTCAGTCTGTGCAGCTTGGCGAAGTTTACGAAAGTTATTGATCCCAAAGCGTTTACCAAGAATATCAAAGGCGTCTTCTGGATTAAGCAGTGATCGAACAAACAGCGTGTCAAAAAAATCAAACGATACTGCATCAGCCTCGACGATTTTTTGTTCCAAATCAAGTAACGCTGTAAAAGCAGGTCTATTCATATCGCCACCTCAAAATTGATTCCATTCGGGTGTAAATTAGGATTGTGAAAAGGATCATACTGAAAATAATACGGATGTTTATCAAAAAGACGGCGCTTTTCCTGTTGTAACCTGGCTTGTTTAACTACGCTTAAGTGATCAAGTCCTCGACTGACTGACTCATGGTGAATTAAACTGACGGCCTGGCATACTAGATTATATAGGCCGGTATTGCGCAAACTTAGACATAAATCGATATCGTTATAAGCGATAGGAAATATCTCATCGAATCCGCCGACTGATTGAAATTTAGTGCGTTCCACCATCAGGCAGGCGCCTGTTACCGCTAGCCAGTTGTACTCCAATAAATTGCGCATGTAGTAACCGGGCGTATTAGCATCTTGTCTTAGAAAGGCATGGTTTGGACCATCTTCAAGATTTAAGACACCCGCATGCTGAATCTGACGTCCACCGGGATATAGCAGTTTCGCACCTACTGCGCCAACATGGGCTAATTG
>Ga0194062_1000622_pt1 | contig 15050 bp, 7 predicted proteins | sample SepL2225m_MetaG_FD_155481 | JGI IMG/M metagenome (GOLD analysis project Ga0194062, IMG submission 155481) | Anoxic zone freshwater microbial communities from boreal shield lake in IISD Experimental Lakes Area, Ontario, Canada - Sep2016-L224-25m | ecosystem: Environmental > Aquatic > Freshwater >... | reverse complement strand
TGTCTTGATGATTTTGATTTTTGGTTTTGTGACCGTGAATCGGATTCAGCGTGTCGCCGGAGAGGAGGCACGGACCAGCCTTCTGAATATGAGCCAGTTGATTGAGGCCGCCATCAATCCAGAACGGGTGGCACGGGTTGTTGAAGAGAAATCAAATTCAGCAAGCCCGGATTACACACGACTCAGGAAACAATGTCAGGCGATGGCGGATTCGGGGTTTGATATCCGCTACCTGTATCTGATGCGAAAGGAGGCGGGTCACATCATTTTTCTCATTGATGTGGAGCCGTCACGGTACAGTGGCATTTCGGATTATCCGAATGCTCAGCTCGGGGATGTATACCAGGATGCGCCGCCTGAAATTGATCGTGTTTTTGAAGCCCGAACCAGTGTGGTTCAGAAAAAAGCCTATTCGGACCGATGGGGGCGTTTCGTGTCAGCGTATTCACCCATACTGGATCCTCAATCAGGAAACGTTCTGGCTGTTCTCGGGGTGGATCAGGCCGATGCCCGGTTGGATAAAAGCATCCTTCAAAAGCGACTTCTGCCAGTGCTGGTTACCGCCATGCTCGCCCTTTTGATCATGATGTTCACCGTGATTGGGCTCAGAATCGGGGAGGAGAATCAACTGAGGACCCTTTCATTGTTACGTGCTCAGGATCAACAGGAAACACTCTGGAAACTGGCCGATTCTATCATCGCAACCGACGGGAATTCAATTTCGGTGTGGCATCGGATTGCTGAAGAAGCGGCACGGGTTGTCGGGGTCGATCATGTTGTAATCATGTTTATTGACCCCGACAAACAGGAATTTCATATGGAGGATCGTTTCGATGTCGCTCGTGGGCTTCATTCCGCCGGGGAGGTTGTTTCAGGAAAGAACTATGAGGTCTTGAAGGGCATTTTTGAGGAGGGACGTACTCTGGCTGTGGATGAGGTTATGTCCGGCAAACGGATTTCCGACTTGAAGTCATGGTGTCTTGAATCAGGGAGTCGGTGCGCGCTATTTTCCCCGTTTAAAGTCTCTGGAAAAGGTGGGGGAATAATAGTTTTTTCACAGAAGTGTGCTGGTCGGAAATGGCTGAGTGACGAAGTTCGCTTTGCGTTTGAGCTAGCGAATCTAGTGTCGCGAAGTTTGGTGAATCGCGATCGGGATAGGGCGGAAAAGGCCCTCAGCAAGGCCAATGAGGAACTTGAAGTTCGTATTCGTGAGCGCACGGAGCAGTTATTCCAGAAGAATATAAAACTCAGGCTTGAAATCGAGGAGCGCGAACGACTTGAGGCTGGACACAATAAGCTTGAGGCACAGATCCGGCAGGCGCAGAAACTGGAAAGCCTCGGAGTCATGGCAGGCGGCATCGCTCACGATTTCAACAACATCCTGATGGCGATTCTGGGCAATGCGGAGCTGGTCAGGCTGGAGCTTCCCCCGGGAACCCCGGTGAGGGGTTATATTCAGGATATTGAGACGGCTGCCAATCGGGCGGCTGCCTTGTCAACCCAGATGCTTGCCTACTCCGGAAGGGCGTTCATTCAGATCCAGGCTGTTGATTTGAACGCTCTAATCAGAGATATGAGTGGAATTCTGGAAGCGGCGGTGAGTAAAAAAGTGACCCTCCTGTACACCCTGGAGGAGACCCTGAAAACGATTGACGGGGATTCTTCTCAGATCGGTCAGATTCTACTGAACCTGGTGATTAATGCTACGGAGGCGATCGGGGATGAGGCCGGCGTGATTACCATTCAGACAGGAACCCTCTGGTGTGATCCGGAAATGTTGACCTCCCTGTGGGTGAACGAAACCATGCCTGAGGGGGAATACGTTTACCTCGAAGTCCGGGACACGGGGTGTGGAATGGAGCAGGGAATCCTGCCTCAGATTTTTGACCCGTTTTTCACGACCAAGTTTACAGGGCGGGGGCTCGGGCTGGCCGCAGTGATCGGGATTGTCAGAGGGCACAGCGGTACCATTCAGGTTTGCAGTGAGACGAAGCATGGAACCACTTTCCGCGTGTATTTCCCGGTCGGACGACTGCCGTCCGAATCTCCGGAAAAGCCGGTTGAGCGGGATAAATACCGGGGGTGTGGAGCGATTCTCCTTGTGGATGATGAGGAGCAGGTTCGTGAGCTGGGCGTGAACTATATTGAGCGACTTGGATACCGGGTTGTGGAGGCTGTGGACGGGTTTGACGCCATTGAGAAGTTCAAGCAGAATCAGGCCGATATCCGGTGTGTCCTGATGGATCTGACCATGCCGCAATGCGATGGATATGAGGCGCTGCGGGAACTCAGAAAAGTGGATCCTGCGGTCAAGGTCATTCTCTGCAGCGGCTACATCAAGGAAGATGTTTTAGCTCGGTTTTCGGATCTGAATATTGATGGGTTTCTTCATAAGCCCTACGGGTCTGAAGCGTTGGCAATGCAGGTGGAGGAAACGCTCCGGGGTGACCCTCGCGAAGCGCCGGGATGAATAGGCATTGTCTCGAATTTTTCTTTTGGTACATTCCTGTTTTTCCCTATCGGGAAACCTGTGATGTGAATCAGAATAGGAAGGCATTGGTCATGAACTTTATTGCCTGTGGGGTCTGTTTTCTACTCTGCCTGACAACGACGGTGCTATCGGCGCCGGGGGCTGGTTCGGGCGACAAGGAGTGGAATGCCACTCCGAACGATGTGAACAATCTCCTGAAGAGCATGAAGGATCTGATCAATGTCAGCTACAAGACGGAGGTCGCGTCGCTCGACCAGATTGACTCGGATCCGGCTAAAAACCCCATCCTGTACCGATCAGGCCATTACAATTATTCCTACACCGAGGGACAGCGTCAGAAGCTCCGTGCCTACGCGCTGTCGGGCGGCATGTTGATCTATAATACCGGTTTGGGCTCGGCCCCGTTTTACCGATCCACCGTCAGGGAGCTGGGGTTGATGTTTCCCGAGCAGCCGATTCAGCGGTTAACCTCGGATCATCCGATTTTTCACTCCTACTATGACCTGGATCAAGTCAAGTATTGTCCCGGCGTCCGCAAATCGGGGTTTATGGGGAGCGAGCCCTGGTTTGACGGGGTGGAAATCAATTGCCGTGTAGTCGCGCTCGTTTCACGGTGGTGTATGGCGGTGGGATGGGAAGACAAGGTGGAACCCCAGTTCCAGGCGTATGAGCCGGCTTCAGCCAAAAAGCTGGGTGTGAATATCTTCTCTTATTCCTCGGCCATGCGGGCATGGGCCAAGAGTCAGGCTCAGGCTATTAAGTTCGTTGATAAGCCGGAATCCGGAGCCGACAAGGTGGCGATTGTTCAGGTGGTCTACGATGGCATTTGGAAGACACGGCACGCGGGTTTGTCCGTGCTGCTGCAGACGTTCAACAATAAGACGGAAGTACCCGTGAAATACGCGATCAAGGAGACCCGGCTCACGGATCCTGCCATTTTCAATGCGCCGCTACTGTATCTAACCGGGCATGAATTCTTCAGATTGCGAAAAGGGGAGGCGGAGCAGCTCAAGAAATACCTGGAGAACGGGGGGTTTCTGTTGGCCGAGGCGTGCTGCGGTCGCAAGGGGTTTGACTTGTCATTCCGCCAGTTGATGGCTGCCGTATTCCCTGACAATGCCCTGAAAGCCATCCCGTTGGGCAATGTGATTTACAGGACGCCAAATGATGTGCAGAAGGTGGGGGTGACCCCGGCGTTGCAGCAGGATATGGGGATGGCGGTGATTCCTCCGCGGTTGGAGGGGATTGAGTTGAGCGGCCATGTGGCTGTGATCTACAGCCCCTTCGGCATGGCGGGTGGCTGGGAAATGTCGCAGAGTCCTTATGCGCGCGCCTATGACGACATCAGTTCTCAGCGATTGGGTCAGAACATCCTGATGTATTCGGTGACACAATGATGCGGGCAGAACTCAGTCGGTGTGTGGCTGTGGTGTGCTTGCTGTGGGGTGTCTCCCTTGCGCAGGGTGCCGTCCCGAGTGGAAATGAAGTGGCTCGCGACCTGACGTTTGCAAAGACCCCCACGATGCGGAAAATGATTCTCGACGAAGCGCTCGGGAAGCCACACTTCTTCCGCTACCTGCAGATTTTGGAAATGGAGTCAGGAGTGGAGCAGGGGTGTCCTGTCATTAAACTGACCACCTGCGAGCCGAGTTCCAAGATGTTCATCAAATTCAAGGTGGTGAAAACGCTCTCCCTCGGGAAGTTGAAAGAGGCACCCGAGTCCACGATTGGCGATGCCATTGCCGTCACCGGGAACATTCAGAGCGTGGATCCTGTGAAGCGCGTTATGGTTGTGGATCCGGTGATTGTGCGCTACAAGGATCTTCTGGCCCGAAAGGGCGGCAAGGAAATGCTTCAGGAGCGGGATTCCTCCGGAGTGGTGTATTCCTTTACGGGTGGCAAGGAGCCTGTGAATCTCTCCAAGCGCGACGAGGATCTTGTCCAGTATGAGGAAAAAATCCTCGCCGAACGTGGCAAGGATGGTTGGGCCCGGTTCCTGCTGGATGAAATAGCCAAGCGGGACAAGGTTGAGAAGGCGGCGCGGGCCAAGCTGGATATTTACAAAAAGGAGACGGTGACTGAGGATTCCAAAGTTCCCGCGCAGAGTGTGATTACAGGCGATGAAGAGTGAGTCGTAACGTCCATGGCCAAAACACCCAAATCTAAAAATAATGATGCCGTCAAGGTGTCCAAGGAGCCCCGAGGGGAGGGGATTAAGGCGTTCCTCAACTCCGAGGAAATGCACAAGCTCAGCCGGATTGTGCTGATGTCCCGCTATGTGGTTGAAGGAAACCTCTCGGGTGCGCACCGGAGTCCCCTGAAAGGCGCCAGTTCGGAATTTGCCGACCATAAAGCCTACGGGGTGGGGGATGATCCCAAGCATATCGACTGGAAGGTCTTGAGTCGAACCGACCGTTATTACATCAAGCGCTACGAGGATGAAACCAACCTGCGGGTGTACATCATTCTGGATCGCAGCAACTCCATGGGATACGGCAGTGCCGGCCTCCGGAAATATGATTTTGCCTGTCGCCTGGTTGCCGCCCTGGGTTACGTGGTAGTCAAGGCCCGGGATTCCGTGGGATTGTTCGTATATTCCGACAAGATCGACATGGAGGTGGAGCCCCGGAACTCGCTCAACCACCTTCATAATATGCTTAAACGGTTGCAGGGAATTGAGCCGGCTTCCACCACCAATACGGCGGAGACGCTCCACCAGATCGCCGCCTCGATCCATAAACGTGCCCTGGTGGTCGTGATTTCGGATCTTCTGGACAACGAAAAGGAAGTCAATCTTGCGCTGGCTCATTTCCGGAAACGGCTTCACGATGTGATTGTGTTTCATGTTCTCGATCCCGTGGAGGTTGACTTGTCGCTCAAGCAGGGATTTGAGTTTGAGGACATGGAGACCGGGGAACTGCTTACCGTGGATCCTCGGGCACTGGCGGCCGATTACCAGAAGGTGTTCGGGGAATTCCTGAAGCAATACCGGACGACCTGCGAGGGGATGAAGGTGGATTACCGCCTGGTTCAGACCGATCAATCCGTGGAGACGTATGTAAGAGCGTATCTGGAAGAACGGCGGAGACAGCCGAAGTAACGTTATGATTTCTTTCCTTAATCCCATATTCCTGGCGTTCGGGGGCGCTTTGCTCATTCCCCTGGTTCTGCACATGATCCAGTCGAGCCGGACGGTGCGCCTGCCGTTCAGTACGATCCGTTTCCTTCAACTCGCCGCCAAGCGGTCATCGCGCCGCATCAAGATGGAAAATCTCCTGTTGTGGTTGCTGAGAACCCTGTTGATGGCTCTTCTGACGGCGGCTTTTGCCATGCCCATGATCCGCACCAAGGATTTCGGGAATCTTCTGGGCCGGACCGCCCGTGATGTGGCCATTGTGATCGATGGCTCCTATAGCATGGATTATAAGATGGGGCGGCAGGGGGTATGGAATCAGGCAACGGATCTGGCGGCCTCGATTATCGAGGGGCTTGCCGAAAAGGACCGGTTCTGCGTGTATCTGGCGGGTGACCAGGTGACGCCCATTTGCGAGCAATTGACGAGCAAAAAAGAAGAAACGGCTACCCGTCTCAGGGCGCTCCTCGTGCCGAAAGGGTCGTCCAAACTGTGTCCCGCCACCCTGGCAGGTCTGGGCGCCCTTGATCAGGACGGAAGCCGGAACGAGCGGGAACTCCATATTATTTCCGATCACCAGTTTCTTCCCTGGGCCGGATTTAAAAAGAGTGAGGCGGGCGCCTTGGGGACGAATGCCGCAGCCGTTTCTGCCGCTGAGTCCGAGGGCGGAGTGTGGGATCCCGCCAAAGTGAAGGATAATACCACCTGCTTTGTAACGCTTCTAGGGGCACCCGAGCCGGAGAATGTCGCGCCGATTGATGTGGATGTGGATCCCAAGTTGATTACTACGGAAACCCCGTGCCAGGTGACGGTTCGTTTTCTCCGTAGCGGGCCCCAGCTTGAAACGACGGCGGCTTTGTTTGTGGATGACAAGGAGCTGGGGCGGCGCTCCGTGACGCTGGGAGGTGGGAGTGCCAATGAAGCCAAGTTCATGATCCCGCCCCAGGGAGGGGGCGTTCATACGGTTCGGATCGAGACGCCGGATGACAGTCTCGCGGTGGATAACTCGTTTTTCTTTTTGCTTCGGGTTCGGGAGAAGTTGCCCGTGTTGTGCGTGGGAACGAAGGACAGCACCCTGTTCCTGAGAGCGGCATTGGGAACCGGGGTTGGTGGTGTCTCTTCCATCGATGTCAAATCGATCACTCCCGAGGGGTTGGCCGGGGAAATGCTTGGCACCTATTCGTGTGTTCTGCTCTGCAACGTCATGCCCTTGGCGGGGCAGGAGATCAAATCGCTGGAGCGCTATGTTGCTTCTGGCGGATTGCTGGTGGTGTTTCCTGGCGATGCGGGTGGTATGGCGGACTACGGTTCCTGGGCCTCCCTGCCCGCGATGCCGTCTGAAGTACTTGATTTGCCGATGGCGGAACGGAAGCGTTTATTGAGCTGGGAGAAGCCCGCCCACCCGATTGTATCGGGTTTCAAGGGAGCCGGAATTGCGCCGAGCCTGGTGATCAAGCGTCAGTTGAAGTGCGCGGCCTTGAAGGAAAAAGCCGAAACCCTTGTCTCCACAGGGGCGGGATACCCCTTCATGATCCTTCGCCCCAGTGGTCGCGGAGTGACGCTGTTGTTCACCGTGTCGGCGGATCGTTCGTGGAGTGACTTTCCGTTGTCGCCTTACTTCCTTCCCATGGCTCATCAACTGGTTCAGTACTCCGCCGGAATCGGTTCGGGAACGCCCTTTTTATGGGCGCGGGAAAGTCTTTCCCTGTCGGAATTCCTGCCTGAAGCCACGCGTGAATCCGTCCTGAAAAGCCCGGAAGGAAAGTCCGTTTCCATCCGGAGCACCGTGGTGGATGGCGAAACGGTTTCTTTCGCGGAAGGGCTCACGGCGCCGGGCATCTACCGGGTGAACCAGCCAGGCGGGGGCAATGACAAGCCCGCATTGGCCATCAATATGCCCCGTGGCGAGTCTGACATGACGCCCGTCAAGCCGGAACATGTTCCGGCCATCCTGGGTTTGAAGACCCTCCAGATGGCGACCGGCAAAGAGGATCTTATGAAGAAAATCGAAGACTTCCGGGTTGGCAAGACATTGGGTGAGCCGATTTTATGGCTGGCGTTGCTGGTGGCTATCCTGGAGTCATTCTATTCCAATTTCCTGATGCGGAAGGGGTCGAAATTGACTGACTCACTGGCAATTGCCCCTTCCGGGAAAGTAAAGGACAAGGACTCGTGATCATTTACGAACATACAGTGCCTGCGGCGGTAATTGTAGCGGGGGCCTTGGTGGCCGTGGCGGTCAGCTTCGTCGGGTACTGGTTCTATGCGAAGCGCGAGTGGACGCTGGTTCCGATGGTTGTGTTGAGGGCGCTCTTTCTGATCCTGCTGGCATGGTGCCTTTTCATGCCCGGGTTACGATCCGTTCAGACGCTGGCGCAAAAATCCCGGTTTTTGGTTCTGGTCGACAAGTCGCAGAGTATGACGATGACGCCGGTCAAGGACGCCACCAACCGGTGGCAGGTGGCGCAGGGCGTCCTCGGGCTCCCGTGGCTGGCCACCCTGGCTGAGAAATGCGACATTGATATTTATTCCTTCGATGCGGATGTCAGTGGAAAATTAGCACTGGATGAGGTGACGCATTTGACTCCCAACGGAACCTCCACCTTGCTACGGGATGCGTTGAATAAGACGGTGGGGCGGTATCAGGGGCTGGATGTGACCGGGTGCCTGCTGCTGAGTGACGGGATTGATACGCGAGAGGCGTTTTCGGATTGGTCGCTGGAAAAAAGGCCTTTCCCCATCTATTCCATGGCATTGGAAAAGAATGCGGTGTGGGACGAGGAGCCCGATGTCCGCGTTGAAACGGTTAACACCCCCCGTCGCGTGACGGTGGGATGGCAGTCCGAATTAAAGGCGGTGATTTCGGGGCAGGGCACAAAGGGGCTGCCGATCCGGGTCCAGTTGCTTAAGGATGGGGCTCCGTTGCAGGAACAGGAGACCCAGATTCCTGCCGGTGGGGGAAGTCGTGAAGTTGTCTTTTCACTGGATCATTCGGTTGTGGGAATTAGCACCTACAGTATTGTCCTGCCCCCTTTCCCAAAGGAATCGCAAACTAATGACAATCAATTTGCCTTGAATGTGCAGGTGCTGGACGCCAAGAATCGCCTGATGTATGTCGAGGGGACGCCACGCTGGGAATCCAAATATCTCTCCCGAACCCTGCGGGAAAGCAAGACGGTCAACCCCGCCATTTTCCTCCGGGGTCCGAAGGGGAAGTTTATGACCTTCGGGGTGCGGGGGGATGTCGCCCCCGACATGCAGGAATCGCAGTTGGCGATGTTTAAGATTGTGATTCTTGGAAATCTGAGCGCGGAAGAACTGGGCGAAGAGCGTGCCCGAACGCTGGTGAAATTTGTTGAGACCGGTGGCAGCCTGGTTCTCCTGGGCGGAACCAAGGCGTGGTCGCCGGAGGGGTTCGTGAAAACGGGACTGAAGGCTGTACTGCCCGCCAAGGCCTTTACCGCCAAAGCGCAGGAAGGTGAATTTCCCGTGCGCCTGACGGATCAGGGTCGCTCGCATGCGGCGTTCGCGGGGGATGTCGCGTTTTGGGAGAAGGTGCCCCCTGTGCTTTCCATTTTCCCCAAAGTGATTCCCTCGCCGGCGGCCCGTGTGTTGGTTGAGGCCAAGACGGCGGAGGGTATGCAGCCGATGATCCTGGTTCAGGATTTCGGGCAGGGTAAGGTGGTGGCGATATTCTCGGATTCGATTTGGAAATGGCAGTTGAGCCCCGATGCCATGAAAAACAAGCCGTATTCCCGGTTCTGGAACCAGTTGGTGTCGTGGTTGTCGCCCAAGCTTGAAAAAACAGAGGGGAAGGCCTGGGATGTGTTCATGGACCGGGATCAATGTTTCCTGGGGGAGGAGGTCGAGATTACCGCGCGGTGGACGGGTTCGGACAAACCGCCTCAAGGGGCGGTTGTGAAGGCCGAGATTACCATGCCGGACAAGCGGAAAGTTCCCTTTTCCATGACCAGTCAGATGAATCAAGTGGTGGATGGGAAGTCGGCCCCGGTGTTCAGCGTCAAGTTCAAGGGTGAGCTGGCGGGGATGTATTCTGTACTGGCGGCCTCCGATACCGGGGGGCCGCGGCTGGAGTCTGATACCTTGTCATTCTCGGTTAAGCCGTTCACTCCCGAATCCGTTCCGCGTCCGGCTGCCGTTGAAATCGTCAAGGCTGTTACGGTGAACAGCGGGGGGGTGTTCTTCGAGTCAGCGGAGGAGTTGGACCGGGCCTTGGCTGCACTCCAGCCGAAAAAGCTGGAACAGGAGATTTCGGAGTTCAAATCGTTATGGCAGCATTGGGCGATCATCAGTTGCCTAATCGCCTTGATCTCGATAGAGTGGATTATTAGAAAATTAAGAAATCTGACCTAAAGCAGGGGATGATCATATCGTGAAGCACGTTAATCGGATTCTAGGTTTGGTTTTGGGTGGTTTGGTAGTGATGGCGGTTGCGCCGGTGATGGCGGAGTCAAACCTGTGTTTTAACAGTTCTTTTTCCTCCACGAACGACCCGTTTGAGGGCTGGGGGCTCGATTACGATTGGTCGGGAAATTCCAAGCAGATGGGCAACCACAAAAATGTGTCTTTCCTGTCTGAATTCAAGGGGAGATCGAACGTGTTGAAAATGGCGATCCCTGCGGGTTATGAATCCAAGGTTGAGACTCCGATCATGGAGTATGAGCCCGGGGCTCGATACAAATGTACTTTTGACCTCTACGCCGATATCGGGAATGTGAGAGTGTTATTTCTCGGCTACGCCTTGGCGCCCGGAGTGCCGCCCGGCGATTTGCCGAAGTTTTCGGATTTGAGGCGCATCTATAAGGGGGATGCCCAGGATGCAAGCGGAGCTTCATGGAAGTCTATGACGGTCATTTTTCCGAAAGAAGAAATTTCGGAACTGGCCTATAAACATTTGAAGAAAGTCCGGTATATGACGGTCATGATGTTTGTGCCTGGCGCGACTTTCGGTGCAGGAACCTTTTGTATTTCCACTGTGAAAGTGGTGAAGTTGCCCGGAAAATGCAAGGTGCTGAAGAGTGCCTCGAAATAGTTTGAGGACTGATTAAGGAAAGGAGAATTTCCATGGCGCCTGTAACGCTGATTGGACAGCTTGTTAAAGTCGGCCGGATGCTGAACCGGTGGAGTGCGGAAGTCCGATTCACTGTCGGGATGTCAGTAATCCTGTTTATCTTGGAGAGTATGGCGGCGACGGATATCATGCTCCCTTTCCAGCGGGGTGGGCGGGTGGTGGCCTGGGGGCTTCTGGTCATTCTCGTTGGTGTGTTGGTGGAGCGATTGTTTCGGGTTTTGTCACGGCGTCCGTCGCCTGAATTGGTTGCGGTGAGTGTTGAACAAACGTTTCCCCAGCTCGACAATCACCTGATCAATTTTCTTTTATTTTCGGCGTCCGGCCGTAAGGATTCCTTTACGACGGCTTATCTCAACATGGATATTCCCCACTGGAATGAACTGGATTTCAGAGCCATGAAGAATCTGCGCACGCTACGGCGGGCGCAGATTGCGCTTGGGGTGGCGATTGCCCTGACCCTGATTCCCTATCCTCTTGTTGGCCAGGCCTGGCCGGTGGCGATGGGGCGTATCATCAATCCGTTCTCCAATGTTGCGCCAGTAAGTCTGACTCATATTTTGAGCACCACTCCCGGTAATGCGACCGCGCTGCAGGGCGGGAATGTCTCGGCATCATGCCAGGTCAAAGGGAAGGCGGGGCATGAGGTGTGGTTGGATGTCCGGCCGGCTGATGGGACGGCAAAGACTTACAATCTGGGTGCGCTTAAGGGGCATGGAGTGGAGGGATTCTCCAATACCTTCTTCAAGGTCACCACGGCCATGCAGTACCGGTTTCGCGCCGGGGATTCATTTTCGCCGGATTGGTATGCAATTACCTTGCGTCCCCCGCTGGCCTTCACCGCGATTTCAGTGAAAGTGGTTCCACCATCTTACATGCTGATCCCCCCGCGCCAATACGATGCCCAGGCGGCTGCAATCGATGTTCCTGTAGGATCCGTTGTGTCGCTTGAAGTGAAGTGCAATGCCCCTGTGAACGGTGTTGTCCTCTCAGGGTTCGGTCCGCCCGTTGCCTTGTCCCGGAAAGGGGATGATAAGGTTTGGGAGGGAAGTGTCATTGTCACAAACGGTTCCGGATTCGTTCTTTCCGCCACGGCGGCGAATGGGGATCCGGCGGAAACCACGCTGGGTTACAATCTCATGCCGGATCGGTCCCCGACGCTGACGATCAAATATCCCAAGCAATCGGTGGTTTTGTTGCCCGGCGGGGCGCCCAGTATTGATTTCGCGGTCTCGGATGATTTCGGGTTGGACGAAATCACAATCGAACAGGTTCTTGATACCGAAGATAAGACGGCGCCCGCAACCGTGTTGAAAACCTACAAGTGGGTGACTTCCAAGACGCGTGAGTACACCGCGCTTTGGAAAGGCGACATCCGGAAAACATCCGACACCGGTAATCTGACCTTGCGGGTTGTGGCAAAGGATAACCGGCCCGGAGTGAAGAATGTCGCCCTGTCCTCATCCCTGGTGTTCACACTGGATGAGGCGTCGGTTGCGGCGAAAAAAATGGAGGAAGCCGCGAAGAAGACACTTGATGACTTGAACCGGGTGATTGAGCTTCAGCGCGAAAATATTGCGCAGACCAAGCAACTGCAGGGAATTTTGAATACCAGTGCCCCTGACCAGTGGATGGAGGCGGGCGCCCGCCAGGAAACCATACGGGGGATCGTCAAGCATGTCATGGAAAAGGGAGGCGGGCGAAGTCTGGGGAATTTGCTTGGGATGGTCCGGAAATTATACGCCAGTGAAATGGCCGAGGTCATTCCGGCCTTGCAAGGCGTGCCGGGTGTCAAGGAGGCTGCGCAGAAGGTGAAACAGGTCGGTCGCGCCCTGTCCATGGAGGAGAAAATCTTGCGTCAGTTAACCTTTGCCGAGGAGGCCGCAAAGCAGGCTCTGTATGACAGCAAGAATAATTCCCTGGTCGGGATTTTGGATGGGATTATGGGGCAGCAGGATAAAATTATCAAGGCCACCGGCCTTTGTATGACCCAGGGCATAGCTGTGGCGGCTTCCGTTACGGCAGATCAGGATTCATTAGGCTCCGAGGTGTCGGCGTTTATCAAGGCCTGTCTCGCAGCCGCTGAAGCGGGGCAGGGGGAAGACAAGGATAATGCCGCCTTCCTGGTATCCATTGCCCAGGGATGTGAGAAGGAGAAAATCGGGGGCGACATGCTTCTGGCGGCCGAGCAGCTCGAAAAGAATGTGCCTGTTGCCGCGATGCCTCATGAGCAGAATGCCTATGCCAAGCTTCTGGCAATCAGGAAGAAATTTGACGAGGCCACGGCCCAGGTGGATAAGGAGAAAGAGTCGGAGATGGTGGAGGCCCTCAAGGAAGCCAGTGCGAAACTGGCGAAACTCAAGGACATGGAAGAGAAATTAAAAGACGCCATGGACAAGGTTGAGGAGAACAAGGATAAGAATTCCAAGAAGACCGACAAACTCGAGGAAGAGGCCGACGAGATCCAGAAGAACATCAAGGAGGCCTTGCAGCAGGTTCCTAAGGATCTGGATATCTTTGCGCACCTGAATGTCGGCAACGATCTGGTTGAGGATGTGTTTTCAACCTTTGAAGAAGTAACTCAGGCGGCGGGGTCCGAAAACGAGTCGGGGGGTGGGCCTGTAAAAGAAAAGGCAGTTGCCAAACGGGAATATCTGGCTAAGGATATGGAAAAAGCGAAGGGGTTGCTTGACGATTTTGAGATGTGGCTTGGTAAAAAACCAGATGCAACAAAGGTCACCGTGGAGGCCGCGGACAAGAAGGAAATGCCGGAGGGGGTAGCCCTGACGCCTTTGCAAACCGAGATGAATGACATCATTGGCGATCTATTGAAACAGGACAAGGAGGAGGCGAAGAAAGCGGATGATGGCGCCATCAATGCCGCCGTTCCGGATTTGGAAATGGGGGGTGAGGTAATGGAGGGGGACACCACGACCTTCTCTGCCAAGGGGAAATCGGGAAACAAAGAGCCGGATCACAAGGAGCAGGATGGGCGCTCGAATGTCGGCCGGCAGGGTATGGCCAATGGTGAATCCGCTGCCGCTTCTGGAACGATTGGCAAAGGAGACGATAATATTGAAGCCCGGCGAACCCAGGATCCCACCCAGTCGGGACAGGTTACTGCGGATGGCGAGGCGGATACGAAGGCCACAGGTGGCGGCAAGCTCGGATCCGGAAAAGGCGATGGGTGGGGCGATGGAGGTGGAACCACCCGCATGGATTCGGCTGAAAAAGGATCGGGAGCGCAGAGTCTGGCGATGATGACGAAACGGGCGGATACCACGTATGCCCAGGCTTCCATGAAGGGAATGCGTTCCGACTCCCTGAAAAATGCCGCCCATCATCTGCGTCAGGCGGAGGATGCCGTTTCCAAGGGCGCTCCCATCGGAGAGATTGCGGAATGGAAGCGAAAGGCCATGGCTGAACTGAAAAAAGCCAAAATCGAACTGGGTGAGAGGAGTGCGGCCAGCCTTGATGGTCGGAATTCCACCTCGATGGTGAATGATATTGTTGAGGCGAGTCCCGATGAGGCGCCGGCGAAGTACCGGGGACTGGTTTCGGAATATTACAAGAAACTGAATGAATCGCTGTAGGGCTTTGATTCGGGAATACGGTTAGGAATACGATTACGATTATGATTACGATAACTCGGCTAATGGTTTTGTGTGTCGGGGCGGTGGCGCTTCTCGTGAATCCTGTAACAGCGGCTGACGCCTCGGAGTGGGCGGTCAAAGACGCCTCGATCCGGTTCCAGCTCGATTTGACGGTCAACCCCAGTCATCCCAGTGCCGGGTATTTCGTGACGATTCCGGATGGTGGGATTTTGCCTGGTCCGGCACCCCTGTCTGCTGTTTTTGATGACAAAGGAGCCCCGCTGGGAAGTGGTGTGCTGTGGCACAATGTGGCTAAGGGGTGCGGGGTGGTCTTTCAGGCTCCCGCTACAGGGCAGTCTGTGGTGATCTATTTTTCCGGATCGACGAAATCGAAATTGTGGACGCCGCAGTCCGGGCTGACTCCCGGCGCTATTTTCTGTGAGACCTATGGAACCGCCTCCCAGCAAGCGGCGCACCAGTTGGGTGAACTCGGGCGTGTTGGGGCCAAGGCTCAGTTTGGCAATCAGGTAAGGACTGCCGGGACTTACAAGGGGGATATGGTTCCCCTTGCCCTTCAGGAATGGCGCCCGGGCGGGACAGCGATGTATCTTCTTGCCCATGTGATTGTCAGTGATCCGGGGGTTACTTGGGTGGCACCTCTTATACGAGCCGGTCAGATGGATATTGTGATAGACGGAAAACCGGTTAGCGTGACGAAAAAGAATGAAAAACGGGGAGGGGTGG
>Ga0194062_1000621_pt1 | contig 15079 bp, 7 predicted proteins | sample SepL2225m_MetaG_FD_155481 | JGI IMG/M metagenome (GOLD analysis project Ga0194062, IMG submission 155481) | Anoxic zone freshwater microbial communities from boreal shield lake in IISD Experimental Lakes Area, Ontario, Canada - Sep2016-L224-25m | ecosystem: Environmental > Aquatic > Freshwater >... | reverse complement strand
GGGGTAGTTATAATGTTCATTATAATACACCGAGGTCGATGAGCGGTAGCGGGTCGTCTGCCCGGGATAACCAACAATAAAGTTAAAGTCGCCATCCTTCAGGAAATCCTTGGCCACTTTTAACCACACCTTGGGATGATACGGAACGTTGTCGGCAGCATATTCCTTACCTGATCCGTCAGCAGCGCAATACACCCTTAAAAATGAAAAATCGCCGGTCTGCCGGGGCCACATCCAATTGTCGGTCTCCCCTCCGTAATTGCCAATGGACGAAGGCGGGGCATACACGATACGCACATCCTTGAAAACCTTATGAACATAAAGAATATACTGTCGCCCGTTATACATCTGCGACACTTCCGCATCGATATCGGTCTTGTCTTTGGTGTAAGGCGCGGTGATGCTTTCTGTTTTTTCTTTGATCTTTTTGCTTTTTTCTGCCGGATCGCTGATTCCCTTTACTGCATCGAGGATTTCGCTGGTTACATCCCTCATTTCGGTAAGAAGCATGGCGCGGTAACCCGGGGCTTTGATCTCATCGGCCCTGGTTTTGGCCAGAAAGCCATTGATCAGATAATCGCTGTTCACGGTCGATGTTCTCTGAAGAGCGCCAAAAGCAACATGGTGATTGGTGATAAGCAGTCCGTCCTTTGATACAAACGATGCAGTACCTCCTCCGAGTTGAACTATTGCATCGGAAACAGAAGGTTTATCCTTACTGTAAACCTGGCCGGGTGAAATCAGCAAGCCTTGCTTGTTAAGATCGAGCTGGTTGATCTGGTTAAGCAGCCACATCCCTTCCTGGGCGTGCAACTGAGTGATAAATGTAAAAAGTAATAGAATTGCAAAAGCTGATTTCTTCATAAAACCTCCTGTTTGTAAATGAATATCTGATGCTTATTAATGATATGTCGCATGATTAGCTGAAAAGTTACAAATCACGGCGGTTTTTTTTTGCGGGATGCTGGCGCTTCGCGCCGATCCTGGATCCTGCATCCTGGATCCAGGATGATTCTGCCAAATTTTCAGGCAGGAATGATTAACTTTACATTCCCGAACCCTAATTCAATTCCTATGAAAAAACTTTTTCTCTTTCTTGCTTTGGCCGGGATGCTGGCCTCATGCAATCAGCCAGTCAAAGAACAAACTGCAACAGTCAAAACCGACTCGGCCAAAACAGAGATCCGGGTCGTAAATACTGGCAACGTCGCATTTGACCAGTATTTCAGCGATAAGACCATGCGGCTCGATTACAATCATAGCGGCACTTCCAGGGAAGAACATTTTGCCGTCGATCGTATCGTTTCCGATGGCGCGTGGCCGGGAAACAAGTTCGTTCTGATCGATAAGCTGGAACTTGGTCCGTACTTTTTCCAGGTCATTGACAAGGACAGCAAAACCCTGCTTTTTTCCCGCGGATTTGCAAGCATTTTTGGCGAATGGCAGAGTATTCCGGAGGCTGATCAGACCTGGGGTTCATTCAATGAATCCATACGTTTTCCATGGCCTGAAAAACCGGTAACTGTATTAATGGGAAAACGCGATCCGCAGACCAATAAATTCACAACAATATGGACTGCGGATGTGGATCCGTCGTCGAGAGAGGTGAACCCTGCAGATCTCACACACACCAATGTGGTAGATGTGATACAGGAAAATGGTCCGGCAGCAGAAAAAGTCGATATCGTGATCCTTGGCGACGGGTATACAATAGCAGAAATGGCAAAATTCAGAAATGATGCAAAGCGGTTGACGGCCATGCTGTTGGCGCAGGAACCCTTCCGCAGTCATGAAAAAGATATCAATATACGGGCCGTTGAGACTCCCTCGGAAGTTTCGGGAGTTTGCAAACCTCATCCGGGAGTATTCAAACGCACTCCTCTGAGTGTTCAGTACGGAGCTTTCGATTCGGAGCGATATGCACTGACTTTCGATAACAAAACCGTGAGGAATGTGGCTTCGCAGGTGCCTTACGATTTTATGGTGATCCTGGTGAATGAACGCACTTACGGAGGCGGCGGGATTTACAACCTGTACACGACCGTATCGGCCGACAATAAATTCGCCGATTACATCATGGTGCATGAAATTGGGCATCATATGGCAGGTCTTGCCGATGAATACTACAGTTCGGCTGTTGCTTACGAGGCGCCGGATATCAAGCTTGAGCCCTGGGAAACCAATATCACCGCCATGCCCGACAAGAACAAGCTCAAATGGAAAGACCTTGTTGATCCATCCACACCCCTTCCCACACCATGGAACAAGGAAGCGTTTGATAAGTACGGGAATGACATCCAGCAGCAAAGGAAAAAACTGAGGGAAGAAAAAGTACCCGAAGAAGTCATGGAGGCCTTGTTTATGAAGCAGTACAGGCAGGAGGACGAATACTTTTCAAAAGAAAAATACAAGGATGCCGTGGGCGCTTTTGAAGGAGCAGGTTACACCCCCAAAGGCCTTTACCGTTCGCAGCTGGACTGTATCATGTACACCCGCCACATTCATTTCTGCAAGGTCTGCCAGCGCAGCCTCATCAGCGTGATTGAGCAGTATACTGCAACCGGGAAGTAACAACCGGTCATTTTAGTATTTGCCTTGTATTTCTAAATGTTTTTTATTACATTTGCCTTGTATTTCTAAATTGACAAAGTATGGATCGTCTTTTTCAGGAGAAACTTGAGAGCTGGAAAACCTCCGGTAACAGGAAACCTCTCATCGTGAGTGGGGCCCGGCAGGTTGGCAAATCCTATACTATATCAGACTTCGGGAAAAAAGGATTCAAGGGGAAAACTCACGTTGTGGATTTCGAGAAGCATCCCGAGTGGACTGGAATATTTGATCGTAATCTTGACCCGGTAAGGATTGTCGGCGAACTTGAAATCATTCTAAACACTAAGATCACCGTCGGGAAAGACCTTCTTTTTTTCGATGAGATCCAGGCTGCTCCAAAAGCGATAATGGCTCTAAGACACTTTTACGAATCGCTTCCCGGCTTGCATGTAATTGCAGCCGGCTCTCTGTTGGAGTTTGCGCTCAAAGACATCAGTTTCCCTGTTGGCCGGGTGAATCTTATGAACATGGGACCTATGAATTTCTATGAATTCCTTTGGGCCCTGTGTAAAGAAAAAATGGCGGCCCTGATCCGTTCGACTCCGGAGAAATTGCCCGACGCGATCCATTCTGAACTTCTTGAACAATTACGTCAATATTTGTTCATTGGCGGAATGCCTGCTTGTGTTGAAACATGGCGCAATTCGGGGAGCATGGAAGATGTATACGAGATCCAAACTGATCTTGTTGGTACTTATCGCCAGGATTTTTCAAAGTACAATCCAATTGCCGATAAACACTGCCTGAATCAGGTACTTGGCTCAGTGGCCAGGAACGTGGGGCATCAGATCAAATACACACAGCTTGCCACTGAGTTTACCGGCCCGACCAATAAAAAAGCATTTGAACTTCTTCAGCTGGCAAGAGTAGTAAACAAAGTATCGGCAAGTTCCCCTGCATCCCTTCCACTTGGCATAACGGCATCTGATAAAAGATTTAAAGCCCTGCCTGTTGACCTGGGATTGATGCACTGCCTTAACGGACTCCGCACTGGCACTGAATACCTGAAGAACGATCTGCTTGCGATGTACAACGGAGCATTGGCTGAACAATTTGCAGGACAGGAATTTCTTTCAGCTCAACAGGAGCCGCTATGGTACTGGTCACGAGAGGAAAAAAGCAGTTCAGCGGAAGTTGACTACCTGATCTTAAAAAAAGGGAAGCTAAGTCCTGTGGAGGTAAAGGCAGGGGCTTCCGGGAAGCTCAGGAGTTTGCATCTGATACTGGAGCAATATCCGGAACTCGGTCCGGGATATGTCCTCTCTGGCGCTCCTTATGGTACTATAAAGGAACAGAAACTGATCTTCCTGCCCTTGTATTATGCTTTCGGGCTTGCTGATTAAACCGGTATTATCCCCAGGGCGGAACCCTGGTCGGTGATTCTGCCCCAGGGGTGGAGAATTTACCGGGAGAGATTATAAGAATTTCACACATCAAAAAAGGCATCTCACCGACGATTTCACGGACCATTATTTGGGTATAGCCATTTTAGCGATTTTACTTACGGTTACACAACTCTTTTTTGCACTGATGCCGATACTATTTTGAATACGGTCTTGTTTGGAGATACCTTTGTTTCGAGACCTAAGGAAGTGTTAATCAATTGTTAAACTTCTCTGTTTTTTGTAACAAAACGAAATTCTATCCGACTTATTGAATACAAACTTATATGGAGGAACCAATAATGAAACCGCAAACTTTTTCAAAATTCATCTTTATTCTGATCGCTCTTCTTATCCTGGGCACACAGTCCTATGCCGGGAAAACCATTAAAGATACCGCAGCTACCATCAGGGAAGCCATTCAGCAACAGGTAAAACATCCCGGGTATATCAAGGTACAGGATGATCTGTGCTGCGCTGATGTTCTTTTTACCGTGACCGAGGAAGGCAAACTCCTTATCAAACGTATTATTACCAATAACGAGGCTCTTTCGAGCTATGTCAAAGAAAAATTTTCTGAGATTAAATTTTTTAAACTCGGAAGTCCGCTGAATCAGTATTACCGTATTAAACTTTCATTCCGCCTGCTTTAAGGCATGTTCCTTTGATACTTTTTCATGACAGGGGCCGCTTTCCTTAGTGAGGCGGCTTTTGTATTTCTAACGGGGAGTTTTATATATTTGCCGCTAGTTGAACTCCCTAACAAAAAACAAATGGAAACTAAAAAAGTGAACATTCCCAAACTGTTGCCTGTGCTGATGGCATTTGTCGTCATGAGCTTCGTAGACCTGGTGGGCATTGGCGTTGACCGTGTGAGCAAGGACATGAGTCTGAGCGCGACTCTCGGACAGCTTATCCCTTCGGCCGCCTTTCTCTGGTTTTTGCTGCTTTCGGTCCCGGTGGGTATTATGCAAGCCAGGATCGGCAAGCGTGTGATGCTGAACATTGGGATTCTGGTGACAGCACTCGGATTGCTTGTGCCTTTCTTTATTTATTCCTTTTCAATGGTGCTGTTTGGCTTCGCTCTGTTAGGGATTGGAAATACGATTGTCCAGGTTTCTGCCAACCCTTTGCTGGTCGATGTGGTGCCTTCAAACCGCGTATCGAGTTTCCTGAGTTTTTCACAGTTCGTCAAGGCTATCGGTTCGATGATAGGCGCCCCTTTGGCTGGTTATTTTGCCCTGAAGTTCGGCGACTGGAAACTGCTGTTCCTGGTATTCGGGCTGGTTTCGATACTTACTGCGATCTGGTTAGGTATGACCAGGGTTGATGAGCGTAAGCAGGAAGATACCAAGGTGACGTTCGGTTCGGCGTTCAGCCTGCTTGGCAACGGTTTTATCTTCATGATGGTGATGTCGATCTTCGTTGTTGTGGGGATTGACGTGGGGTTCAATTCAAACTCGGGTCAGTTCCTGATCAAGCATTTCGGCATTGAACAGACGGCCGCTGAATCGGGGCGAAGCGTGTATTTCTTCGGACGTATGCTGGGCACCTTTGCAGGCGCATTGCTTCTTACTAAAATATCGTCCCGTAAATTTCTAATGGGGACCTCATTCCTGGGTATACTTGCCCTGATCGCCATACTGGCCATTCCTTCGGCTGCCGCAGCCTGGGTGCTGGTTTTCCTGATCGGTATGTTCGTTGCAAACATATGGCCTCTTGTTTTTTCTATCGCAGTTGAAAAATATCCCAACCGCAGCAACGAGATCTCGGGTTTGATGATGAGTGCTATCAGCGGCGGTGCTGTGATTCCCCTGCTCATGGGCTGGGTCAGCGACATCAGTTCGGTCGCCGCCGGGATTTATGTGCTGATTGCGTGTATGCTGTATTTATTCGGGGTGGGGGTCTATTCCCTAAAGAAGTAGCGAAGTAGCGAGGTGGCGTTATTCTGGTATCCTGCCTTCTATCTGCCGTTCAATCATCCAGCCGGGATATTCCTTGCTCAATTCACTTATGGCGTCCAGGCGGGACATCTCATCCGCAGTCAATAATAATGTAGTAGAGGCGATATTCTCGCGGAGTTGTTCTTCTTTTTTAGCGCCGATGATGATGCTTGTAACACCTTTTTTTCGGAGCATCCAGGCGAGGGCGACACGTGCTACCTTGACCTTGTGAGCTGAAGCGATATCCTGCATTACATCGATGATGTCATACGCTTTTTCCTTGTTTACCGGAGGGAAATCAAATGCGTCCCTGCGGCTGTTTCCTGCTTTTTGAGTCTGCCTGCTGAATTTACCTGAAAGGAATCCGCCAGCCAGCGGGCTCCAGGGCATGATACTCAGGTTTTCGGCTGCAGCCATCGGAACGATCTCGCGTTCTATGTCGCGCCCGGCTATGCTGTAGTAGTTCTGAAGGGCTACGAATTTGTTCCAGCCCATTTGGCCGGCAATAGAGTTCGCTTTGACGACCATCCATGCGGGGTGATTACTGATGCCGAGGTAACGCACTTTGCCTGACTGCACGACTTCCTCGAGTCCACGCATGGTTTCTTCGAGTGAAGTAATCGGGTCAACGCCATGGATGTAAAGCAGGTCGATATGGTCGAGACCAAGCCTTTGCAGGCTTTCATTAACGCTGTACTGAATATGTAACCTGGATAATCCTACCCGGTTTACACCTTCTCCCATTCGCCCCCTGACTTTGGTGGCGATGAATACATCCTGCCGCTGGAGTCCCAGGTCTTTCAGTGCTTTGCCGAGTAAGATCTCTGAAAGTCCTTCGGAATACACATTTGCAGTATCAATGAAATTTATCCCGTTTTCAATTGCGATCTTAACCAGGTTGGTGACTTCTTCCTGGGGCAGTTTTCCGATATTGGTCCAGAATCCCTTACCTCCAAAGGTCATTGCTCCCAAACAGAGTTCCGATATCAGGACCCCTGTGTTTGCAAGTGTATTGTAACGCATACGATTTTCTTTTGTTTGTTCTTTGATTAACGATGCGGGATCGGAATTATTTCCCGGGACGAAAGTTTGGCGTTCTGGCGTTATTGCGTTATTTATTCTCCGCTGCAATCTTCTTCAGAACTTCCTCCTGGATTGCTTTCGGCAGGGCCTGGTACTGATAGAATTCCATGGCATAGTTTGCGCGGCCTGACGAGACGTTACGGAGCTGGTTGGAATAGCCGAACATCTCCATCAGCGGGACATATACATTGATCTTCTGCGATCCTTTACGGTAACGACGCATGCCTTCGATCTTTCCCCGGCGGCGGTTCAGGTTACCCACGATATCGCCAATATACTCATCGGGTGTGTTGACTTCGACTTTCATCACCGGCTCAAGTAAAATAGGATTTCCTTTCATGAATCCCTGCTTGAATCCGACGGCTGCACAGGTCTGGAAGGCCATATCGGATGAGTCAACGGCATGAAAACTGCCGTCGAGCAGGGTCACGCGAACGTCCACGACAGGATATCCGGCAAGAATCCCTTTATCAAGGCTTTTTTCGAGGCCTTTTCTGACCGATGTGATGAATTCGGCGGGAATGGCGCCACCCTTGATATGCTCAACAAACTCGAATCCCTTGCCGGGATTGGGTTCGATACGCATGACGGTGTGGGCAAACTGACCCTTACCTCCGGTTTGTTTCACATGCCTGTGATTCGATAGCACTTCCTGAGTGATGGTTTCGCGGAAGGCAACAGAAGGTTCGCCAACGACAGCATCTACCTTGAATTCATGTTTGAGCCTGTCGACGATGATCTCGAGATGAAGCTCGCCCATTCCGGCAATCACGGTCTCTTCGGTTTCTTCGTCATACCTGACGTTGAACGAAGGATCTTCCGAAGTCAGCTTATGCAGAGCCTCACCCAGTTTTGACTGGTCCCCGCGTTTTGCAGGTGTTATCTTCAATTCAATCACTGAAGGCGGAACATGAATGTTTTCGAGCAGAAGACGATGATCGTCACTGCAAAGGGTGTCTCCGGTTTTAGTGAGTTTGAGGCCGATAAGAGCAACAATGTCTCCAGGACCGGCTTCAGCAACTTCCTCTCTTTCCTTCGCATGGATTTTCATAATACGGCCAATACGCTCATGCTTTCGCTTGGTTGAATTGTACACCTGCATACCGCTTTTCAGGGTGCCTGAAAATACGCGGGTGAAGGTCTGCTGTCCTACATAAGCGTCGTGGATCAATTTGAAAGCAAGAGCAGAAAATGGTTCCTTGGGTGACGGATGACAGGTATGCAGTTTCTCAGGATCATCCAGGTCGGTACCTGTAACTGCGCCTTTATCAATCGGTGAAGGCAGGTAGTCGGTGACTGCATCAAGGATCAGCTGAACGCCTTTGTTCTTGTATGCGGCTCCGCAGAATACCGGAGTGATCAACAGTTTAAGAGTGGCTTCGCGGGCAACGCGTTTGAGCAAGTCGGCCGGCACATCTTTTTCGTCGAAGAACATCTGCATGATGTCTTCATTGAATTCAGCTACTTTCTCAACAACTTTCACCCTGGCCTGTTCGACTTTTGATTTATATTCTTCCGGGATTGGGATCTCAATCCTTTCCATCTCTTCAAACCTGTATGCCTTGCGCTCGATCACGTCAATAATGCCTTCGAAGTTCTCTTCCTCTCCCATCTGAACCTGGAAAGGATATGCATTGGCATCAAGGTATTTGTTCATCTGCTCGACGACTGCAGGAAAATCGGCTCCTGTCCTGTCCATCTTGTTTATAAATGCAATGCGGGGTACCCGGTAGCGGTCGGCCTGATTCCACACGGTTTCGCTCTGAGGCTCAACTCCGCCAACGGCGCAGAAAACGGCAATCATTCCGTCGATAACACGCAGAGAACGCTCAACTTCAATGGTGAAGTCAACGTGGCCCGGTGTGTCAATAAGGTTTATCGCATGGTTGTTCCAGGTGCAGGAGATAGCTGCGGATGCAATAGTGATGCCGCGTTCCTGTTCCTGCTTCATGAAGTCCATGGTAGCCTGTCCATCGTGGACCTCTCCCATCTTACGGGTCGTACCGGTAAAAAACAGGATACGTTCTGTTACAGTGGTCTTGCCTGCATCGATGTGAGCGGCAATCCCTATATTTCTGACTTTGTTTAAGGCCATGATTTTCAAATTGGGGTGCAAAGGTACAAAAAATTATTTTATCTTTGATTCTCCAACCCTCCAACCATGCACTTCACCGCTAAAACCCGTGAGATCTTCTCGTTTCTTTTTATCACCGTTTCAGTTTATACTTTCCTGATCTTTTTGTTTGCAATCCTGTATTACCAGACCGGGAGCATTGGATTTTACAAGCCCATCCAGAGGGTTTACGAGCCAATCGATTTTCACAAAGCCATTTATTTCAGTGTCGTATCCTTTCATACCATAGGCTACGGCGACATTTACCCGCTTACATCATCCGGCCGATATATCCTGATGGCAGAAGCGTTTTCATCCCTGTTTTTCACTTCGATCTTTTCAGGCTTTCTCGTTTATTTTGTGATCAGGAGAAGGGATGATATTTTCACAACACGACATATTTATATCCGCCTGCGTAAGGATAAATGGTTCCTGTCGATACGGATTGGAAACAAAGGGAGAGCAATCATCGACATGAAAGGCAAATTCGAGGCATGGATAGTACAAGATAACACCAGGGTGAGGATTTTCAGGTTTGAGGAAGAGATGGCCGATATGGAAAGCATTTTATATTATGATATTTACCTGGACGATCCGTCTGCCGTAAAGATTAAGCAGGCTCTGGTTGATTCAATTAATGGAAAAATCCTGCTGCATTTAAAGTATGCTTTTATCGGTAACGATATCAAGACCGGTGAACAGATTGCCCATGCAGTATATTATGATTCGGAGAAAATCCGGTTCGGTAAAATGTTCGACAATGTATACTCCTGGGATAAACGAGGCCGCCGGGTCAATTTCCGCTGGAGTAACTTCGAAAAGATCGAAGCCCTGGAAGAAGAAATCATTCAAAATTTCAAGGCGGTCTAGCGTTCAGCGTTATTGTCCATTCCTTCATTCCTTCATTCCTTCATTCCTTCATTCCTTCATTCCTTCATTCCTTCATTCAGTCACTCCGTAAAATTGAGAAGGGAGCAAAGGATCATCTCCCTCACTCCCTTCCCGGGCTGAATTCAGCAAGATAATTATTTATTCACCAGTATTTTCCTGATGACTCTATTATCGCTGCTTGTGAAGACGACGGTATAAACACCGGCAGGAGCGGGACGAATGTCGAGGGTTTGTTCGACAGTTCCGCTGACAAGGATATCATTCCTGCGGTAGATCATAACGCCCAGTTCATTAAAGATGGTTATGTTGAACGTTGCCTCCACCGGATAGCTGATCAAAGCTGTGAAGTGGCCGTCATTGGGAACGGGGTAAATATTAAACGTCCCAAGGGTGTTTTCAGCCATACCAACTCCCTGGATATAGAGATGGTTGGATGTGTCGGAAGAACATGAGAGTAGAGTGACTTTGGTCCAGTACCAGCCGGCATTCGTTACAGGTACGGTATAGGTTTGTCCCGTAGCCCCTGAAACTGTGTTACCATCATGATACCATTGGTTTCCTGAGGCAGCGCTTGAAGTGAGAACATAGCCGTTGGCGGTGATGACAGGCTTTGGAGGTATTGGATTGACGGTCACGCTGAGACTTGAGTTTGTGCCGTTACCGCAGCTGTTTGAACCGTATACGGTCACATTACCCGAAGCGGAAGAGGCTCCGAAGGTCACGATGATCGAATTGGTAGTGGCTCCGGCAGTGATTGTGGCGCCCGTAGGTACAGTCCATGTATACGCTGTGGCGTTAGCTACCGGTGGTACGGTGTATCCTACACCGGCCGTGCCTTTGCAAACTGCAGCAGGGCCAGTGACGGCACCTGCAGCGGCAGGTAGTCCGGTTACACTAACGTTAAGTGCAGGAGAGCTTGTACCGTTACCGCAAAGGTTGTTACCCGAGGCGGTTATAGCACCACTTTGGGCATTAGAAGCAAAGTTGACGGTGATGGCGTTGGTAAAATTACCATTGGTGATGGTAGCGCCGGTCGGCAGCGTCCATGCGTAAGCTGTAGCGCCGGCTATAGAAGCAATGGAATAGCCTACACCCTGCTGGCCTGCACAAACTGTGGCTGGACCACTAACAGCGCCTGCACCTGATGGAGCTCCGCTGACTGCTATATTCAAAACCGTTGATGCAGGAGCCTGACAGCCACTGGCATTGCTGTAGTTTACGCTTACTGTCTGTGCCCCGGCATTATTCCATGACACCTCGATCATATTGGTCCCTGAACCTGAGATGATTGAACCTCCGGAAGAAACACTCCAGCTGTATCCGGTCTGTCCCGATTCGGTAGTATAGGAATAATACCCGCTGGTCGCACACATTGAAGTGGCTCCTGTAATTGTGGGGGCAGGTGAAGTATTAACGTTCACACCATAGGAAACAGCTGCTGCAGCTGTACAGCCATTACTGTTCGTATAGTTCACTGTGACTGTTTTTGCTCCTGCAGTATTCCAGGTCACTGTGATATTTGAAGTACCGGCGCCGGCGGTGATTGTGCCTCCGGCAGAAACGGTCCAGGTATAGCCCGTATTTCCCGTCTGGGTTGAATATACATTGCCGCTTGCTCCTGTACAGGCAGTTGCCGGGCCTGTAATAACAGGAACAGGCGAAGGATTGACAGTGATCGCAAGTGATGAGGAAGTCCCCGGTCCGCAGGAACTGACTCCGGCAGCAGTGATGTTCCCTGCGGTTGTTCCGAACGTTACTATAATGATATTCGTCGTTGCGCCCGATGTGATCGTAGCGCCTGCAGGCACTGTCCAGAGATATGAAGTGGCATTGACGACAGCAGCAATACTATAAGTATATCCTGATCCGTTCGTACAAACCTGAGCGGGTCCTGTAATCGGGCCTGCTGCGCCAGCCGGTGTACATGAAGTCGAGAATGTCAAATCACTGCCGTAATTTGTCCCCAGGGAATTCACCCCTTTGGCTCTGAAGTGATAAGTAGTATTAGTAAGCAAACCGGTAAGTACAGCGCTCACAGGGGTAGCAGTAATACCTGTCACTGTGGCTGGAACCGCATTTGCAGTAGAGCCATAAGCAATGGTAGTTCCATACTCAAAGCTTGCCGTGGTGGTTGCGCCGTTAGCAGTAATTGTTCCGTTAAGAGTACCGCCGCTTGTGCTTATCCCTGAGGCCGCCGTGGTTACGACGGTAGGAGCAATTGCATTTGTAGTGAACGTAAGGTCAAGACCGTTTGCGGTTCCTCCTGTGTTTGTTCCGTTTACACGATAATGGTAAGTGGTTCCCGGAAGCAAACTGCTTAGATTTGCCAAAACTGCCGTTGCCGTAGATCCGGTTACAGGACTGGGTACACCGGGAACCGTGGTTCCGTAAGCGGTAGTCAGTCCGTAATCAAATGTAACCGCAGTGGATGAACCGTTGGCATTGACAGTGCCGTTCACCGTTGCAGTGGTGCCCAGAACAAGGGTTGCAGCTGTAGTAACAACAGTGGGCGGGACAGCCAGGGTAGTGAAAATTACATCAAGCCCCTGGGCTGATACTGCTCCGCTGACACCTGTAGCCCTGAAGTGATAGGTAGTAAGAGGCAGCAGCCCGGTCAGACTGTATGTCATGGACGTTGCAGTGTTACCGTTAATGGTTGAGGGAATTCCGGTGACAGAGGTGCCGTAAGCGGTAGTCAGCCCGTAATCAAAACCTGTTGTTACCGTATTATTGCTTGCCGTTATCGAACCATTAAGGTTTGCTGATGAGTTTGTCACAGCAGTTGCGGCAAGGCTGTTTACGGTGAAGGTATTACTGGAAACCTGGTAGGCTCCCACATCAGGAGGACTTGTACGGTTTGTGCCGGAATAGTCAGCGGGTAATGATGAGATATATGTCCCGACCTTCTGAACACCTAATGCAGTCGGATGAAGATCCGTTGCCGAAACAAAAACAGGATCAACATTCAGCCCATTGGCTTCCTTACCGGTAGCAGTCTGCCATGCAGTAAATGTTGCCTGGTTAACACCCTGGAATCCGATATTCGGGCCTATTCCGTCAACATAATAGTCATTGTAGTTGAGTGATGAAAGTATTGAATTCCCCTGGCCGTTATAAATACCGTAAGTGAAATTGAGGTTTCCTGAAACAGGCGTCATCGAATTTTTCAGGATATTATCCCTGATATCCAATGGAGCCATAGCACCTGAACAAACAGAGATGCAGGAACTGAAACTGGCTCTTGTCGAAGATAAACATGCACCACTCAGGTAAATGGTGTTGTAATAGATCTGCATATTCCCGCCTGTGTACAACTGTATGCCGGCAGGTGTTTCATATTGAAGACTTGAAGTCCATCCGTCGGCTTTGAAATTATACATGAGGTTATTGGAGATTTCGGTCGGAGTAGAAGCATCGGCCGTAGCTATATAAACACCAAATGTTCCGTAGCCACCGGTTCCCGTATAATAGAAATCATGCAGCTTGTTTTTTCTGATTTTAGTGTTTGTCGATCCTGCGATCAGTTCGATGGCCGCTTGCTGAGTATTGGTGTTTCCGGCCGGAGCGCCCATGACCTCATTTCCCTGGATCAGGGTGTTATCGGCCTGTGATACGAGAATACCCATAAACTGTACCGATGTGGCGTCCACTGCCGACCCGATCGTATTATTTGTTATCTGGCCGTTGGTTGCAGGATTACCGCTGACGCCTGCAAACTGCATAGCATAGCGTGAGCTGTAGATCCAGTTGTTGTCGATGATGATGTTATTATATCCTCCGCCAAGAGCGTTCAGAATCAGGGCATAAGTGGAGTTTGTAACCTGTGAGCTTGCTTTTATATTACAATTTTTAAAGGTAATGTTCGAAGCTCCCACAGAGCCGTTATTGAAAATACCTATCGTATATGTGTTGGCCGCTGTATTGGTGTTTTCCCAGGTAAGGCTTCTGTCGGTGCCCCCGCTGTTGGATCCGTCAATAATCACATACTGCGATCCATAGAGGACGAATATCCCTGATGTGGACACGCCTGAGATTGCAGGAGTTTTACCGCTGCCAGGTTTGATCGTGAGGGTATTCGTGGAACTCCAGCCGGGAACCTGTGGCAGAATGATAGGGAATGCTTCGGAAGGGTAAGTATTATCGGTCAGAACAAACGTGACAGGGCACGTCATTTCCTTAGCTGCAAGATCATTTACTGCAGCAGTCAGGGTGGCATATGTTTGTCCGACACCAACGTTGAAAGATCCGCACATCGGGGAAACGATCTTATACGCATAGCATGAAGTATTGTAAGGTGGTGTTGCGCAGGCCGGTGGACTTACAGTATAACCGGAACCCGTTGGTGGATTTGAACCCACATTTGGCGAAGGCGTAACCAGGTCCTGTGCCACTAAATAATAATACACAGAGTCCCCCAGAACCACTCCGGAGCCTAAAGTAAACGTGTAGGTGTTGCCGCTGACAAATGTGGCGGTAACCGGATTCCAGGTACCTCCCTGGTTCTTTTTCCAGAACAGCCGGGGCAGACCGGTACCTGAAGTTGGAACACCGGAGGCATCGGTGATGGTGGTTGAAAGCGTGCGTAACAAAGTTGAGGAGGTGTTCAGCAAGGCATTAAATGCAATGTTCGGAGGAGTGAGGTCAAGTTTTAATCCTCCGAATTCATCGGCTCCGATGTCGGGAGCTGTCGCTGGAGACAATGGATTATTGGGATAGCCGGCATTGGGAAACCTGGGCGTGTTGTCGTAATCGGTTAAAATGTTGACCGGTGCCGATACTGTGACCCCTCCGCTTTCGCACTGTGTTGCAATGGTGGTCTGTAGATGAAGGTCATAAGGTGATGCAGCCACATTTACGAATGGAGGATTCTCGGTGACCGATGAATTATCCCTTGGGGATACCCTGATTTTAAATGCCGGCAAGGTCAGGTCTGAATTGGTCCCGTCAAAATAGATGAGATTATTAGCGCCGGGGGTGCCTGCATAAAAATCATTATTGTTTGAGGCTGCAGCATAATTTGCTGCAGTCACCGCCCCTGAATAACGCAAGGCAACGGT
>Ga0194062_1000620_pt1 | contig 15088 bp, 15 predicted proteins | sample SepL2225m_MetaG_FD_155481 | JGI IMG/M metagenome (GOLD analysis project Ga0194062, IMG submission 155481) | Anoxic zone freshwater microbial communities from boreal shield lake in IISD Experimental Lakes Area, Ontario, Canada - Sep2016-L224-25m | ecosystem: Environmental > Aquatic > Freshwater >... | reverse complement strand
GGGTGTACCGGACAGGCAGTGGCGGGGGGGCCAAGATCGTAGACAAATTCAGCGAGAAGGAAACCTCTCGCACGGAAACAGAAGTCGAATCGGGGCAGCGCCGTTCCGCTGCAAGTGATGGCTTACCATCTTAAATTCGGCAGTAAACTGTCTTGACATAAGGGTCCACTACACCGATCTATGGAAAAAATAAAAGCCGCCCATAAAAATGAGGCTAAATAAGTTTTTGTTTCTTCTCCTGGGAAGACTGTACTCAGTGCATAGCAGCTTGACACAAAAGCAAATAGGGCGGTTATAAAAATAACCGCCCCCGTACCTGCCAATCTAATACTTTCAGATTCCTTAAGCTGAGGGGACAACTGATCTAATATATTGTTATTAGCACCTGCACAAAATAAAAAAAATATCCGTCCCATGGCATTACTCAAAAAAATCTGAAAAATTAAAGCCTTTTGTTAAGGTTTAATCGCAATTTTACTACCTTTGTTTTCGTCATCAGTGGCCATTATCAGACCCTGTTTACCAAAAGTTATTCCTTCAATCTTAATGTTTTCTATATCATATTTAGATTCAGGGTCGCTGTTTTGATAAGCTGTCCAGCGTATTTTATTGTCAGAAACATAAAACTTGCCAAGTTTGTACATGCCTGACTTAAATGGCCCGTCATCGCCTGGATCAGACACGGCACTACCCCATAGAACGCCATCAACATCTACCGCAATATCGCTCAGTGAGCGGCGATTTCCGATTGGGTAAGGCGCGGCAAATTCAAAAGCCTTGTCTTCAGGCGTGGAAACTGTGCCTGTTGAAATGTCAAATTTAGCCCAAGAGAGCTTGGCAGCTTGCTTATCGTCGCCACGCTCGGCCCACGCCAGAACACAGTTATTATCGAAGCAGTGCAGGGCTAGGGATTCCATGTTGCTGTCGGATTTTGCGGTTGGTATATTAAAACGTGTGGTAGCTTTACACGTATCAGTTTCGCTTAACTGAATCCGTGTGACCTTCCCTTTGCTTTCCAGCACCAAATACTCATTCTGATGATTGGGTATCGCGGTTAAAGCTTCCAAATCAATAGGCAAATTAGTTGATTCGCACCAATTTATTTTTTTTAATGTGGGTTCTTGGTTATCCTTAAAACTAACCATACCTAAGCGTGGATGCTCTGGCTTTTTGCCATCATGCACGACCAAAAAGTTGTTTTCATCAATGCTGGCAATTCCGCTTATTCCGTTCTCTTTTGACGAGCTTAATGTATGCCATTGCGTGGTGTCTTTTGCACAACCAGTTAATGCGAAACAACATACTGTAAACGTCAGAAGTTTATTTGCAGTCATTATTTGATCCTTTGATTTGGTCTATGAGGTATTGTCTAGACCATGTATAGAGGGTGTCTTGAATAAAAAATATATGGCTCTCGTTATTCATACCAAGTATATTTTTTAAGGTAAGCAGTATTTCTGCTGCACTAAGTAATTCATCTGGCGCAACAAATTTGGCGCAAACTTTTTCAATGGCTTTTTCCTGTGTTTCTATGCGCTTGTCGTCCCATGGTTCCTTATAATCTCCATCCATATTTCTTCTTAGATAGGGATTGGCTACAAAGTTGTTATCTTTGTCTCGATCACACACCGCTTTTCCAGTTTGCTTTATATAATTATAAAGCTCATCAATATCGCTTGGTTTTATCGCGGTGTACACATTTTGTCTATTAGTATTTTCTTCGCGATGTTTGTATTGTGGACAGTCTAAACAAAGTAGGGTGTTTAAAATCCAAACTGCACCACCAGCCAAATAGTATCGCTTTGAGTTGTTCGATAACTCTGGATATGTTCTTATTTGATCACCAAGTTTAACTCCTAATTGATCCATAGTATTCATTGATGCATCGCTAAAGTTAGCATAGGTTTTGTTATCCACATTCCTTTGTGATATGGCATAAAACTCATGTGTGCCAAATTTTTGTATATCAAATGAAGCGAACTGTTCGTTTTTCCCTTTTCTAACGGTGCGATCACAATTCTCTATAAATCCGCCTTTAATGTTGCCGCTGCCTATATCGATTACCGCAGATTCACAATGCCTGTATTTTGGCATGTTTTCAGCTTCCCATATTCCTCTGCCAAGATTGCAGGCTTCTTGTTTTGCGGTTACAAAGTCAATCTTTAAATGAATAGCGTCAGTGAGTGTTTGTTCCAGTTTAGTGCGATGCTTAACCGTCGCCATGCTACTGCTTCCCACTAAGTAAACGGGCAAATCACCATAAAGGTTATGGAACTGATTGATGGTGTTGCAGACTGCCTCAATGACACGAGGCATACTAATTTCTTCACTTGGTGTTACGTCAAGTGTGTCGAACTTGTTGTTAAACTCAATAGGTTCTGGTTGCTGATTTTTGTTTGAAAATTTCACAGCGATAGGCTTTATGCCTTTTGACCCTATTTCAATGACTGCATACCAGTTTGGTGCTTTTGCAGTTTTTATAGGTTCAATGGTGCAGCTTCCCTCTTTTTTTTTGGGTGGAGGTGTAGATGTGGAATCTACGAGAGATTTTTCATCTGGTTTAATAGGAGATGATTTTTGAACAGGCAGTTTATATAAAATTGCATATTTTAACGTCGCCTTTTCGCTAGCTATATCTTTTGCAATTTGTTTTTTTAGTTCTGGCAATAGGTCTTGGATTGTTGAAAATTGCTTATCGCCCGGTGCTTCTGTAACTTCAAATAGTATCGGATAGTCTTTTGTAATTTTTCCTTTATTGACGTTTTGTTGGTCAATATTTGAAGCTTGTGCATCAGAAAAGTCGTTGCCAATTTTGGCATTTTGTAAGCTGTCACGTTCTCTTTTTAAGGCCACCCTGGGATCTGGCTTTATAAAGCTGTCAACAAATGAACTGGGTGTTTCTATAGTGAGTTCTTTAGGCTCTGGAAGATCGATCCTTATTAATTTTATGTTTTGCGCAATAGGTGTGCTGGATTCGCCACCACTGATAACCAAAGGCTCGAAAAGCAAAGTGAGTTCCGAAGGGAATTTATCTCCCTCTTTACCTAATGCACCGCTTAGAACCACCACTTCTGGTGTTGGGTTGGCGGCGTAAGCAAAGCCACAGAATATGTTTATAAGGATGAGTAAACCAAAAGCTTTGCTTGTCATTTTTGCTTCCTTATCAAGCTTGTTCGATATCAAAATGTCCGGATTGCATCTGTAGTTTATGACCAAACATGGCTACAACAATTTGTGCTAACTGAGATTCCTGTAGGTTAATCATTTGCTGTAGATGATCGTCTGTTAGTAACCCATAGCGGTAAATGATATAAACACCATCTTGTTCGCTTTTTTGGATTCCATGGGATTGTACTTTACACTCCTTGAGTCCTTTTTCTAGTTCGTTTTGCAAAGTTGCTGCTGACTTAGATCTAAAGTGCAATAAATAAGGGTTTGTTGTATCCTCTGTAACTGCTTTTGAATATGCTTTAAAGTCAATGGACTCTTGTTTTACATCTCTTTCGTTAATGCCTTTGTGTTGCCCAACGTGCCTTTTATATTCTGCGTATTCAGCATCATTTTTTCTTTTATGTGACCATGCTGCTATGAAATAACCAGTGAACGTTAAATGATTATAAGCTATCCAGAGATAGGAAGCTATTATGAATATGATTAACAAATAGGGTGTTTTGCTGTCGCTTACGGCCAACTGAAACCAGTACGATGAAACAACAGCGATGAAAAAAGCACCCCCTTTAGCGAGACATAAAAACCAAATTAAAATTGCGAAAATAGTGCGTCCGTATTTTCGATTTTTATTATCTTCGAACTTCTGGTCAAGGTGAGCTACATAATTAGCAAAATCACCCAGCATGGTTCCAGGTCTCATTTCAGGTAAAAATAGGCGTTTTTGATTTTCAATTAAGCATTTGATTTCTTTATACTTATGGTGAAAGTAGGCAAATGTGAAATCTAGGAAAAATATGCAAATAGCACTTATGGCTAAAACTGAATTTGATATCCTTTCCTCAAGAAGAAAGTAGGTTATCCCTAAACTAATCACTTCCAATATTACAGTAAACAAGAACCATCCAGCATCATTTGCCGGATCGTAGTCAAATAGCCCAGGATATCTAACACCACCCCATAATCTTTCCTTCTTCCTTAAAGGTAGATACATCCTCTTTACTGGTACAGAAGGTTCATAACCCGTACCTTGGCTTACAATCTGGTCATACTGTGCTTTAGTAAGGGTATGATTAGTTTGATCACTGTTGTTATCTTCTGTGTATTGATTCATTTTAGTACTGTTTAAGTTATTCTACCTGAAAAACACTAAATTCAAAAACCATGTCAAGTACCGCTCGCATTTTACAAATCTCCACTCGGTTATAAACTATAAGCCAATAACCATTTAGGCGGCGGTCAAAATGAACGGGTACAGGTATTCCAACATGGCAAAATCATTGCTGAATTCGCCCACGTTGAAAATGCGCGTCGGGATGTTAGTGTCTTGCCCGGCGAGGGCGGCAGCTTTCAAGATTGGACGACTCCATCGGGCAACATTCAAACACAATTTACGGTGGCAAAATCACTTTACATTTTGAATGATACAGGGGGGGGGGGCAAGTGCTTTATAGGGTTTATTTGCTTATTTAAAAAAATAGTCTGTTGCTTGTAAATCCATGCGCTGAAAACTCTAGCTTTTCAGGCTGTTGTTGAGCGTCTCTGTCATTAAGTCTAGCTGTAATTCCGGCATGGACCGGCGGAATCCAGTCACATGGATGTGAATCGCCGGTTTAGCACATAGCCTGAATTAACCACTTACATAACGGCAAGTTACCGTCCATGGCACTGGATTCCGGCATCCCTGACCGGAATGACGGTTTATCCGCTATCTTTCGGTGAAGGCAAATCTGGCGGATGGGATGGATCGATGGGCGCGGGCGGACTGGCTTTGGGGTGTTTGACAAAACGATGACCGAGATCGTTAAGCGCAGCTTCCAACACGCCAGAAGCAACATTGGCGGTCTTGGCATATTGGTAGACCAACAATGCGGCGGTGTAGGCTTCGCTACCGGCGGCGAAATGGGTGTCTTCCAACTTGCCGAGTAGATTGGTCACGGCGGCGATCAGGGGATAAAGGTCTTCAACCAGCGACATATGCGACTGCATATCCTCTAGGCTGAAAGATCGGGGCAGGATGTCGGGGTTCTGTTCGGCAATGGCGGCGGCTTTGCTGACGAAGGTTCGGTTTTTCTCGCCGAACTTCAACATGCTTTGGCGCTCTTCCGGCTTCAGGTCGATGAGGAAGGGGAGATTTTCATAGATGACGGCTAACGGAAAACAGAAACCGTCACAGGCTCAATCGTGCCTCCAGCCCCAGCCTTTGGATGTTTGTTGCAAAGGCTTCCATCCAATCAGCGGGCAACGCGGAAAGGCTAGGGGCTTCGGCTTGCATGGAGGGGCGTGCAAGTCCATAGAGCAGGACACCACGCAAGTCTATGTTTTGCCGTTGGGTCCGCTGGAGAAAAGCCAGATAAGCCTCGCGCTCTTCCAGAGAGGGTGGCTGTCCGTCAACAGCAAATAGGCAAGTTTGTAGCCAAGTGGCGCAAAGTCGCGCAGAAGTTTCCAAGTTGCGCAGCACACTGTCCATCGTGTGATGGACGTTATTGATGCGCTGGATGCCCGCTTCCGTGGCGCTGTCCAGCTTGAACCAGACCTCCCCGCCGAGCTCGCCCCAATGCGCCAATCCCCTCTGCACGACTTCACGGCGAATGAGGCTGCCGTTGGTGATGAGCACGAGCTTGATCTTGCCAAGCAAGTCATAGTCAGCGGCGACAGAGCCGATCAATCCGATGACCCGGTCAAATTCCGCCGAACTGGTGGGTTCGCCATTGCCGGAAATGGCTATGTCGCGGATTATTTGTTGATCTGCGGGTATTGCAAAACGCTGGAAGAAATCACCCTCCAACACGTCACCCAGAAAACCTCGCAATTCAGTTTCCAACAAGTTCAAATCCGTCGTCGGCGCACTACCGCGCTGGAGGTTCGCCACTTGGCAATAGACGCAACGCCAATTGCAGGCATTATTGGGGTTGAGATTGACACCGATGGACAACCCCCCGCTACGGCGGGAGATGACGGGGTAAATGTAGGTCAAGCCGGCGCTGTTTCGATTGTGGTTGGTGGTGGTTAGCATGGGGCGGGGTAGGGTAGGGGATTGTCCATGCGCTGCATTAGGATCGGCAACCTAAACTCCGAAACCATCGGCGTATTGATGCACTGCTTCGATCAATGCCACTCCGGCGAGGATCAGTGCCATTTGCTGAACCACCGCTGCGGCGTGGGTTTTTTTGTGCAAGGTGGGGATAAGGTCGGCGACGGCGACATAGATGAAACTGGAGGCGGCCAAGGCGAGGAAATAGGGAAGCGAGTCATGCACACGCTCTAGGCCAAAATAGGCCAGCACCCCGCCTGCCACCGTGCCTAGGCTGGACAACAGGTTGTAAAAAAACGCCTTCGCCTTTGGGTATCCGCTTTGCAGCAGGATGGCGAAATCCCCCACTTCCTGCGGAATTTCATGGGCGGCGACGGCTAGGCTGGTGACGACGCCTAAGTGCAGGTCGGTCAGAAACGCTGCCGCAATCAACACGCCATCGACGAAGTTGTGAATGCCGTCGCCCACCACGATGAGAGTGCCGGCCGGTTGGTGGTAGTGTTCTTCGCCATCGTTGTGGGCTTCACAGTCGTGGGTATGGCAGTGCCGCCACAACAGCAGCTTTTCCAACATAAAAAACACCAGTATGCCGATAAGCACGGTGGCAAAAAGTCCTTGGACATTTTCGACCCCGGCGTTTTCAACCGCATGAGGCAACAGGTCAAGGAAGGCCACGCTGAGCAGCGCACCCAAGGCAAAGCTGACCCCATGCGGAAGGATGCTGGAATAGTGGCGATCCGGCACCAGCAGGAACAAAGACGCGGCGATGACGCTCAAAATTCCGCCAATCAGGGTGAACAGGATGATCCAAAGGAGTAAATGCATGTGGGGATTTGAGTTAATGGCTCATTCGCGCCAGATCAAGGTGGCCATGCGCCCGGTCTGGCTGTCGCGCCGGTAGGAAAAAAACCGCTCCGGGTCGGAAAAGGTGCATTCAGAGCCGCCATAGACTTCGGTGACGCCGACTCGGGCCAAAGTCATGCGGGCCAGGCTGTAAAGATCGGCCAACCAGTGGTGTTCGTCGACTTGCAGGAAAGCCTCATGGCAATCACCCAACCGCTCCAGGAAAGTTTGATGGACTGCCGCACCGACTTCGAATGCTTTTGGCCCGATGGCCGGGCCTAGCCATGCCATCAGTCCGCCGTTGCCAAGCCTCTGCACAGTCGATTCCAGCACGCCCCCCGCCAACCCGCGCCAGCCGGCGTGGGAAGCCGCCACGCGGTCGCCCTTGCGGTTACAGAACAATACAGGCAGGCAGTCGGCGGTCATCACCGCACACACCACGCCGGACTTGTCGCTGAATGAAGCATCGGCTTCCGGGGGCTGGCTTGGCTTCGCTTTTGCCCTGACCGCTTTGTTGCCATGGACTTGGGTTAGCCAGTAGGGTTCGGCGGGCAGTTGCAGGCTATTATGCAACTGGTGCCGGTTGGCGTTTACATGACTTGGATCATCGCCCACATGCGCCGCAAGGTTGAGACTGTCATAAGCCCCTTGGCTCACGCCGCCCCCGCGCAAACTGCTGTAGGCACGGATGCCCGGGGGGGCGGGCCAGTCCGGTTCCATGCACAGGTTCTTCATGCGGCTTGTCTCAATGCGTCGAGGAGCAATTGCAAATCCTCGGGGATATCCACCCTCCATTCACACCATTCTCCCGAGCTTGGGTGTTCCATGCCTAGCTTCTCAGCATGCAGCGCTTGGCGGCGGAATCCACGCAAAGCCGCCCCCAATTCCTGATCGCCCCCAGGCAACAGGCGCAGACGGCCCCCATAGACCGGATCGCCCAGCAAAGGGTGGCGGATATGGGCCAAATGGACGCGGATCTGGTGGGTGCGGCCGGTTTCCAGCTTGACGCGCAACAGCGTGTGCCCAGGCAGGCGTTCTTCAATCCGGTAATGCGTCACCGATGGTTTGCCATCCTGCCGGACGGCGAAGCGTTTGCGATCCGTGGGATGGCGTCCGATGGGTTCGTCCACTGTGCCACCCGCCGTTAAGTAGCCCTGCGCCAAGGCTAGGTATTCACGGTTTATGCTGTGCGCTTGCAATTGGCCGACCAATGATTTGTGCGCCTTCAGCGTCTTCGCGACCATCAGCAGGCCGCTAGTGTCCTTGTCGATGCGATGGACGATGCCGGCACGGGCAATGCCCGCCAATGTTGGGGCATGATGGAGCAAGGCGTTCTGCAAGGTGCCTTCGCGGTGGCCCGCAGCAGGATGCACCACCAACCCCGCCGGCTTGTTGACGATCAGCACCTCCTCGTCTTCGTAAAGGATGTCCAGGGGAATGTCTTCCGGCGCACAGTCGGTCTGAATCTCGATTTCAGCGAACAGTTCCACCTGCTCGCCGCCCAACACTTTCCGTTTCGGGCTTTGGGCCACGCCGTCCAACAGAACATGGCCGTCTTTGATCCAGCTTTGCAGTTTGCTTCTGGAAAAGTTGGGAAACAGTTCAGCCAGAGCTTGATCCATGCGCAGACCGGCCAAATGAAGGGGGATTTCAGCGGAGAGCTGTTCAGTTTCTGACACGGTACGAATCGATCATGATAATTTGGTTAAAAAGGGGCGGAACATGCCCCTCATGGAGGCTTTGTCTATTGGCGGGAAAGATTTCAAGGTATACTCAATAACAATTATCCATTTAACGCATGTACGATTATGCGACATCTCAGCACTATGATAAACGCCACTTCGACTTTTCGCCCTATTTTATTGCCAGCACTGACGCTTTGTTTGAGCTTGTTGGTGTCGTCGTGTTCTTTGCTTTCCTGGCTCGACTCAAGGGAAGGCACCGCCAATGATGACGAATACACCAACTGGTCCGCCCAGCAATTTTATAAAGAGGCGAAAAATGAGTTGATGGAAGGCAATTACGACAAGGCGGTCAAATTGTATGAAAAACTGGAAGCCCGCTACCCCTTCGACAAACTTGCCACCCAGGCGCAATTGGAAGTTGCCTACGCCTATTACAAGAAAAACGAACCCGATTCCGCGCTGGCTGCGGTTGATCGCTTCATCAAGCTCAATCCGTCACATCCTCGGGTCGATTACGCCTACTACCTTCGAGGCTTGATCAATTATAACAAGGGCCGCACTTTTGTTGACCGCTTCCTACCCACCGATTCCTCGCAGCGCGACCCTGGGTCGGCGCGCGAAGGCATGCGTGATTTCAATGAATTGATCACCAAGTTCCCGCATAGCAAATATACGGAAGATGCCAAGAAGCGGGTTAACGCGATGCGCAATAATCTTGCCATGTATGAAATCAATGTCGCTGATTTTTACATGCGCCGCAGGGGCTTTGTCGCTGCCGCCAAGCGTTGCAATGATGTGTTGGAGAAATACCCGCGTACCCAAGCCATCCCCAAGGCTCTGAAGATCATGGAAGAGGCCTATCGCAAGCTGGAGCTGGACGATCTCGCCAATGAAGCCGCCCGCGTGTATGCGATGAATTACGGGGAAGGGGCCAAACAGCAAACAATTGAGGATGAGTACGAACTTACGCCTGCCGAAAAAGCTTGGGACTTCATAGGCTTGGATCGTTGACGGGGAAAAAGGCCGATGTCCATGGCACGCTTGGGCGAGCCAACCCATGACGTGCTTTGCGTGGGCCATGCTTCATACGATCTAGTATTTTCCGTTCCCCGCCACCCTTTTGCGGATGAGAAAATAGTGGCCGATGCCTTTCTTGCGTGCGGTGGGGGTCCAGCCGCCAATGCCGCAGTCATCGTGGCCCGGCTCGGATTCATGTCTGCCTTTGCCGGTTATTTGGGAAACGATCTTTACGGAGATTCCCATGCCTTGGAACTTGCCCAGGAAGGCATCGACACGCGCTACCTAGTCCGTGGAACCAACCCCACCCCCTTATCCTGTGTGTTAGTCAAACCCAATGGAGACCGCGCATTGGTGAATTACAAGGGTGCGACACGGCCTTTGGAAGAAGGCGACATCGACTTTTCCGGCATTAACCCTAAAGTTGTGCTGCTTGATGGTCATGAACCCTCGGTTTCGGTTCCTTTGGCCGGGCGGGTGCGTGCCATGGGAATACCGCTAGTGCTGGATGCCGGCTCCTTGCACGAAGGCACGCAGGCTTTGATGAGCAAGGTGGATTATCTGGTGGCCTCGGAAAAATTTGCCAAGCAGTGGCTTCAAGGCGACGATGTCGAAGAGGCATTGGCTCGGTTGGCAGAACAAGTTCCCATGGTGGTCATCACGCTAGGCGAGCGTGGACTGATTTGGCGCAAAAACGGAATGAAGGGGGCAATGCCTGCTTTTCCCGTCCAGGCTGTCGATACCACTGGCGCAGGGGATGCTTTTCACGGTGCCTTCGCCGCCGGAATTGCAGCGGATTTGCCTTGGAAGGAGTTGTTGCGCTACGCTAGCGCGGCAGGTGCATTATGCTGCCAGCAGCCAGGCGCACGCACCGGGCTGGCCACCGCAGGGGAGATAAGCGACTTTCTTGCCCAGTTTTTGCGTTAATTTTGAAAAAACTGTTGACAGAAAATCCATCCCACATTGACAATGGACGCGGATTTGGAAAAAACTTAGGAATCTGCCGCCCTATCGGGGCGGGAGTCATCAGACCTCGTTTTGTTGCGCCATTGATTAGGCTGCTGATGTGATGATTTGAAATGGCGCAAAAGTTAAAGAGCAGGTTTTTTTGATGAATATTTACGTAGGAAACTTATCCTATTCGGTCACCAGCGACGATCTACAAAAGGCTTTCGAACAGTTCGGCGAAGTTTCCACCGCCAATGTGGTCACAGACAAATTCACCGGCCAGTCTAAAGGCTTTGGCTTTGTCGAGATGACCAACAAGGCGCAGGGCGACGCTGCAATAAAAGAGTTGGACGGGACTGACCTTAAAGGCAGAAGCATTCGCGTCAACGAAGCCCGCCCTCGCACCGAGGGTTCTTCCAGTGGCGGTCCGCGCCGTGGTGGTCCGGGCGGCGGGCCCGGCGGTGGCAGTCCAGGCGGCGGCAGAGGCCGTTTCTGAAATTCAACTGATTCAACCGGCACTTTGCATCAAAGCTTTTCAGAAGCGCCGGCTGGGTTTAAAGCCACCTTTGTCGATTATCCCCGGCCAAATCCGCAGGTGATCGGATAGCGCCGGTCACGGCCAAACGCCCGACGGCTGATCTTCACCCCCGGCGGTGCTTGGCGTCGCTTGTACTCGTTGATGTCCACCAACCGCGCCACACGGAGCACATCCGACTCCGCGAAACCGTCGGTGATGATTTCTTCCACCGATTGGTCCCATTCCACATACCGCTCCAAAATGGGGTCTAGCACCGCATAGGGCGGCAGCGAATCCTCGTCCTTCTGGTCTGCTGCCAACTCAGCGGAGGGCGGGCGCTCAAGCACCCGCAACGGGATGGCCGGGCTTATCGAATTGCGGTATTCGCAGAGTTTGTAAACCAGCAGTTTGGGCACGTCTTTCAAGGGTGCAAAGCCTCCTGCCATGTCGCCGTACAAAGTCGCGTAACCCACGCTCATCTCGCTCTTATTGCCGGTCGTCAGCAGAATCTTGCGCTTCTTGTTGGAAATCGCCATTAACAGCACACCCCGGCAACGGGCCTGAATGTTTTCCTCAGTCGTGTCGCGGGGTAAGCCGGCGAAAGTATCCGCCAACAGGCCTGTGAAAGCCTGGAAAGCTTGCTCGATGGGAATGACATGATGTTCCACGCCCAAGGCTTCGGCTTCCAACCGGGCGTCCTTGACGCTCATGTCCGCCGTGTAGCGGGAGGGCATCATCACCGCCTCGATTTTTTCCGCGCCCAAGGCATCGGCCGCCAAGGCCAAAGTCAACGCCGAGTCTATGCCGCCCGACAGACCCAGCACCGCCCCGTGGAAGCCATTCTTGATCACATAGTCGCGTATGCCCAATACCAGCGCCTTGTAGACGCTGGCGACCTCGCTTTCTGGTTCCGCCACGCTTCCGGGCAAGGCAACCAAGCCGCCGCCTTGGATTGCAAACTCCGCCACGGTCAGCACCTCCTCGAATTCAGTGGCGCGGAGGACCACCTCGCCGTCGGCGTCCATGACGAAAGACGCTCCGTCAAACACCAATTCGTCCTGCCCGCCCACCAAATTGACATAAATCAATGGAATTCCAGTGGCAGCAACCCGCTCCAGCACGGCCTGCTCCCTTTGCCTGGTTTTGTCGGACTGATAGGGCGAGGCGTTAAGGTTCAACACCAACTTTGCACCTGCCGCAGCCGCCTGTTCAACGGGGCCCGGCACCCAAACATCCTCGCAAAGGGTGACGCCCACGGCCACGCCCTCCAAGTCAAACACACAAGGCCCGCAGCCGGCCTGAAAATAGCGCTTCTCGTCGAACACGCCATAATTGGGCAATTCCTGCTTGCGGTAAACCTTATGCACCGCCCCGTCGCGCAATACCGCCGCGCTGTTGTAAAGGATGCCGTCGCTTAGTTCTGGAAACCCCAGAACCACAGTAATTCCCGTTGTCTGCTTCGCCAAATCATCCAAGGCAAGTTCGATTTGCATGAGGAAATGCGCCTTGTACAACAAATCCTCCGGCGGATAACCGGCCAGGGTGAGTTCGGGGAATACCACGGCATGGGCTTGAAGCCTGTCCCTTGCTTGGGTTGCTGTTTCCAAGACACGGCGGGCATTGCCGGCGATGTCACCGACGAGGAGGTTGATTTGGGCGATGGCGATGCGTAGGGTCATGGTGTTTGTCGGGTGGGTGGGAATGCAAGTGATACAAGGTATGGCTTTATTGTCACCCTAACATTCCAGGGTGGCAAGTGATAGTCGTGCAACTAAGTCCAATCTACAAAGTTCAGAATTCCTGATGTCTTGGATTTTACGCATATCCCACATTGTAAATTAGCCTGAGATTGGTTCTGGGGAACAGGGTTTCCGTTTCGTTCAACTCGTCGCAGAGTTTCTGGATTGCCGCGTCGGTGCTCGCGTTCGCCGAGTGGTGCAGGCGGACGGTGAGGGTGCCTGCCCCGTGGGCGGGCAGGAGGTCGGCCTCGGTTTTGTAAAGCGCCTGCAACAGGCTCCGCGCCTCGCCGGGGCGGGCCAGTTGGTCTTGCTCGCGCAGGCTGTTCGCCATCGCGGTCTCGGCCCGGCAGGCGATTATTTTGAGGGTGTCGACGAGGTGCTTGCTCTGCGTGCCGAGTTGCTTGAACCGCTCGGCCTCCGGCAGTTCGGCCATCGTGACGTGCCTGGGCGTGTCCTTGCGCGCCGCCTTGGCGGTTTGGACCTCGTTGCGCAGCAGGTCGATCTGCTCTTGGAGGGCGGCCTTCTTTTGCATGAACGGCTCGACCTTCCCCGGCTCGATGGTGTCGCCGAGGTTCATCGCGCCGAACTGGGCGAGCAGGCGGCTGAGCTTCCCGGTGGCCGACCGCACTTGCCCGTCAAGGCGGCGGTGGGCGGGGTTGACGACCTTGACGGTCTCGGAAACCGGCTCGGTCGAATAGTCGGCCAGCCTGTCCAGCCCGTAGTTTTCACGGGCGTACTTGAAGAAGTTTTCCTGCGACCAGCGGGCGAACAGGGCCGCCGCCGGCAAGGCGGCGTCGGTGCGGTAGTCGGTGGCGAGGATGGCGGTCTGGTGGCCGCGTTCGGTGAGCTTGCGGAACTCCCGCACCCACAGCCGGTTGCCCAGGCAGGTGCCGCGCCCGGCCAGCCGCATGTCGACCGTCTGGCCGTTGGCGAGCTTGACCTGCCGGGTTTGGAACTCGTCCTCGTCCCAGTCCGCGCCGGGGTATTTGCGGTAGGTCAGGCAGGCCACCCGTTAGGCCTTCAGCCGTTGCATCAGGTCCGGGCTGTAGCCCTCGCGGTCGAACACCACGGTGAAGCGGTGCAGCAGGGGGTCTTCCTCCAAGGCTTCCGCATCCGGCTGGCCGGGCACGTCGCGCAGCAGGCGCGGCAGGATGTCCTGTTCGAGCACTTGGATCAGGCCCGGATCGGCGGCTTGCCGTGTATTGCGCCGAATGTCGAAACGGCTATTGTGGGTATGCCATTGGGCTTTGAATCATCCGGCGCAATATGGCTTACGCCTAATGCGTCTGCTCTTCTGTCGACATTCCGCACCCCCAGCATAACGCTTTGATAATATAAGATTAAATTTTTCGAAAAAAATGGTCATGGAAAAATTAGTATTAAAAAATCAAATAATTGCGAAAGGGGGTGCGGAATGTCGGCTTCTGGGAACATGCCCCACGCGATGAACGGGATTATGTCAGGCACTTCGATTACATCCACTACCATCCGACACAATTGGGATAAAATGAGAAATATTTCCCTTTGCATGTCATGAAAGAAATTATTTGGCTAGGCAGCAGTTACGATTAAGAGGTGACCGATGAACACCAATGAACACGATGCGCAACATGTCACCCCTGCTGGACGCAGCGTTTTTGAAGACTTATTCCCGCCAGACGAAGCAGCGGAACTGGAGATTCGCGCCGTTTTGCTCAATGGGCTTAGCCACTGGTTGCAAGATTCGGACATCACGGAAGCGACAGCGGCGCAGGTGTTGGGTATCGACCAAGCCCGAATTGCCGAAATCAAGCAGGGGGCAATCAACCAATTCTCTCTTGATGTGTTGGTCAGGCTTGCCTCACGCGCTGGATTGCATCCACGCTTGGAGCTAAAAGCCGCTTGATGGCTTGCCCTATCGTGAAAAAACACCACTCGCGGCGATCAACGGCGCGGGTAGCCAGCGTAGCCCGCTTTGTACCCATGACCGGGGGAGGATTACGCTAGAATCAGCCGAAAAAAGGACTCCTTAAACCATGCCCATCTCCCAAAAAAACCGCCCGATCAAAGTGTCCACGCCCTTGGGCGAGGACGTGCTGCTGTTTTACCGGATGCACGGAACGGAGAGACTCGGCGGGTTGTTCGAGTACGAACTCGA
>Ga0194062_1000618_pt1 | contig 15112 bp, 15 predicted proteins | sample SepL2225m_MetaG_FD_155481 | JGI IMG/M metagenome (GOLD analysis project Ga0194062, IMG submission 155481) | Anoxic zone freshwater microbial communities from boreal shield lake in IISD Experimental Lakes Area, Ontario, Canada - Sep2016-L224-25m | ecosystem: Environmental > Aquatic > Freshwater >... | reverse complement strand
GCAACCCTTGCAAGGTAGCGTCAATGAATTTTTTGGCTGGTTTCGCGAAGTAGCGGCTGAGCCTATCACCAGCGCGCTCCCTCCATTTTTTCAGGGCTTACTGTTAGATGGTATTTACAACGGGGTCGCCACCGTCGCAGCCTTCGTACCCATCATCGTATTATTCTTTTTGTTTATGGCGATTGTGGAGGACACAGGCTATCTCTCGCGCGCGGCATTTTTGATGGATGCTTTAATGGCACGCCTGGGCTTAGATGGCCGCAGCTTTGTGATGCTGCTAATGGGCTTTGGGTGCAACGTACCCGCGCTGATGGGTACTCGTGTGATGCGTTCACGTGCACTACGCTTGCTCAGTATGCTAGTGATTCCATTCTCGTTGTGCTCGGCACGTTTACAAGTTTTTGTATTTATCACCGCGGCATTGTTTGCGCCGCAACAAGCAGCCTTAGTGCTATTTAGCTTGTATTTATTCAGCTTTTTAGCTGCGATTGTCACTGCGCTGATCTTTAAAAAACACTTCCCCAATACCGAGCCATTTGTGCTTGAGCTTCCCCCTTATCGCTTTCCTACCTTACGACAAATGATGCTACGCGGCTGGCATGAGGTATCTCATTTCGTGAAGCGCGCCAGCAAATTCATCATTATCGGTGTCGTGTTTGTTTGGATCTTGACGCACTTCCCCGCCTCTGCTGCGCCCGCTAGCGCGGATACATGGGCAGGGCAAATTGGAGCGTGGCTACACCCGCTATTTGCGCCCATTGGCATCACACCAGAGCTTACCATCGCTTTGATTTTTGGTTTTGTTGCCAAAGAGATCGTGATTGGCTCACTGGCGGTAATTTATGGACTCAGTGGCGATGCACTGAGTGGCGCGCTGGCAAGCCAACTCGATTGGGTAAGCGCCTATAGCTTTATGATCTTCACGCTCATCTATACACCCTGTTTAACGACGATCGTCACCTTACATAGCGAGTCCAAAAAAATTGGCCTTACCTTAATGTCACTTGCGTGGTCGTTAGGATTAGCGTGGTCGGTGAGCTTTATTTTTTATCAAACAGCTCGCGCAATGGGCTATTAAATTACTTTCACCTGCGCAACACCGGCCTCCATCTTGCCGATTACGCACGCAGCCGCAAAACCATCTGACTTAAAAGTATTCAACACTGTTGCAACCACTTCCGGCGCACACGCTACTAATAGCCCGCCACTGGTTTGCGGGTCGCACATTAGCTTGCGTTGCCACTCAGGAAACTCTTTCGGCAAACTCACCTCTGCACCATAACTCAGCCAATTACGCTCGGCCGCCCCCGTGGCATAACCTTGCTGTGCGAGCGCTAACGCCGTCGCAATAATTGGCAAATCTTGATAGCGAAGCTCAGCGCCTAATTTTGAACCTCTGCACATTTCCAACAAATGGCCCAGCAGTGCAAATCCTGTTACATCGGTCATCGCATGCACTTCAGGCATCTCACCGAGTTTCGTACCTACGCGATTGAGTTGCGTGGTTGCTTCGATCATCTCGCGCAGACCTTGCTCACTCAGCTCCCCTTTTTTCATCGCGGCGCTCAGAATACCAACGCCCAATGGCTTACCCAAAATCAATACATCCCCCGACTGCGCACGATCATTACGTTTTATTCGATCAGGGTGTACCACGCCCACCGCAACCAGACCGTAAATCGGTTCGGGGGCGTCAATCGAATGTCCACCTGCAATCGGAATTCCGGCTGCATCGCAAACCGCCGCGCCGCCTGCCAAAATCTCTTGGATCGTTTCTAGCGGCAGCTTATCGATCGGCATACCCACAATGGCCAAGGCGAATAAGGGCGTCGCACCCATGGCATACACATCTGACAGCGCATTGGTGGCCGCGATACGCCCAAAATCACGTGGATCATCAACGATAGGCATAAAGAAATCCGTCGTCACAACGATGGCTTGTTGGTCATTTAAAAGATATACCGCAGCGTCGTCACTACTTTCAGTGCCTACAATCAGGTTCGGGTAAGATGGCGGACGTGGCATCGCAGCAAGCATTTGCGACAATATCGCGGGGGCAATTTTACAACCGCAGCCGCCACCGTGAGAGTATTGAGTTAGTCTAATTTTAGTAGTCATTATTTAAAGAATCCAAATGCGTAAAGTTCAGTTGGCGAACGTATCACAACTTACCGAGTTCGACGACATCATTGATGTGCGCACTCCTGCTGAATTCGCGCTCGACCATATACCAAATGCTATTAACGCGCCTGTCTTAAATAATGAGGAGCGCGTGCGTATTGGCACCTTGTACAAACAGGCTTCACCTTTTGAAGCCAAGCGCGAAGGTGCTGCGCTTATTGCGCGTAATATCGCGCACCATCTCGAAACACTTTTTCACGACCGCCCACGCGAATGGCAACCACTAGTTTATTGCTGGCGCGGTGGCAAACGTAGCGGTTCAATGGCGCATATTTTTGCACAAATTGGCTGGAGAGCAGCGCAACTCGATGGCGGTTATAAATCGTTTCGTCGCCACGTTATTGACGAATTAGAAACACTGCCCAGTTTGTATAAGTTTCGCGTGGTATGCGGAGCGACTGGCTCGGGCAAAAGCCGTTTACTGCAAGCCTTGGATGTGCAGGGCGCACAAGTACTTGATCTGGAAAAAATAGCACGGCATCGCGGCTCCTTACTTGGCAATTTGCCAGACGAAGCGCAACCCGCACAGAAAATGTTCGAAACTCAGTTATGGGAAACGCTACGTCACTTCGATGTCCAGCAACCCGTCTTCGTCGAGGCTGAAAGCCGAAAAATTGGCAATCTAGCCGTTCCCACAGCACTGCTGGAACAGATGCGTCAATCTGAATGTATCGCCATTGATGCCAGCATTTCGGCACGCGTTCAATTGCTAACCGAAGACTATCAGCACTTCCTAACAAACCCGGATTTGCTTTCTCGGTCGCTTAAGCCACTCTTGGAAATACAGGGGAAAAAAGTACTAGATGATTGGCACGAAATGGCCACAAAAAGCGAGTGGTCGCCATTAGTAGAGGATTTGCTAAGTCGCCACTACGACCCTGCCTATCAGCGATCAACTGACAACAATTATCCGCAATTAAACAACGCTCACATAGTGAAACTGCGAACCCTAGATGAAGTCACTTTGTCAGCTACAGCACAGGCTCTGATCAATACAATCCGCACCTGCAATAACTAAAAAACTTTGACTAATCTTTCCAAGCCTGATCAAGAATAGACTGAGCTTTACTATATTTAGCGTTCGCTTCCTCTAGTTTTTTCTTGGAAGCCTCTGCCTTCTTTTTATCTTCCGCTACCTGTTTTGTTTGCTGCTCAAAAGCTTTTTTTCGCTGTGATAATAAAATCTCAGCGTCAGAAACGTCTTTCAAATCTGCTTTGTATTGAGCATTGGCCTTTTCTACTTCTTGCCTTGCATATTCAACACCAGCTTGCTGCGCAGAAACATCCTTGGCATGCGCGGCAGGCGCCAAAGTCATTAACAGAACAGCAAGCAAGGTCAAAATTTTCATCCGAGGCTTTCGATTTAGAACAGAATGCTTACGCCCATATGTGTGCCTTTATCTAGCACTACACCGCCCAGCGTTTTAACGCCAAAACCGATTTCACGGTATCCGACATATACATTCGCTTGAGGTGAAACACCCACTTCTAAACGAAGCCCAAATTGATTAAAGCGCTCAGCGTCGGCAAAAGACATAATCTTCGGCGAGGCAAAATATTCACCGACGATCGCTACCCGACTTTCTGTTGGAAAGGCCAAAGTAACCGAACCACCCACCGCAATAGCTGAGCCATTGATTGAGGAGTTATTGGTTGCTGCCGTAGCGGGAATCGTACCAAACACACCCTTCGCTCCCACGCCAATGCTCAATCCAGGCGCATTCTCTTCACCGCCCCCCTTTACCATCAGGCCGGCCTCAAAAAACATGTTGTTGACGTCGTTATAGAGCAACCCCGTCTGTAGTTCAGCATTCCCTTGAACGAAATCTGCAGTAGCCCCATATTTGAACGCTGCCGCATTGTTATTCATATTGATATCGAGAGAATCGGCCAATGCCGCCGGGCTAAGAACCAACAAAGTAACTGCGAAAACGCGATTCAAAAACATAACTAACTCCTAAAATGAGATGATTTACACATGACCATGGCAAGCAAAAATCCTCGCAATGGCTAAAAATTAATAAAAGTGGCCAAATGGTACACAACGCCCACTATTCACGCAATGCCCTATAAACAAAAGAAAAGCCCCCTAGCACAACGACTAGGGGGCTCTCTATTCATTAAAAACTGATTACTTCTTAACGCCGTTCACAGCAGCCTTCAATGTTGCACCTGCTTTAAATGCTGGCACTTTAGAAGCTTTAATCTTCAACTCAGCGCCAGTTTTAGGGTTGCGACCAACACGAGCTGCGCGTTTGCGCACCTCAAAAGAACCAAAACCAACTAAAGAGAGTGAGTCACCTTTTTTCAAAGTGCTAGTGATAATTTCGATCAGTGCAGCGATATTGCGCTCAGCGTCGGCCTTAGTTGAATCTGTTTTAGCGGACAGTGCGTCAACGAGTTCTTTTCTGTTCATGAGTTAATATACTCCGTGTGTGTTGAGGGTTAGTAAAGCGGGGCTGCATTGTCATAAAAATAATCTTTAAAATGGCAATACACAAAAATGTCTATATAACTTTGCAGGGCACTAACTCCCCGCGGCTTGCATCCTAAAGGACTGCATCGGTTTAAACAAGACACAAATGTAACTTTGCTTATACCCCAACTTATTTTAACTCTGTGTAAAGCAACCGATCCTTAAGTCGCCCTCTAACGCAGCCCCTCTTGAAAAGAGGGCATTCTGCCCCCATTTGGAACTCTGTCATAACAATCAATAACTTGGAGAAAGCAATGACCAATGCCGCAACTAGCAACCGTGAAACGATGGGATTTCAAGCGGAAGTAAAACAGCTTCTGCAACTCATGATTCACTCACTTTATTCAAATCGCGAAATATTTTTGCGCGAGCTAATTTCTAACGCCGCAGATGCCAGTGACAAGCTGCGTTTTGAAGCACTGCATAACGCCAGTCTGTTTGAAAATGACTCAGAGCTAAATATACATATTGGCTATGACAAAACTGCGCGCACGTTAACCATCAGCGACAACGGCATCGGCATGAGTCGCGATGAAGTGATTAATAACCTCGGCACGATAGCGAAATCGGGCACGCGCGAATTTTTCTCGCGTCTCTCGGGTGATCAACAAAAAGACGCGAACCTAATTGGCCAATTTGGCGTTGGCTTTTATTCCGCATTTATCGTTGCCGAAAAAGTGACCGTCATCACACGCCGTGCGGGTGAAAAAACCGATCAAGGCGTGCGCTGGGAATCTGATGGCGGCGGCGAATTCGACATTGAAATGGTCGAAAAAGCGACTCGTGGCACCGAAATCGTGTTGCATCTGCGCGAAGGTCAAGATGATCTACTCAGCGGCACCAAAATTCGCTCCATCATTCGTAAATATTCCGATCACATCGTGCAGCCAATTGTGATGAAAAAAGAAGAGTGGAAAGATGGCGCACAACAAGTGCTAGAGGAAGACGAAACCGTTAATCAGGCTGTTGCTCTATGGGCGCGCTCCAAAAATGAAATTACCGACGAAGAATACAAGGAGTTTTACAAACACGTTGGTCACGATTTTGAAGATCCACTCGCTTGGACGCATGCGCGCGTAGAAGGCCGCCAAGAATATACGCAACTGCTCTACATCCCAACTCGTGCGCCTTTTGATATGTGGGAACGCGACACCATTCATGGAGTAAAGCTCTATGTGCGCCGCGTCTTCATCATGGACGATGCCGAGCAACTCATGCCTCGCTACATGCGCTTCGTGCGCGGCGTAGTCGATTCCAGTGATTTGCCTCTCAACGTGTCACGTGAAATTTTGCAAGAATCAAAAGACATTGAAGCAATGCGTTCAGGCTGCACGAAAAAGGTGCTCGGCCTGCTCGAAGACTTAGCTAAGAACGACGCTGAAAAATATGTAAAATTCTGGAAAGAGTTTGGTCGCGTGCTGAAAGAAGGTATCGGTGAAGATCATGCTAACAAAGAAAAAATTGCTGGCTTGATTCGTTTAGCCTCGACTCATGCCGACACAGCAGAGGAAACCGTTTCACTGGCCGACTATGTCGCCCGCATGAAAGAAGGGCAGGACAAAATTTATTACATCACCGCTGACAGCTTCAACGCGGCGAAGAACAGTCCGCATCTCGAAGTATTCCGCAAAAAAGGCATCGAGGTCTTGCTGTTCTCTGACCGCGTAGATGAGTGGGTCGTCAGCAACTTGTTTGAATTCGAAGGAAAATCACTGGTTTCTGTTGCAAAAGGCGGCCTAGACCTCGGTCAACTTGAAGATGAAGCCGAAAAGAAAGAGCAAGAAGAAGTTGCCAACGAGCTTAAGGATCTTACTGCCAAGATCACGAGCAGCCTCGGCGAGCGAGTGAAAGAAGTGCGTATTACTCACCGCCTCACTGAGTCTCCCGCTTGTTTAGTAGCTGATGAACACGACATGAGCGCAAACTTGGCGCGTATGCTGAAGTCCGCAGGCCAAAAAGCACCTGTATCAAAACCGATCCTAGAAATTAATCCTAAGCACCCTGTGGTGCTTCGCCTAAAAACAGAGGAAAAGAAATTTGATGATTGGGTAGCCGTACTATTTGACCAAGCGCTATTGGCCGAGGGCGGTCAGTTGGATGATCCTGCCAGCTTTGTTAAACGTGTGAATCAGCTCATGCTTGAAATGAGCAACGGCTAAGTTTCGCGTAGCGAAAAACAAGAAAGGCGACCTGTGCTGGTCGCCTTTTTAATTGTTTCTAATCGAGCTTTTTAAAACGATCGACTAGCCTATTGTCATGCACTACTTTTTCGAAAAAAATCTCGCGAGGCCTCGCCCAAACCAAACCTTCTTCCGAGCGATATATCACCAAGATCACCGCAGGATCAGACTCCAACTTGGCTTCACACACCAACTCGTAGCGACTACCCTTATAGTGCTGGTACCACATAAAAAATCAAAGCCGCGACTTCACCATCGCAAACAACTTCGCTTCGAGCGCATCCATGTCCGCCTCTTTATCTAGCGCCACATGCTCAGCAGGACTATCCACGTTAATGCTCGCCTCTTCATGGGTGCTTTCATGATGTAAGGAAGCATGGTGATTCATTTGCAATTTATCTTTATCCATTTCTCTCTCTCCTCTAGATTCTCACTTTACGCCACATCAAACTGCAGCTTATTCTCAACAGCAAGAAATTATCTCAACTAAGCAGCCAAAATCTATCACACACCTGGATAACCAGATGGGTTGTCTCCCATCAAACGCCAAAAAACTTATAGCAATTCTTACCTGCATGTTTCGCCATATACATTGCCGCATCGGCGATTTTAATTAACTGCTCAGGTGTTTCACCATTCTCAGGATAGAGTGCAACACCAATACTCACGCTTACGGAACAGTTTTTACCGTTCAGCATAAAGGGACGCGCGACCTCCTCAATAATCTTTTCCGCCACACGGTCCTTACTGCCTTCAGACTTAATATTAGTCAGAATAACGGTAAATTCATCCCCGCCCATGCGGGCTACCGTGTCGGAGTCTCGCACACAAGATTTAATGCGTTGCGCAGCCTCACGCAGTAACGCATCGCCCACATCATGTCCCAGCGTATCGTTAATCTGCTTAAAGCCATCCAGATCAAGAAACAGCACGGCGATCGCCTCTTTTTCACGATGGGCACGAGTAATAGCTTGATTAAGTCGGTCGTAAAACAACATACGGTTTGGCAAACCGGTCAACGTATCGTGCTGAGCAAGATAAGTGACTTGATCGTTGGTCTTTTTCAATCGCGTTAGCAAATTCCACAAAAAGCGCGCCTGAAATCCGCCAACCACATTTTCCCGCCCCAACTCAGCTTCAGCATAAGCAGTCACCGCATCGTCGCCAGTCAAATTAAATGCAAGACAGGGCGCACTCGCTTTGATTGCAGTCGCAAGATCAGTAAAAGTCTGAATGCCGTTATTTTTAGCGATCGCTATGGCAGGCGCTTGAGAGTTTGCATCCATAATGCCCACAATCTTAATCAGTGGATCTTCAAGGAAAAGCTCCAGCATCGCACTGCCACCTCGACCTGCCCCAATGACAAGAACTTGTTGGATGCTCTGCGGTTTTTCAGACATAGTGCACCTCGTAAAATTTAGCATTGCGGATTCTACCGCTTAAATTAGCGCAGTTACTATCGTACTAAAGAAGGGTGCTTTAAGGATTCGAACTCACGGACAAGTTTGATGCCATCAGTGTTTGTGAGAATTCGTTAACCTAGCTAAAACATGCATCTGGCGGAGGCTGTGAGATTCGAACTCACGGAACATTTCTGTTCGGCAGTTTTCAAGACTGCTGGTTTAAACCACTCACCCAAACCTCCGTAGTTTTTGACACTCGAATCCACCTGCTGATTCGAGAGGCGCGCATCATACCTGAAGTGACCTCATTATTTAAAGTGCTAAATGAAAAATATTTCAGTCTGCGATTGCAACTTTTTTGCTGCTTCTGTAGTCTCACGTCCGTTGTTGGAATGAGACGGATTTTGGCGAATCATTCCTTTCGTTAAATACGCTATTTGGAGAATTTATAATGGATTTTAATACCATTGCACAAACCGCCCCAGTCTCACTGGAGCAAAATAAAGTACTGCGCAACACCTACATGATGCTTGCGCTCACCATGATCCCAACTGTGATCGGAGCTTTTATCGGCTTATCAACCAACTTTTCTTTTATGGCAGAGCATCCAATCATGGCGCCGCTCGTCATGTTTGCGGTGATGATGGGCATGTTGTTTGCGGTAACTGCCTTGCGCAACAGCGTGTGGGGTATTGCTGCGCTGCTTGGTTTTACTTTCGTTGCAGGCTGGTTTTTGGGCCCGATTTTGCAACACGCTTTGCACCTAAGAAATGGCGCGCAATTGGTTGGCATGGCAGCAGGCGGCACAGGGTTAATTTTCTTTAGCTTAGCTACGATTGCAACTGTCACCAAAAAAGATTTTAGCTTTATGGGTAAGTTTTTATTCATTGGCGTGATTCTGCTAGTGATTGCTTCACTCGCCAATATCTTCTTCCAAGTACCTGCACTTTCGTTGACTATTTCAGCAATCGCCGTACTGATCTTCTCGGCCTACATCCTGTATGACATCAGCCAGATCATCCATGGTGGTGAAACAAACTATGTGATGGCAACCATGTCGTTGTATCTGGACATCTACAACATCTTCGTTAACTTGTTGAGCTTGTTAATGGCGTTCACTGGCGAACGTGACTAAAGTTAGCGAGCCGACAAAAAAGGCGGCGCAAGCCGCCTTTTGTTTGAGTTACTTCCTTGGAGTATAAAATGGAACTTAAAACTTTCCTGCACCAACTAGCTAACACTCCTGAGAACATTAGCTTTAACGACTCCATCGCGGTGATTGATACACACTACACCTTCACGCCCACCACCTTTCAAAATGGATCGGTGCTCAATGAAGCTGGCAAGAATTCCGGCTCCTGCAAAATCTTCTCATTTGCCCAGCTCCATAACTTATCTCCTCAACAAACACTGCACTGCTTCGGTGATTACTATCGCAAAGATGTGTTAGAAAATCCAAACGGCACCGACCACCAAAATATTCGCACCTTTATGGTGAACGGATGGGCCGGCATTGAGTTTGGCGGCAAGGCATTATCCGCAAAGTAACAAAGCGTTATTTCGGCTTTCGTTGCTCCAGCTTCACTTGCGACGCAAGTAAAACATCACCGTCGTCTGCGGTCAGCTCCTCACCCTTCGCATTTGTCATGGGCTGTTCATAATCGCTCCAGCCACGCATGCCTGTCTTCAGGGAGATCACATTAGTGAATCCCATTTTTAACATCATGTCGGCAGCTAGCACCGAGCGTTTACCCGAGCGGCAGATCACCACAATTTCGCGATCGCGACCTGTGACCAACTCTGGAATGGTTTCGTCGTAATCCCACTCACAGGACTGTTCCAAAATACCTCGTGGCACATTGATCGCGCCATGAATGCGTAGCGCGGCAAACTCTGCTGGTTCGCGCACATCCAGTAAAAATGGCTTCTCTCCAGCCGCCAATTTACGGCTTAAATCCCAAGGCATCAGCTCTTTGACGCGGCTCAGCGCTTCGGTCACCAACTCTTCGTAATGCTTCATCTTTTAGCCTCTCAAATCTTTTCAAACCACGCGATAGACTCAACATGCGAGGTATGCGGAAACATATTCATCACGCCCGCCGCCTTCAACACATAGCCCTTTGCATGCACCAGCACCTCAGCATCACGCGCCAAAGTAGCGGGGTTGCAGCTTACATAAACAATACGCTGTGGCGCTGTCTCTTGCGTAATGGTATTCACCAAGGAAAATGCGCCATCGCGTGGAGGATCGACTAACCATTTATCAAACTTGCCTAGCTTCGCTAACACCACTTCATCCATCTCAAACAAATTCATCGTTTGAAATTCAGTATTGCCACTCAGCACGTTATAGCTTGCATTCTGTTCTGCACGTTTCACTAAAGCATCACTACCTTCAATACCGATAACCTGCGCGCCACTTCGAGCTATCGGCAAAGTGAAGTTGCCCAGCCCACAGAAAAAATCTACAATGCGTTCATCTGCCATAGGAGAAAGCAAGCGTAAAGCCTTGCTCACCATTAATCGATTAAGCGTACTGTTTACTTGAGTGAACTCTGTTGGCGCATAAGGCATGGTCACACCAAACTCCGGCATGCTGTAGCTTAGTGCTGGTGCATCCAATGGATAGAATGGCTTAACAGTTTCTGGGCCTTTGGTCTGCGTCCAAAACTGTATTTGATGCTCATCAGCGAACGCTTTGAGCAACGCCTCATCAGTAGGTGTCAGCGCCTCCATAATGCGCAACACCAGCACATCAACATGCTCACCCACCGCCAGTTCAATTTGCGGCAACTTATCGCGAATTGAAAGTTGCTCATTTAGCTGAGCTAAGAGCGGCAAGAGCTTTGCAATTTTTGGAGGTAAGATTTCGCAAGACTGCATGTTGGCAATGAAACTGCTGCGCTTCTCGTGAAAGCCCACCAAGGTTTTATTTTTCTTGATGACATGGCGCACCGAAAGGCGAGCTCGCTGGCGATAACCCCAGGCCTCACCGTAAATCGGTGCCAACACTGTTTCAGGCTTAACCTTGCCAATGCGCTGCAAATTATCTTCAAGAATGCGCTGCTTCACCGCCACCTGTGCACGAAAATCAAGATGCTGCATTGAGCAGCCGCCACACATATCGAAGTGAGCGCACTTAGGCTCCACACGCATGTACGACTTTTTTAAAATACCCGTTGCAACTGCATTTTCAAAACTCGGTTTTTTACGGAATGAAGAATAGGTGACGCGCTCACCGATCAGCGCGCCTTCGATGAAAATTACTTTTCCTTCATAGTGCGCAATGCCGCGACCATCTTGGTCGAGCGATTCAATCACAACCGTATTCATGCGGACTTCTTTTCTGGCCACGCCGCGAGATATTCAGCCCAGTGCGGCTCTGACGATTTAGCCAAAGTGCTGCGCACCAATTCACATTCTTGCTCATAACGCGCCGGAGAAAACTGTCCGCGCATCAACTGAAAACGCGCAAACACCAAATAGGTATTCACCACATCTGTTTCACAGTAATTGCGAATCTCAGCCAGTTGCCCATCTTGATACGCCTGCCACACCTTGCTGCCATCCATACCCAGCTTACCGGGGAAGCCAATCAATTTAGCCAACTCATCCAGCGGCGCATTGGCGCGGCCGGTATACATCGCCAACAAGTCCATCAAATCAAGATGGCGCGAGTGATAACGGCTGATGTAGTTATTCCATTTGAAATCTTTGTCGTCCTCGCCCTGATCCCAGTAGCGTGGAGCTTGCACACCGTGAATCAGTCCGCGATAGTGCAGCACGGGTAGATCAAAACCACTGCCGTTCCAGCTCACTAATTGTGGCGTGTATTTTTCAACGCCATCGAAAAAGCGTTTGATCAAACTACCTTCATCTTCACCCGCTTCGCCTAACGACCACACCTTGAAGTTATCACCCTCGCGCAACACACAAGAAATCGCCGCCACTTTTTGCAAATGATGCTGAATAAAATCGCTGCCCGTTTTTTGGCGACGCATTTGAAACGCCATTTCCGCCACGTCTTTGTCGGTCACCTCACCATCTAGTCCATGCAACGCACGAATACCATCCACATCGGGAATGGTTTCAATATCAAAAACGAGGGTTGGATTCATCAGAGTAGTACCAATCAAAAATGAGGTGCGGAGTTTACCAAACAGTTGCTTGACGTCCCAGCGCAAAAGGCAAAGAATCTTCACGTTGAAGCACCAACTTCTTACCTTTAACTGAAAGGAACGATCATGAATTTATTTCGCACCGTTTTGCTTGCTTTCACAATCGGTTTAATCAGTAGCCAGGCCAATGCTGCCCCGGGTGAGTATTGGGAAATTACTAACAAAATGGAAATGGCGGGAATGCCTTTTGCGATGCCCGCAACCACTCAAAAGGTGTGCATTCCCAAAGGCGCTGAAAATGACCCCAAAAATACTGCGGGAGATAAAAACTGCCAAATGACCGACATTAAAACCGTCGGCAAAAAAACCACTTGGAAAGCACGCTGCAACCACGATGGCGAGGTAATGACTGGGGTGGGGGAACAAATCGGTTCCAGAGATGGCTATCAAGGCAAGATTCAGTTTTCCGGCAAGTCAGGTGGTGAAGACGTCAACATGAAAATGGAGTTTAGCGGCAAACGCATCGGCGGTAATTGCGACACTGAAGAGACTGGCAAAAAAATCAAAGCCCAGCTCTGCGACACTTCAAATTTGGAGAGCTCTGCAGATTGGGTCAGCGCTGGCGATATATTCCTGCAAAAAGACTCCCCATGCCTCGATCAACGCAAACAGCTATGTGAGAACGTACGCAAAGATGCCCCAAAAGACGCGCAAACTTTTTACGCCTTAATGATGCACGATCAGCAAGGCCACAGCCGAATTTCCGTTGCTAAAGAATGTAAATTGGATATGCCTGCCGTCACCAAATCCGTATGCAAAACGATCAATGGCAAAAACTACGGCCAGCTTTCTGCATATTGCCCTGCCGAGGCAAAAAACTATCGTGAAACAGTGCGCCGCAAGGAGTGTGAAGGGCGCAGCTACACTGCCGAAACGCGTGCAGACGACATCCGCAAGTGCATGCAAAATATCAGTGACGATTCGTCGGACGAGTCCTCCAGCGAGAACACACCCTCACGTCGCAAATCAGGACACAAAGGCGCTCAGGAAGAATCATCACAGCAACAAGAGAATTCTGGCTCCTCTTCGAGCGGCACAACGGCCACTGATATTTTGAACGGCGCGAAGAAATTCAAAGGCCTGCTCGGGTTTTAAGTGCGTTTATTTCTCCTCATCGGGCTGTGGCTACTACCGCAATTTAGCTACTCAGCGGCGCAGCCCGATCCTTTTCCTCAAGTCGCAGTCGCATATTTTGTCGAACTGAATGGTGAAGTAATCTGGGAAAGACAAGCCCGCAAGCGCTTGCCTATTGCCAGCCTTACCAAGCTGATGACTGCGTTGCTCGTGTTAGAGCAAAATCAATTACAGAACGTAGTGAATGTTTCTGCATCCGCCACCCACGAGACCGGTTCACGCATCAATTTAAAAGTTGGCGAGCGTTTCACCGTGCAAGATTTACTCGCCGCAACACTGATGAACTCGGCGAACGATGCTTGCCATGCTTTGGCTGATCATCTCGCAGGTGATGAAACCGCCTTCGTCAAATTAATGAATCAACGCGCACAAACATTAGGGTTACGCGATACGCATTTTCAAAACGCCTGTGGCCACGATGCGCCCAAACATTTTTCTTCTACCTACGACCTCGCGCGCTTAGCGCATGAGGTGCTCAAACACCCGCAAGCGCTCCCCATCACCTCGCAAACCCACGCTACTATTGCGACACTCGATGGAAAGAAATACAGATTACTTAACAAAAACATGATGATAGGAAAATATAGCGGTGCTATCGGTCTTAAAACCGGCTACACCTCGAATGCAGGGAAGTGCCTTATCGCCCTCTCTAAACGCGGTGAAAATGAAGTGCTACTGGTGATGTTGCACGGCAATGATCGTTGGTGGGACGCCGCCGATATTCTCGACCTCGCTTTTGATCATGCGCGCATTGCCCGTTAAAACAAGCGCTTGGTTTTGGCTGACGCTGGTAGTGTTACTCAGCTACGCCAATTCGCTTAGCGGCGATTTTCAATTCGATGATTACAACGTCATCGTCAACCAGCCACAGGTACACAATTGGTCTACGTGGTTCGCATCCTTGGGGCATGGCATTCGCCCTCTACTTAAACTCAGCTATACCTTCAATTGGACGCTTAGCAACGATCCCTTTGGCTTTCATCTTGTGAATTTATTCATTCACTTGGCCAACACTTATTTAGTGTATCGGCTGTCTCAATTATTTGTGGAGAGAATCTTCTTTGTAGGTCGGGTTTCAGCCCAATTTGTCGGGTTGAAACCCGACCTACACTCCGATCGTTTATCTTGGCTCATTCCACTGTTTACTGCGTTACTGTTCGCGACTCACCCTATCCACACCGAAGCGATAAGTTACATCAGCGGACGATCTACTTCGCTCATGACACTTTTCTATTTAGCTGCATTGTTTAGTTATGCCATCGGACGCACTCACCACCACAAAATTTATTTATTTTTTGCCACGCCACTCTTTTTTCTCCTCGCACTCGCCACCAAAGAAACGGCCATCACACTCCCGTTGGCTTTACTACTGTGGGAATTAACTTGCGGCGGCAATTTAAAAAACGGCCTCAAACAGCAATGGCCAAGCTGGTTACTATTTTTACTCAGCATCATTTTCTTTGTGGCAAACAACCACTATTTTGAAGAAATGCAGCGCAGTGCGGCGCTCAATAGTCTAGAGGGCAACCTCGCCACTCAACTCATCGCTTTCGCTTATCT
>Ga0194062_1000615_pt1 | contig 15130 bp, 17 predicted proteins | sample SepL2225m_MetaG_FD_155481 | JGI IMG/M metagenome (GOLD analysis project Ga0194062, IMG submission 155481) | Anoxic zone freshwater microbial communities from boreal shield lake in IISD Experimental Lakes Area, Ontario, Canada - Sep2016-L224-25m | ecosystem: Environmental > Aquatic > Freshwater >... | reverse complement strand
TCATCCCGCCGATGGCATGTTCCACGGGGACACGGGTTTTCGCATGGTTGCGGTTATGTTTCACCTGAGCGGCAGTTAATTTGGGTTTTGGGTTATTTTTGGACTTCCTCTGCCTTTTGTGCGGCAGATGTATTTTGGAGTTTGCGCCATAATCTGTTTCCGCCCCTTGGAACCCGAGGTCAAGCCACACATTCACTTGGTAGAACCATTTTAATTTGGGGTCGAATATCTTTTTCAAGAGCGTGTAGTCGTGGATGCTTCCGGCGAAGAAGCAGAATAGGAAAAGGATTTGCCGGTGCTGGGTCGTGACGGCGACGGCCTTGAGTGTTTGACGTTTTTTCTTTCCGCTGTAGTAACGAGCCTTCTGGAGTTCCTCGTCCTGCGGCCTGACACACGGACACTCCATCCCGTCGATGAGGATGTCGCCATATTTCTCAACAAGTTGGGCGAACTCCTCGGGAGTCCCCGGCGACCGCTCAGGCAGCACGCCAAGGTCCGACAGGCTCCGCAGCAGGACTGGCAGGAGGTTGTCAACATGGTTGTGGGCATGCCCGGAACTGAGGCCAAAATGGAAGCCCAGCACGTCGAAGGTGGGGTATGTCTTGAGGTAAAACAAAAGGAAGAAAAGCTTCTTCTCGAGCGAGTCGAGGTTGCCTTTTGGCCCACCCGAAGGAACCTGCTTGATTTCGCCCTGTTGGCATCTTTCCAGATGAATGGCATCGTAAGCCACCGCGAAGGCTGCGACGAGTATGTTAAATTTTGACAGGTTCATGCCAATGAGGGATTTTATCATGCGGTCATGCTCTTTACCGTTCAGCTTTTTAAATCTCTCGTAGGCCATGGCTTATCTATTTTAATTACGGTTTAAAAGTCTTATTGTATAACAGTATTACATGCAGTGAAAGCGTTAGGAACAAGTCTATCGATTAACGTAATTAAGTCATTAGGATAAATATGTTCAATGATATGACTTAGAATAATGCAATCGAAACATTCTTTAGTAGTCTTAAAATCATTAGGTAGACAGACATTCCGGCACTCATTTTGATGTAGATTCACAATTTCAGGATTTATATCTACGCCAGTAATTGATCTCCCCATTTTAAGGAATAGAGATAAGTAGCGACCTAATCCACATCCATAATCAAGAATTTGCATTGCATTTCCTACAAGTTCTATAACCTTTTTTTCTTCTTGTTGATATATTTTTGTCATTAACATAATTATTTTCATTTATTATTTTTATAATAAAATAGGTCTATTACACGGTAGTTACTCATTGAAGTGAAATGGGAGTAAAGCTTGCTCAACAAGGTATTTTGTTTTTAAGCGTGCCGCATCCCTCCCAATGTGATTAAAAACAACCATTTTATTATTCCGTCGTGGATTTTCCGTAAGAGGTGATAATAAATTAGGAATATTTGTTTCTATTTGGATGGCGTTAATTGAAAAAATAAATGCCCCTTTTTCCAAAAGCCAACGATATAAAGGACTATTTTCATTCATATATATTTTAGATCCATGTAACATCATTGTAAGTATATTTCCCCCTGCCTGTTGCCTAATATGATTCATAAAAGCATATCCGCACGACTGCAATATTTTTATATAATTATCCTTTTCAATCATCTCTGTCATTGGGACAAAGGCATTTCCAAAAAACTTAAAACCCTGCTCAACAATATAATTGCTGTACCATTCATTACCATAGCCCAATGGAACAAATATCTTTCTATTAGAATAATCAATTTTATTCTTGATAATAGAAAATATTTCAAGATGATTGTTTTCTTCAGTTGCACTATTTCCCACCAGAATGTTTTGGCCTATATGCAACCCTAACCTTTTTTCATCAATCATCAAATCATCTTCAGCCGTTCCATAATTCCATGGAATAAACTTTGCTGTAAACCACTTATTAAGCTCTAATGCCATTCGGTATTCGATATCAGTAGGGGGGCAGAAATAATCAATTTTCTGTAATAATGTAGGGGTAAAAACCGTTGGATTAACATTTACTGAATTTTCTAACATTTTTATTATATAACTTTTGATTTTCCGAAGAGTAATTTTCTGAAAATTCTGTTTTATCCTTTCTTTTTTTCTTTTTTGCATCAACGCTGCTGTTTCATTTAAAAACAATCCATTCGGATAAGCCTCAGATAACAAAAGATCATAATAATCATAACCCATACCTAACCATATAATTTTAGTGGACGGGGATATACTATTCAAAATAGATAAAAATGAAGGATTAAGCGAATGGAATACGACCGTAGCGCAGACATTAGATTCAATTAAGCTGTTAATATCCTTATATGATAAGAAAATGATCTTGGTTTTTTTTACATATTGTAAAACCCGTACCTCCCCAGGAACAACAAAGATATGCCTTCCCGGAGCAACTATTTCAAACTCACGACATCCTGTATCAATATGAGGGCTATCGATAAGGATATGAACAATTTTTTTGGAATCATGCATAGTTAGTGGTTTCATAAGTGCCAATTGCAATAAATCACTCGTTATTCATGACTACCAAATTCGTCTATTGCTATGTTGTAGCCACAGCATAACCAAATCCAGTTTCGCCAAAACCATTACCGTTGTAGAACATATATCTATGCTCCCCAACACTAACAACCTCGGGATACGCCAACATGAAGGAATCCCAACCATTTTCACTTAACTCAATACCTGCCTGATCATCTAAACGAGACCAAACTAAGCCATCATTCGACTCGGCATAGCCAATACGATAACTATTAATACTCATACTGCGGTAATCGGTATGGCTACGATAACTATACCACATTCGATAAATATTATTATCTTTATGTATACATGGACGCGCAATACCGCCTTCATTTGAATTAGCATAGTCAATTGCTATCCGCCCTTCCCTGCGCCAATGAATACCATCATCTGATTCAGCATACTTAAGGTGATAGTAAGGTTCCATTAGTCCATTTATTTTTCTCCATCCAGTACATGATAGATACCACATACGCCATAGATTACCTTCAATGCGTACACAACAGCTAGCGCAAAAATATGGTTCTTCGGCAGTACGATCTAACACAGGCCCATCAAACATGCGATGATATGTTTGTCCGCCGTCCTCACTTACTGCTAGACCAACCGAATTATGATAGGGAATTGTATTGTGAATATTTAAGCCAATGTAATAAAGGTATTTTAAATTATTGTAATTTATAACTGAAGACGGCATCATCCCGCAATCATCAAACGTCCCTGGTAGTCCAAGTAGTAGAATTGGATTAGGATATATATTTAATATATTTGATGGATTACATGCTTTAACCTCAGCTTTGGCAATATAACTGCGATTATATTCGTCCCTACTACTAAAGAGAATACTTATTTTGTTATCGTCAATGCTTTCCACTGTTGGTATTTGAGCATGCGACTTAGCCCATGGCAGATTTTTGTCAACATTATATATCAATCCCTTCTTTTTCCAATAAATATTGCTCATAAAATTATACTAAATTGGTTTTTTTATCGAATTAAAATTTTATTCTTGTACTTGGAATATCAGATTTAATTGCTGGGTTGCCTTTATAAACACCCCATGCCTCCGTATCTTTCATCACCGCCGCAGCCATAGCGATAAAGCTGCCTTCAGCAATTTTCAACCCATCACGCAAGGTTGAATTAACCCCCAAAAAACTATACGGGCCAATATTGCAGTGTCCAGACATAACGACATGAGAGGTAAAAGTAACATGATCATGGATAATACCATGATGACCAATATGGTTTCCACTCCATAACACAACATTATTTCCAATTATTGTAAATGGTTGTATCGTATTATTTTCAAGTATAAAGCAGTTTTCACCAACTTCATTTTCAAACAGTGTGGCTTTATTACTGATATAGCTTATACAGTCATACCCTTTTGCCTTAATTGATTGATAAACCGCCTCACGGTCACGATTCATATTTTTTGGCGACATGGGAGCAAAAAAACAATACTGACCGGGAGGATAGACAGATTCTATATCTTCAAATGCTACTAAAGGTAATCCACAAAAACTTGCATTTTCTGAAATGTATTCACGATTAATACTAAAGGCAACTACTTCATGCAAAGAATCATGCTTAAGGTAAAAATGGGCAAGCTCAGAAAAGTCTTTTGTTCCAAAAATAATAATTTTAGACAATGGACGGTTCCTTATATAAGTATATGGTATATTCGTATAAACCATAATCATTGCGAATCACAAAATGGCGTGATAATTCTTTTACCATAAAATTAATTAACTGATCGGTTGGCAGGTGAAAAAGATCATTCCTCTCCCAATCTACCGCCTTAGACATGACGTTGAATGCCAAACCGACCCGTGCCTTTGAGAAAATTGTCCGTAATACCTGCTTAAAATATTCAAACATTTCATCAAACTGAAGGTCACGTTTTTCGGTAAAAACGCCATTCATAATTATATAATCAAAGTCTCTAAGACTATCAGGTTCAGTTAACACATCTATACAGTAATATTTAATATGTGGATACTTACTTTTGGATAATTCGCAAAAAACGGGTGATGCATCAAGTCCATGATACTCAAGGCAAGCAAACCGGGTGTTTTGCATATAATTAAATAAATGCGAAGCACCGCATCCAAAATCAAGCAAACTTAATCCCTCATAATTTCCACGTATCACATTCAACATTATAGAATACCGCTTCTCAGCATCCTTTTCATTCGGCCAATCAACCCCTAGGTGTGAATCACCATGTTGAGCAAGGCATGTTTCGTAATGCTCTATAATCGACTTATGTTTACGATTAATCATATTAAATCCATTTCAGTAAGTAGTTGACGCACAGCAAGCACATCATTAAACATCAATACATCTAGAATCGATAACCATGGTATATGCTCACCTCTATTTTGGGAATAGCTAATTGGACGTGATCGTAAAAATCGAAGTTGTATGCCTTGCTCAAAGAATCTAGTTTTATCATACAATTCAATGCCCCCAATTGGATTGATATAGGTACTAGCTTGTTCCTGATGACAAATATCTAAGATACGATCCTGACCTTTGAGTGATTGATTATAATATATGCGCGATGTTCTTTCAATGTTCACGTCTAATGACAAGTAGTAGATTATCGACATTAAATTATTTAATAAAAAATCACCAAGTCGATTTGTTGAATAATTGATTATACCTTCCAACAATTTATAAACATCATTATAATATGGAGCTTTTTCATAAGCTTGACGAATGGTACGCAACAATTTAACTCGCCATGCAGCTTCATTAACCAGTTCAATATCACAGATCATTTTATTTTGACTTGCGGATAATAGTGGAACTGTAAATGTGTGTGCAACGCCATTAAGTAAAAGTCGATTTCTATTGATCCAGCCTCGATTGATATAGTTAACATCGTCAAATACCACGAATTTATCCACAGCAGCGATCAGTTGAAAATAGCCAATATAGGGAATAAAATAAGGCTGCATAATGGCAATAGATTTCATTATATGGCATTGCTCATTATGAGATTAACAATATAATCGACATCTTCAAATGATAATTCTGGATAGATTGGCAAGCATATCACTTCACTGGCAAGCTTACGTGCTACTGGCAAATTGGCAGGATCTGCGGATGGTAAGCTACGATACATAGGAAAATCACTAATCAAAGGGTAGAAATAACGTCTTGATAAAATGTTGCTATCACGCATTATTTGAAAAAGCGCATCTCTAGTCAATGCATATTCTGGTCTCACTAATATCGGGAAATAAGCATAATTGGCTACCTTTTCATCCATAACGCTTGGAAGACAGTCAATACCTTTCAGTCCGACCAATTTCTGGCGATAAAGAGAGTTAATGACCTTTCGCTTTTGCAATGCTTCATCAATGCCTTTGAGTTGCAGCAGTCCAAGTACGGCATTGAATTCACTCATTTTCCCATTAATGCCAGCGGCAACTACAGTCACTTCATCGACAAAGCCAAAGTTCTTCAGGTTATCTATGCGTTGCTTGATCTTGCTATTAGCGCAGATGATTGCACCTCCTTCAAATGTATTAAATACCTTCGTGGCATGAAAACTTAATATCGATAAATCACCATAATTCAATACGCTTTGATTATTTTGGCACTTTACCCCAAAAGCGTGTGCTGCATCGTAGATTACTTTTAAACCATAATTGTCAGCAATGATCTGTATTTGTTCCACTTCGCAAGGATGACCATAACAGTGTACTGGCATTATCGCAGTAGTTTGAGGAGTTATTGCTGCTTCGATTTTGCTGGGATCAAGATTGAATGTCTTTGGATTAATATCGACAAATACTGGTTTAATTCCATTCCATAATAAAGAATGTGAAGTTGCAACAAAAGAATATGGTGTAGTAATAACCTCACCAGTTATACGCAAGGCTTGCAATGCAGTTAACAGTGCCAAGGTGCCATTTGAAAATAAAGAAATATTTCTAATATCTAAATAAGTACATAAGGCATGCTCAAATTGTTGATGAAATGGACCACAATTTGTTAGAATCTTGTTGTCCCATATTTCTTGCAGATAGGGGATTAACTCCTCTAACTTAGGAAGATAAGGTTGAGTAACATAGATCGGTTTTTCTGGCTTCATCTTGTAGTATAGTTTATATTTTAGACTTCAGATTTTATGAAAAACCCTGACAGAGAAACCATAACCGTTGAACTATTAAATGGTTTATGATAAAGTCTTAGATTAAATTATTTAAAACTCGTTAATCCGTTCCAATATATTCTGTTTCCCAAGGTATTTTTGGAGATAATACGCCCGGTTCTTTCCCAAGGTAACCAATACTACGTTTTTCAGTCTCAATAATTTCAAACGAGAGAACATCTTCTAGGCTATAGATACTACTACTTTGATCCATTATAACCCACAACTTGACTCGAATCTGTCCTGTATTAAAAAAATAAGCCGGAATTTTGCAGGTACTTCGTATTAAACCCTTACGACGGGAATTCTCTTCCCACCCAGAGCCTTGGGTCGAGCCAGTTGTGAAAGCGACAATCTGTTCTTCAACATAAACATGTAAGGTGATATGAAGTTGAGTTTTTGGATTGAGATGCCAATATTCCACACAAATGTTAAGAGGTTTCTCTCGCGGCATTCCTGCAAGATAGGAACCTTCCTCCGGTTCGATCCACACACGATGTAGTCTAACCATTTCATTTCCAGGCGCAGAGTTTGAATCATCCCAAATTTGTTCGTATAAACTCCTCGTTTGAAGTTGAAGATAATTAGCCACTACGTCTGTGGACAGCCCAACATCTTGCAGTTTGCCATTATCTAACCACATCGCTTGAGTGCAGAGACTGCGTAAAGCCACTAAATTATGGCTTACAAAAAGTATGCTCCGCCCCTCATTAGCTACTGATCCCATCTTCGATAGGCACTTCTTCTGAAAAGCAGCATCCCCCACCGCCAGCACTTCATCCACGATCAGAATCTCCGGCTCCAAATGTGCCGCCACCGCAAAAGCCAGACGTACATACATACCACTGGAGTAACGCTTAACTGGCGTATCCAGAAACTTCTCGGTTTCCGCAAATGCCACGATCTCATCGAACTTGCGCCTGATTTCGGCCCGCGTCATCCCCAAAATTGCGCCATTGAGGTAAATATTCTCCCGTCCGCTCAACTCCGGGTGAAAGCCAGTGCCGACTTCCAACAGGCTGGCCACCCGCCCTTTGATGGTCACACGACCGGTCGAGGGTTCGGTGATGCGGCTTAACACCTTCAACAAGGTGCTTTTGCCCGCGCCATTACGGCCTATTATGCCGACGGTCTCCCCGCGCTTGATCTCAAAGTTCAATTCTTTTAGCGCCCAGAACTCTTCCTGTTCCTCAGCGTTGGCGGGCTTGCCCCGCACTAAATTCTTGGTTTTATGCCATAGGCCACTAGTTTTCTGCATCAACACATCGCGCAAAGCGGTGTAGCGGCCCCTATCGGTCTGGTGGCCGATGATATATTTTTTGCCAAGGTTTTCGGCTTTGATGACGATATCGGACATTGGTTAAATCAAATCAGCAAAAGTTTTTTCCATTTTCCGAAATTGGTCTATGCCCAACAACAGAAACAACAGGATGACCATCAGGCTCAACAGGAAGTCGGGCCAATGGATCGGGCTAACCGCGTCCCCCAACAGGCACCAGCGGAAGCCGTTGATCACCGCCACCATCGGGTTGAGATTATACAGCCAAAGCCACTGCTCTGGAATGACCCGGCTGCTAAACCCCACGGGGGACACATACAGGCCAAATTGAACGACAAACGGAATGACATAGCGGAAATCCCGGTACTTGACATTTAACGCGGTAAAAATCAACCCAGGCCCCAGGCTCGCCAGCATCGCCAGCACAATAAAGGCGGGGAGCAGCAGCACATTCCTACCCGGCATAAACTGGTAATACACCATCAACCCCAGCAGGATCACAAAGCTGATCAAAAAATCCACAAAGGCGGTGACAACACTCGCCACCGGCACCACCAAGCGGGGGAAATAGACCTTGCTGATGAGATTGGCATTGCCAATCAAACTGCCCGAAGCCTCGCTCAACGCAGTCGAGAACAAAAACCAAGGCAGCATCCCAGTGCAAACCAGCAACGCATAAGGCACATTACCGTCACTGGGCAAGCCTGCCACCCGGCCAAAGATGACGGTGAAGATGACCATGGTGAGAAAAGGCCGTATCACCGCCCACGCCACGCCAATGAAGGTCTGTTTGTAGCGCACCGAAATATCCCGCCAAGCCAGAATCAGAAACAATTCCCGGTAGCGCCAGAGATCCTTCCAGTAGTTTTGTTCGGTTCGGCCTTTTTCGATGACCAGAACCGGTTCTTTTGCGTAAGCGGCTTGTTGTTCGTCCAACACCTTGAGTCGCGCCGCGACAGCCCCCCGTTGGTCGTCCGTCAGCCCTTCTAAGTTAACCATCAATTGCTTAATCGATTCGTCGTTCATCGAACACCTGCGCAAAGGAATATAAAACGAGCGTTTAATTGCATAACAAATGAATCTAAGGATTTCCGAGGTGTTTCAGCATGAATGTAACGGGTATAATTTAAGATAGGGCCGGGCGCAATAGCGGTACTCCGCGTTATTGCGCCGAATGTGCAATTATACCATGAGAAGGCGCTTAAGTTTTATTTTTGTGCTTGTGGTGGCAATAGATTTAACCGATTTCTGCACAGGCGGGGTTTTATCATACGGCGCAATGCGCGGAGAACCGCTATTGCGCCCTTGTACGGCCCTTGCTGCTGTCCAATCAACATCCGAAGCGCGTCGGGGGGTTGCAAGGGCCGTAGGGCGCAATAGCGGCCCCCGCCGCGTATTACGCCGGATGTGCCACTTTTGTTCATTGTTCAGTGCTAATAAGGTGTTCTACCGCTGTGACGCTTAACCCAGTCACGGCTACGATGTTTTCAATGGCGGCACCTTGTTGTATTAGCTTTAAGGCTATCATCTTTGTTATATTTTCCATTCCCATTTCAATGCCTTTCTCGATCTCCATTTCGATTCCTTTATCGATTCCTATGGCTTCACCTTCGTGATAACCATCCCCAAACGATGACTCAAACATGCTGGCTTGATAATGCAAGTCGTCTTGGTAATGTTCGTAGGCTTTTTGTTCGTCTTCAGGCAGTTTCATGATGCTGAGCTTTTCTTCCGCTTCCTTTAAACCTTTTGCGGTGAAGCTTTCTTTAATTTCTTCATTTTTTAAGAAATAAATCCATTCATCCAAGGTGTCTTTGGCAATATCGTTGAAGCGGTTTATTTTGATTAGGTAATATTCCGGGTAGAGTGCTTCGACGCTGTCTTTTTTAAAGAGTTGCTTTTGCTTGGCATTGAGTTCTAGGATGTCATGGTTATGTAAGCCTATAAAACGGGTAGTGCCTTTGTAGATATAATCAGTGCCACTGCCTAGGTCAAAATAAAGAATATTTATCGAAATGACTTTGGTAACGTCGGCATATGATTTATTTTCTTCCAGATGTTCGATGGCTGTTTTTGAAACAGCATAAAATATACGCTGCAAGTAGTCATATTCCCGGTCATATTGTATTTCTATGATGATTATTTCTTGTTTGTGGTTGCGTACTTTTAGGTCAATACAGTTAAATTTGTGGACTCTACAGTCTTTGTATCTTTCACTTTCCAGTACATCTAGGATGATGATGTCTTCTTTAAGCAGTTCGCTTAAAAAGCCTTCCAAGATGCCAAAGTTGGCTTTGCTATGCAGCAAGCGTTTTATGGCCCAGTCGAAGGTGATTAGTTTTCTTTTTTTGTTCATAGCATCTAAAAAGGCTAGGCATCATATTCTCATAGTGCTACCAGGCTGTTGAACTAAGGTTGTCTTCGTCGTTCCGGCAGGGATTGCCGGAACCTAGTGGCCATGGAGGGCAAGCTAGATTCACCTCCCTGTGTTCTGGATACCGGCAATCCATGCCGGTATGACGGCGAAATTCAATAGTATTGCGGCAAATTTTATAGGGGAAAGGTATATTCACAACGCCTCCACCTCAATAGAATCTCCGTAGGTCTCAATCCCCAATTGAGCAGCCACCTTGCGCGCCCGTGCGTCGATCATCGGCGAGATGACGATCAGGCGGTCGGCGGTGCGCTGGTGCCGGTACTCGTAAAACCGCGCCTTACGCTCGAAAATGTACATGCCGGCCTTGTCAATGGAGGACTTCAGTTCGCAAATCAGCAGTAGGCCGTTTTTGGTGATGATATCCAACTCCACTTGGTCGGGCCGCCCGAACACCACGCCCTGCTCGTCATACTCGTTGATGTTGAGGACTTCCACCCCGAAATTCTTTTCCAATATCCCCGCCAGCGCATCGCGGAACGCCTTCTCGGATTGCAGCCCCCAGCGCGAACCTAAAGCGCCGATGCTGCGGTCATGCTTCTGTGCCTGGGCCATGATTTCCTCATGGAGACGCTTGAGTTCGGCCTGGTTTTCATCCCATTTGCGGTTTTGTTCTTCCCATTTGCGGGCTTGCTCCTCCCGGTCATTGCGCAATTCAGCCTGATTCTCCTCACGGTCGCGGCGCAACTCTGCTATCTTTGGTCACCCACCTGTTGTTAATTGAATTCCACCTGTTGCTGCCTTAACCACTCGGTTAATTCACTCACTTCAGCCCGGTCAAAAATTGCCTCTGCCAAGTCTTCCAGTTTTTCAACCGGCAAGGTTTTTAATTGTACCAGCAACGGGCCAAGTTCGGGATGGAGGCCAAACTTCCGCCTTAATAAGCGCGTCACTAAAGCGATGGATTCTTCCTGCCGGCCTTCCTGCTGACCTTCCTGTCGAGCAACCTGACATTCTTGCCTAATTATCTGCCCTAGACCCATGATTTCACCTGCTTCGTTTAGGTAGTGTGTGCGGAATTCGAGGGTTTCCTCTTCGCTGAGATTCGCGTAGTAGTCGATAAATTCAATGTATTTGCGTTGCTTGTTGGGGTTCGGTTCAATTTGCAACAAGCCTAGCTGGGCAGCCAAGTAGATGGCCAGCCGGTCTTGTTTGGGGTGCGCCATGTTAGGCAGGTTGAGCCGGGCCACTATATTGTCACTGTCTTTGTAATCATTGGCCGACAAGCGCTTTAAATCACACGCCAGATAGCGAAACTCTAAATAACTGTGCCGGTCACCGCCTAGGCGCAAACTGTCTTTCCGTGTGCCGGGATTTAAGAATATGACCACAGGGACGACCCGCTCGGTGTCCATGAGTTCCGCCAAATCCAAACAATAATGCGCAAGGCGGTGAATGGAAAAGCGGCTGGCCTGGGTTTCCTCCTCGACGACAAACAAGATGGCTTCGCGACGGCCGTCCGGCCACTCCACCAATAATGGCACATCGAGTTCACGGAAGCGATCACCCAAACGGTCTTTCAATTGTTCCTGACGTATTGGGATAATCCGCGCCTGGCTTAAATCTTCCCCCGTTTCTTCCTTCGCGAAAAAGGCCAGGGCCTCGCGTGGGTAATCCAAGATCAGGTTTTTAAAGTTTTGGTCGTGCATGTTTGTGTTGTATCAGGGCACAAGGGCTCGCACTAGCGGCCCCGCCGCGTATTACCGTCCGAATGTGGTATTATACCATAAAAAGGCGTTAAGTTTTATTTTTTGGACAAGTGGTGACAATAGGTTTGACCGATTTCAGTATGGGTGGGGTTTTAATACGGCCCTTTAGCATTCCACCTCGGTCGAATCGCCATAGGTCTCAATCCCCAATTTCTCGGCCACTTTGTGCGCCCGTGCGTCGATCATGGGCGAGATGACGATCAGGCGGTCGGCGGTGCGCTGGTGCCGGTGCTCGTAAAACCGCGCCTTACGCTCGAAAATGTACATGCCGGCCTTGTCAATGGAGGACTTCAGTTCGCAAATCAGCAGCAGGCCGTTTTTGATAATCACGTCCAACTCCACCTGGTCGGGCCGCCCGAATACCACGCCCTGCTCGTCATACTCGTTGACGTTTAGGACTTCCACCCCGAAGTTCTTTTCCAATATCCCCGCCATCGCGTCGCGGAAAGCCTTTTCGGATTGCAGCCCCCAGCGCGAACCTAAAGCGCCGATGCTGCGGTCATGCTTCTGTGCCTGGGCCATGATTTCCTCATGGAGACGCTTGAGTTCGGCCTGGTTTTCATCCCATTTGCGGTTTTGTTCTTCCCATTTGCGGGCTTGCTCCTCCCGGTCATTGCGCAATTCAGCCTGATTCTCCTCACGGTCGCGGCGCAACTCTGCTAACAGTTGGTAAAACCGGTCTTCAGTTTCCAATCGCCCGGCGTACTCCTGCCGGGTCAATTCGAGAATATAGGCGCGGAAGTCCGGGTCTGACCGCAAAAACCCCGGAAGTTCCCGTTTAATCGCTTCTTTTAAAGATTCCGTCGTCATGGGATGCCTCTTATGGCATAAGGGGAAAGGTTAATCAGCAATTCTCATTATGAGGTAGAGCGTTGAAATAAAGGCCGCAATACGCGGAGTACCGCTATTGCGCCCTACGGCCCTGAGACTTAGGGTTTTCAATGCACCACTGAAGCCTCGTTTCAAGATCAGATTTAAGTTTTTGAATACTGTTCCCATTAATAATATGAGGGTACATTTGTAAATCAAATGGTATCTCATATGAGTCTTTATTTAATAAAATTACCTGTTTATTTAAAGCGTGTGCATATCCTGTTTCATAAAAAACAATTGCTTATCTACTCTATCGCAGTATGCTCCGACGTCATTACAGGTTTCCTTTATTCCCAAATCATATATATCATTAAATTCATCGTCAAACGGCATCAAAGTAAGTATGAACGCTTTAGGGTTTGTGTTTGTTACTTCTGTCATAGAATTCATAAAATATTTATCCTGACTGTCGAATAACAAAAAAACGGCGTGTTATGTGGCAAGTCATGCCTAGTAAACGCACGAATTTATTTTAGCATATTCCATCTGCTAGGTACTCACGAACATTTGAAAAAATGATTGACCGCCGTTTTTTCCTGTTCCAAGAACTAAATTATACGCCGTTCACGCTAACCAATCAACCAAGGGCCAGCCCATGCCAAACGATGAGGAAATCAGACAGAACCTGTTTGACGTTAAGAACGCCGTCGCCCAACAGCGGCTTGAAGGGCTGATGCCTTCCCATATAGTGGTCAGCGATCTTGAACGCGCCGCGCATGGCGAGCACCGTGGATGATGCCATCGCCAACATTGGCAAGATGCGCCAAGGATGCAGAAATACGCGGTCAACGACCATCACCTTAGCCAGTAAAGCATCTCTTTCATTGATGCTTGTGGGCGATACTTGTAGTGCATCATTCCTTTTTGGAGGCTTACCCATCATGACCGCCGTATCTGTCCAATTGCCGGATGACGTGGCAAACCGGCTTAACCAACTGTCCGCACTCACAGGGCGTAGCAATAGCTTTTACATCACCGAGGCCATCCTTGAGCATCTGGACGACCCGCGCAGCATCGGTGATGCCCTCAAGGGTTCGCGCCTGGGCAATCTATGGAAATACCGTGTCGGCGATTACCGAATCATAGCCGATATCGAGGACGGCGCTTTGAAAATCCTCGTTGTCAAAATAGGCAATCGCCGCGCAGTCTACCGATAATTTTCCGTTTGAAGCCATGAGCCAAAAAACCGACGAAGGGATACCCGTCCGCGCCAGCATCAGAGCGCCCGTGCTTTGATTACCCGACTAGGGCCAAAAATCCGCGTCCATGATTTGCTCGAAGGCCCACGGGCAGGACTCGGGGTAACAATCCAGCCCGGTCTCCTTGACGGCAAGGCCGACGGCATCTGACCATACCCATGCCCACCAATCCGGCTTGCCAAGGTCGGGTTTCAGGCTGGGTGTTTCCTTCAAGCATGCAAGGACACCCCTGCGCTGTTCCTTGATCGTCCGCCGCCAACTGTTGCCTTGATATCCAGTTTGGCACTGCCATTTCAACAGATGGGCCAGCAACACCGCCATGCGGTTTCTCAATTCGCGCTGTTCGCTCTTGCCCACGTCTTCGATTTCCTCGGCAATGTGTTCAATGTCCAATTGTGAAAAAAGACCCTCGCGGAGCAGCCGCGCCTGTTCGTTGGCCCAAGCGATAATGTCACCGTCGTAATCGTGTAAATTCGCGCTCATTCGGGTACTCCGTCAAATAATGATTGACCGCCGATTTTCCTGTTTCAGTCTCTAAATTATGCGGCGTTCACGCTAAGGTGATTTCGAATAATGAATATACCAAAAGCATTGTCCACGAAAAACACGAAAGGCACGAACAAGACATGCCTTTGTTCGTGTTTTTCGTGCCTTTCGTGGACTGTATTTTTTGCCAATGGATCAGATTCTTGATGGGATGTTCTTTCTCAGGAATCACCTAACCAAACAACCAAGGGCCAGCCCATGCCGCAAATCTCATTTTAACATCACAGCCACATCTACCGTAGGTAAAGAGCAAGTCTATTGTCACCTTCCCGACAATCCCCCCGACGGCCTTTGTTGGCCTTGCTACAGTACCCAAGCAAAATATCTCTTACAAGTCATAACCTTATAACTGGCACGGCGAGTGCTTTACCTCTCTTAAACATT
>Ga0194062_1000614_pt1 | contig 15144 bp, 6 predicted proteins | sample SepL2225m_MetaG_FD_155481 | JGI IMG/M metagenome (GOLD analysis project Ga0194062, IMG submission 155481) | Anoxic zone freshwater microbial communities from boreal shield lake in IISD Experimental Lakes Area, Ontario, Canada - Sep2016-L224-25m | ecosystem: Environmental > Aquatic > Freshwater >... | reverse complement strand
GTGTTGCACCTGAACAGATCGACTGACTGGCTGCGATAGAACCGACAACAAGGTTCGGATACATGGTAATCGTTACCACGTTCGTCGGCAGCGGGCCAAGACATGTGCCTGTTGCATTCTGCATCTGCCTGTAATATGTGGTCGCTAACAAAGCGCCCGCCTGGTAATTTATGGTTGTAGCTCCGCTGATGTTTGCGAAAGTCACATTATCTGATGAAGTCTGCCATTGATAGGTCGGTGATGTTCCGTTTGACGGAGCGGTACCGGTTAACAGAGCTGGTGTTCCGCCTGAACAGATCGACTGGCTTGCAGCTATCGAACCAACAACAAGGTTCGAATACATGGTAATTGTTACCACATTCGTCGGCAGCGGGCCAAGACAGGTTCCGGTGGAATTCTGCATTGTCCTGTAATAGGTCAGGGCGGTTAAGGCTCCGGGCTGGTAATTTATGGTTGTAGCTCCGCTGATGTTTGTAAAGGTTACATTATTTAAAGAACTCTGCCATTGATAGGTCGGTGATGTTCCGTTTGACGGAGCAGTACCGGTAAGCTGGCCAGGTGTTGAACCTGAACAAATAGACTGGCTTGCAGCAATTGAACCAACAACGAGATTAGGAGTCACTGTAATTGTCAACGCATTCGTCGGCAGCGGACCAAGACAGGTCCCGCTTGCATTCTGCATTGCTCTGTAATAAGTTGTAGTGGTTAAGGTACCTGGCTGATAATTAATGGTGGTAGCTCCACTGATGTTCGCAAAGCTTACATTATCAGATGAAGTCTGCCACTGGTAGGTCGGTGATGTTCCATTAGAAGGAGCAACTCCGTTCAACACGGCTGGTGCCAGGCCTGCACAGATCGTCTGACTTGCGCTGACCGAACCGACAATTAAATTGGGATTCAGCGAAATACTGACTGTATTCGTTGCAAGCGGGCCTAGGCAGGTGCCGGTAGCATTCTGAAGCTGACGGTAATAAGTAACCGCAGTTAAAGCTCCGGGCTGATAATTGATGGTTGTAGCTCCGCTGATGCTGCTGAAAGTACTGTTATCGAGCGAACTCTGCCATTGATAGGTAGGTGAGGTTCCGTTAGATGGAGCAGTACCGGTAAGCAGTGCCGGCGCCGAGCCCGAACAGATCGACTGGCTGGCCGCGATGGAACCAACCACGAGATTCGGATTAATTGAAACACTGATAACGTTTGTCGGCAGAGGACCAAGACAGGTTCCTGTAGAATTCTCAATCGTCCTGTAATAGGTCAAGGCGGTTAAGGCTCCGGGCTGATAATTGATCGTTGTAGCTCCGCTGATATCCGAGAAGGTTACATTATTAAGTGAACTCTGCCACTGGTAAGTAGGTGCTGTCCCATTGGGAGCCGTACCGGTTAAAAGGGCAGGTGTTGCACCCGAACAGATAGACTGACTTGCAGCGATAGTACCTACTGCTAAGTTAGGCTTTACAGTCACTGTAATCTCATTGGTATTACCGGTAAACCCGCAGCTTACATCACTCTGGATTTGCCTGTAAAGGGTTGTTGTTGTTAAAACACCAGGTGAATAGGTAGCCGATGTCGCACCTGAAATGTTACCGTAGGAGCCTGCAGGTAAACTGCTCTGCCATTGATATAAATAAGTTCCACCACCGCCCGTTGGTCCTGTTGAGGTCAATCCGGCAGCAGAGCTTCCTGTACAAATCGTTTGTGAAGCAGCAACAGTACCCACCACAAAGGCTGGAACAGAACTTAAGGCTCCATTGAAATAAGTTAAAGGAATGTTTACCGCTAAATAAGTTGTAATAAGACATCCCGGATAAAAGCTAAGCGTTGTTGCAGTAGATCCTATATAAGTAAAGTTCAAAATGATCTGGTTTGAAGGATAATTTATACCTATGCCAGAAGCATTACTCCAGGCGATAGTAACAAAACCTCCGCTGGCTCCAGCTATGGCACTGGATAAGCTACCTGTTGGTGTAATACTAAGGAAAGTAAGTTTGGTCGCATCATACTGGATCTTTTGTGTGATAGCGCCTACATTACTGCTGAAGCCTTCATATTTAATCGGGAAAGAAACAGTGGTCCCCGTTACGACACATGCCTGACTGACTATCGTCGCCTTGGTTGTATTCAGCAAATTGGGTGTAACCAAGCCGTTAGTATAGGCAACTGTCAAAGTCACATAGGTACCCGGAGGGTTGTTTCTAATGACTTCTGAGGTCGGAAGAAAGTTCAAAGTACTTGTCCCCGGACCGGTATAATCAAACACCAGATTTACAAGGGTGCCATCAGGAAAGGAGATGGGTGGAGAAGAGTTCCATGTAAGAGTCAGGGTTGTTCCTGATACTCCGGCAACCATCCCGCTAGGTCCCCCGGTAATTCCTCCGTACGTTAGTATGGTAGGATCAATCTGTATTTTGAACATAATCGATCCGATATTAGTGAAACCGGTCACCGACAAAGGCAGTGTTACTTGTTCCCCCGGACTTGCCGTTACTGTAGGAAGCGAAGCAGTCTGACTAAAAACGCTTGATCCAAACAGAAGAATAAGGGCCACCAATAATGTAAATTTATTTTTCATAATTATAAGATATAAATTGTATGTTTAGTTTTTAAGTCCATCCCTTTCGTCTCTTTCAATGATATGTCAGTTTTTAATCATTTTCTGACCAAGGGAAATGATATTATTCATGTTTTTAAATTCAAACTGGCAAAAATAAACTCCTCTCTGTAAACCCAGCCCTGAAAAAGGGATTTTATATTGACCCTTGAGCTGGAATTCGTTTTGAAGATCCATAGCTTGTGTTCCTACCACAGTATAGATCCTTATATGCACATTCCCCTCTTCGGGGAGAGTATAAGCAATTTGACTGTTTTCAGTAAACGGATTCGGTTGAATCTTAAACTGAAAATCCCGTAAATTCATTCCTTCGTTGATCGAGGAGGAAGATCCCACAGTAAGTATGCCGATGTCGGACAGGGTCTGACAGGGGCCGTTACTCAAAATACAACGATATTGATTTTTACTGAATGAAACCGGAACATTTGTTATCGAAAGTACGTTTGTCAATGTTCCGCTGTAATTTCCACCTTCCTGAATTACCTGCCAGCTTGTTCCGTTCTGACTTACCTCCCATTGATATTCGGTCGCATCAGCCGATGTAACCTCAAAGGAAGCGTTTTTTGTTTCAGTGGTGGTTAAATTTTTAGGTTGGGTTAATATAACAGGGTTTGCCGACTCCACACTGCCATTCATCCAGTTCAGTCCGAGCACCTGGTAGTTAGATGTTGCAATCTCGCATCCGCCAGCAAAAGAAACCGTGGTGTTGGTTTCTTTGACTTTAAACTTCAGGTCAAATAACTTGGTTTGCGGAAAATTTGCTGAGACTATATTATTCCAGACAACTGCGATTTTTGGTGGATTCTTGATAAAATTAAACAGGAGATCGTGTGTCAATTGAGAATCTATGTTTTCAATCGAAAGAAAAATCAGTTTGTTCGTGTCTATATCAAAGTACAATGTAATCGCTCCTATATTTAACAAATTCGAGGCGGTAATGTTAACAAGCACTTCCTGGTTCGCGCAGCTTTTCGCGGTACCTATTGTAGCCGTTGGAATCTGCGCAAACGAGGAGGTGGTAAATAAGAACAGAAAAAAAAGTATGTATGTATATCTGTTCACTTTGCAATTGTTATTCTTTGATAATAATGTCAATAAGGATTACAAAAATGACAAGAAGGCAACAATAAGGTTGCCTTCTTGTCATCGTTATTTATTACTGGTTAAACAGCATTTTGTTTGTCTGATTGTAGTTTTTGGTTTCACCATTAACTTCAATGCTGTAGAGGTAGAGACCAGGTGTGAGATATCCCTCATCAGACCTTACCCTTACCTTGTAGGTTCCGGCAGCCTGATTTTCGTTTACGAGAGTCCTAACCTGTTGTCCATAGATGCTGGTCAGTACCAGTTTCACCTTTGCAGATTCAGGTAAGGTATACACGATCTCCGTATAATTTCTGAACGGGTTCGGGTAGTTAACCATGCTGAATGCCATGTTGGATGAAGTGGTTATAACGCTTGACATCTTAAGGTCAAAGTTATCGATTCTGTTAGCGCGCGGATCAGCAAATTCACTGCCGTCGTTGATCGTAAAGATCTGTACCGGCTGAGTCAATGCTTCCTTCACGGTCATGGTCAGAGAAATGATCGTTCCGTCCATCTTCACTGTGAGAGGTTTGGTATTGGACCATGCGAAGGCGATCATGCCATCGGCGATCCTGTACCTCAATCCTTCGATTGTGCTATTAACCTTATCAATTGAGAAACGACTCTGGTCGTAGCTCATAAACAGGGTCATAGCGCCAAGGTCGGCCAACACACTGCTCTTGATATCGTAGGTAAACGACTGGTTCACAGGAACTGTCATCAGTTCAGCTTCGACAGCGCTCAGATATGAAGCGCTCTTCATTGCAGAAGGTACATCGGAACCATTCACATCACCTGTACAAAGAGCAAGCAGGTTAGCAGTTGCATTAGTTACAAGTATTCCACTTGCGCTAGTGAACTTCCAGTTGCCTGCAGGGTATGAGCTGGTATAGCCAACAACGCGATCCTTGATCATAAGAGCATCGAGACCGGTGATAAGACCATCAGCATTCACATCAGCCACAGTGGCAAACAGACCTGACAAGGTCCATTGACCGATTGTATTCAGATTTACGATAAGAGCATCCGTAGCATTGTTACCAAGCCATGCACCGCTGTATGAAGCAGTCAATGAATAGGTACCTGCGGTAACACCGGTGAAGAGGTAATAACCTGCATTACCTGTTCCATCGAAGGTTGTGGTAGTGTTCCTGGTGCCTGAGGAATTAGTCAGGGTTATAGTAACACCATTCATACCTGTCAAATAGCTGTTTTCGTAGTTCATGTAACCCGAAATTGTTCCGGTAACAGGATTAACAGTTATTGTACCGGTAGCTGTGGCACCGCCACAGGATCCGCCGGTAGTAGTAACCGTATATACATAGGTACCTGTTGCGGTAGGTGTTCCGACGATAGTGAAGGTAGTTCCTGTAAAGGTACCACTTACACCAGCCGGTAAACCGGTAGCACCTGCGCCTGTTGCTGAGCCACCTACAGTATAGGAAATCGCTGTGATAGCGTTATTGACCACAACCGTTTGCGATGCAGTTCCTGAGCTGAGGACGATAGTCGGCAGAACATTCACTGTGATAGTACCGGTAGCTGTGCCAGTGCCGCAGGATCCACCTGTAGTAGACACGGTATAGTTAAATGTACCGGTTACTGATGGTGTTCCCGTGACAGTTAAGGTAGTTCCGGTAAAGGTTCCACTTACACCTGTCGGTAATCCGGTCACACCGGCACCTGTTGCTGAACCACCCACTGTATAGGTAAATGGTGTGATCGCAACATTCTGACATACCGACTGTGAAGCCGTGCCTGATGCAAGTACGACAGTCGGCAGAGCGGTAACCGTGATGGTACCTGTTGCAGTAGCTGCCGGCGAACATCCGTCCGTTGTAGTTACAGTATAATTAAATGTACCCGAAGCTGTCGGCGCTCCGCTGATGGTGAAGGTAGTTCCGCTGAACGTACCACTCACACCTGCGGGTAATCCGCTGACACCTGCGCCTGCTGCTGAGCCACCTACTGAATAGGTAATACTGGTGATGGCTGCACCCACGCACTTCGATTGGACATTTGTTCCGGTACCGGAGGTCAATGAAATGCTTGGCAGTGCGGATACGGTGATGGTTCCTGTAGCAGTAGCTGCCGGAGAACATCCGCCAACTGTGGTTACAGTATAGTTAAATGTACCCGAAGCTGTCGGTGTTCCGCTGATTGTAAATGTAGTGCCGGTAAATGTACCGCTCACGCCTGACGGCAATCCGGTAACACCGGCGCTCGTTGCTGCGCTGCCTACTGTATAAACAACCGAAGTGATTGCGATATTCTGGCAAACAGTTTGTGAAGCTGAACCTGAAGTCAGGGTTATTGTCGGCAATGGTCTTACAGTGATAGTACCTGTAGCCGTAGTTGCTGAACAGGAACCTCCCGTGCTAGTTACCGTGTAATTAAATGTACCAGACTGGCTCGGGGCTCCGCTGATGGTGAAGGTGGTTCCGCTAAAGGTACCACTTACGCCTGTCGGCAATCCGGTAACACCGGCGCCAGTTGCTGAGCCACCCACTGTATAGGTAATATTAGAGATCGCAACATTGATACATGGCGACTGGATATTTGATCCTGCACCCGAGGTAAGAGTAAGTGACGGGTTACCATCAACTCTCATCGGATAGTAGAACGTATTGTAGCATGTACCATTGTATACTGTCAGGGTTATAGTGGTCGTACCTGCGCTGACGCCAGTAACAACACCTGCAACACTGATCGTGGCAATAGACGGAGTAAGACTTGTCCATGTGGCGCTATACCAGGTTCCGGTAGCAGTCAACGGTGTGGTTAATCCCACACATACGCTGGTTGCTCCCGAGATAACAGAGCTCGGCAAAGGATAAACCGTGATCGTTCCTGTTGCAGTAGCAGCTGGTGTACAACCGCCTGTAGAAGTCACTGTATAATTAAATGTACCATCTAATGTAGGTGTTCCGCTGATGGTGAAGGTGGTTCCGCTGAAGGTACCACTTACGCCTGCGGGCAATCCGGTAACACCGGCGCCTGTTGCTGAACCGCCTATACTATAAGTAATGTTCGTGAGAGAATAACCAAGGCAGAACGCCTGAGCATCAGTTCCGGTTGCAGAAGTCCTGGTTACGGTTGGCACGCTGGATACCGTCATCAGCTTATAGAAGGTATTATAGCAATAACCGTCATACACTGTCAGTGTGATGGTGGATGTGCCCACGGATACACCTGTTACAACACCACCTGAACTGATGGTTGCAACGGAAGGTGTAAGACTCTGCCATGTTGCTGTAACCCATGTTCCTGCGGAAGTTAATAGAGTAGTGTTTCCAACACAAACAGTATTATCTCCGGTAATCGTTGAGACAGGTAATGGTCTCGCCGTTACAGTGGTCGGGCTGCTCGTATTCGAACAGGTTAATGAACTGGCTGTCACGTATACAGTTACTGTATAGCTACCGGTAGAAGTTGCTGTGATCGCCTGGGTTGTTAAACCATTTGACCATAAGTAAGTGGTTCCTGTTGAAGACGTGAGAAGTACTGAACCTCCGATGCAGAACGTCGTTGCTCCAGTTGGAGTAATGGTAGCCGTCGGGATGGACCTTACAGTTACAGTAAAGGTCGCTGTCGTTGTTCGCGCACTGCAAGCACCGCTGCCGGTGACAGTCATCGTCAGAGTGACTGTTGTTCCTGCATCAGCTGCTGCTGCGGTATAGGTTGGCGTAAAGGTTCCGGTATTGGTTAAGGTACCAAGGCCAGTGCCTTTGGTCCAGAGGATTGAACTGTAATTGGTAGCACTTGCTCCGTAAACGGTTGCAAATCCATCAGCACAAATACTGGCAGAACCGGTGGATGTTGCTGTTACATCACCATTTACAATTACCGAATAGGTTGCTGTGGCTGTTACCGAGCCGCAACCACCGGTACCGGTAACTGTCATCAGCAGGGTAACTGTATGACCACCATCAGTGCTAAACGGAGTATAGGTCGGGGTAAGCGTAGTGGTATTGGTTAAAGTACCCTGTCCGTTATGAGTCCAGAGTATAGAACTGTAATTGGTCGCACTCGCTCCGCTCACTGTAACTACTGTTCCTATTGCACAAACAGTAGAGCTGCCGCCGGCTGTTGCTGTCGGACGTCCGCTTACATTAACAGTATAAGTAGCTGTTGCAGTTTGAGGTGTGGCACAGGTGTTGGTAACCGTCATCAACAAGGTTACTGTATGACCTGCATCAGCAACTGCTGGTGTATAGGTCGGGGTAAGAGTTGTTGTATTGGTTAATGTACCGGCTCCGTTATGAGTCCAGAGGATAGTTCCACCTGATGAACTTGCTCCACTTACTGTGGCTGTTGCGCTCGTACAAATTGTCTGAGTACCGCCAGCTGCAGCCGTTGGTAAGGCATTCACGACTACCGAGTAGGTAGCAGTTGCCGTTGCTGTGCATGAGCTTAGGGCATATGCTGTCAAAGTCAAAGTGACTGTGTGCCCGGCATCACCCAAAGCTGCTGTGTAAGTTGGTGAGAATGTGCTTGCATTGGTTAATGTACCAAGTCCGCTGCCTTGAGTCCAGAGTATCGAACTGTAATTGGTAGCGCTTGCTCCGCTAACAGTAGCCGATGCATTTGAACAGATAGTCTGGGTACCGCCTGCTGCTGCAGTTGGTAAGGGGATCACCGTAAGTACTGCAGGGAGTGAAACTTTTGGATAACTGCATCCTTGCACAAAAACTTCATATTCGTATTGGTTAAATGAATACGGAGCTACCGTAATAGTAAGGGTTGGGGATGTGGTTCCACTGTAAGGCGCACCCACAGGTATAAGGATAAAGGCAGTGTCGGTAGGTGATTTCCTATACCATTGATACGTCGGGGCAGGAAGCGCCGGGGCAATAGTTACAAAAAATGAAGTTGTGCCTCCCGTACAAACGGTTTGACTAACAGGATTTCGTGTAATTTCCGTACTACCCACAACATTTATGGTGTAAGTCGCCGTAGCCGTTACGGTACCGCAACCCTCTGAGCTTCCAGTCGCCGTCAAAAGAAGAGTAATTGTCTTGCCGGCATCAGCTGCAACCGCAGTATAAGTAGGTGTGAGGGTTCCTTCATTTGTCAATACGCCACTTGCATTTGAGCTCTTAGTCCATACAAAAGACGAAGAGTTTGTAACACTGGCTCCACTAACTGTGGCGGCTTGATTAGAACAGATGCTTGTAGTGCCACCTGCTGTTGCAATGGGCACCGGAGAAATAATAAGGGCTGTTGTCGAAGTAACAGTAGCGCATCCGCCTGATCCTGCAATAGTATATGTTATTGAATAGGTACCGTCGCTGGTGGTAAGGAAAGAAACCATTCCGGTGCTTGCATTAATAGTTGCAGTTGTCGTTCCGCTGCCGCTTAACTTTATTATAGAATATGTGCCTCCTGCAGTACCACCTGTGTTGGTAACCGTCGCAGTACCCGCGCTGGCACAAACCGTGGAGGGTGAATAAGAAATCGTACCGGCCGATGTATACTGTATAGTTAACGGTGCGGTTGTTGTCACAGTAAGACATCCTCCTGCCGCTGCAAGACTATATGTAACCGTATAGGATACCGTACTGGTGGCAGTTCCAAAAGTAACCAATCCGGTGGAGGCATTAATTGATCCGCCTGCAACCGAGGGGCTGATTGAGTATGTTCCCCCTGAAGTACCACCTGTTTGGGTTACCGAAGCAGAACCTGCAGTACGGCAAATCGGGTTGCCTGCATAAGAAATTGTCGGAGCTACAGGCAGTCTGGTAATAGTCAAACCAGTACTGGTAGTAACGGTAGCACATCCGCCTGCGGCAGAAAGTGTATATGTAATAGAATAGGTACCATCTTCAGTGGCAAGGAAGTGAACCAGTCCAGTGCCAGCATCAATCGTTGGTGTTCCGGTACCGGTGAGCTTTGTAATAGAATATACGCCTCCTGAGGTACCACCTGTTTGTGTTACTGAAGCTGATAATGCACTCGAGCAAACCGGAGTAGTGTAAGATATCGTCGGCGCTGTTGGTGGCGCGGTTATTGTTACCGAAGTGGTAAATGTCGCTGCAGGACATGTACCTGCTGCAATTACGTAAGATACGACATAAGTACCGGCAGTACTCGAACTAGGAGTGATAGCGCCAGTTGAAGTATTAATCGTTAAGCCTGAAGTTGAAGTATAGGTACCACCGCTGGTTCCGGTTTGGGTTACAACCTGGGCTTCTGTCAGAGTTTTACAGAACGGTGTGCCTGCATAAGAAATGGTTGCTGAATTCACGGGAACGACAGTGATCACATCCGAGGTCGCCGTACCCGAATAGGTACCTTCAACGACTGTAAGGACTAAAGATCCCGTTGTAATCGGAATAATGTAGCGCGAAGCTGTTTCCGTTCCCCCGGAGTTGATCGCAGTGGTCGTTTTTGTATAAGTCCCTCCTGCTCCGACCCATGTCCATAAAATCGTATGTCCATTAGTGATGGGAGAATTTGTTACGTTACCAACCACCAGAGTTTGACTCCCCGCACAAAGTAGCCCGGGGTCGACAGTCGTGGTAACTGTTAAAAGACCTCCGCCTGTGGCTCGAGCCTGATAAAATGAAGCTAAGAGTATCATTATTAAAAATAACGCTCTCAGCTTTGGTCCAATTTTCAAAAAATTGTAATTTGCTTTCATAAACGTATTATTTAGTTATTTTTATTTCGTTCATTTGGGGGAAGATATATAAATAGTTAGTCATAACATACAAAATACTCACCTTCAATGAGTTGTACAAAAATCCATTTTTTCACGCTCAAATTGAAAGCGAATATATTGCAAACATTGGGCTTTGCATGCATATTTATTGATTATTTTTAGTGATTTGGAGAGAGCCACCAAATACATGACGGTTTTCTCGTATATTTGTCAATAACTCGCCTCTCCAGGGTATTTTATCAACATATGTATTATTTTTACGAACAAAAGGGACCGGAATTTGATTCAAAAACAACATAAAACCATCTTCCGAAGACTTGAAAAACATTCAATATTAGGTTAATATTATGGATTCTCCCGAAAAAACAATAAAGCTGATGATTGCCGAAGATCAGGCGATTATTCTTCATTCAATGATGATCCTGCTCAATTCCATTCAAAACATCGAGGTCATAGGTACGGCCCTGAACGGACTGGATCTGATGGAACTGCTCGAAAAGGAAAAACCCGACATCATCCTGATGGACATCAACATGCCAAAAATGAACGGGATCGAAGCCTGCAAGATCATCGATGCGAAGATGCCCTGGGTCAAAGTGATCGCCCTTTCGATGTACGACCACCCGGTATATATCAAGAAAATGTTCAAGAGTGGCGCCAAGGGGTTTGTCTCAAAGAATGCAACCAAAATGGAACTGGGAAAAGCCATCAACATGGTTTATGATGGCGAAATTTATATTTCGGAGGAAATTTCGAGGGTGCTGCTTAGGGAATACTCCAATACCGATGATTCGAACGGAGACGGAGATTTTACATCCCTCACATCCCGTGAGATCGACATCATTCAACTGTTGGCCGACGGCTTATACACCAAGGAGATCGCCGACAAATTGTTCATCAGCGATAAAACCGTAGAACGGCATAAAACCAACATCCTCAAGAAATTAAAACTCCGCAACACCGCCCAACTGGTCAAAGTCGCCATCACCAAAGGGATCATCGTAAGCTGACGGCATCCCTACCTCAGAATTATTTTTTCAGTTTTGTCTGCAGGGCTGACTGTTGCTGATAGATTACCGCCTCTACAGCCATTCCGTTTTTGGTATTCAGCGCGATATGATCATCCAGGACTTTCAAGGCCTCTGTGAGATTGCCTTTCGCTTCAAGGGCGCTGCACATCACACTGATATTCTTCGAGAAATAGGGCTTCATCTCATATACTTTATTTGTATATTTTAATGCGCTGTCAGCCTGCCCCAGCATGGAAAACGCTATGGCCGTAAAAAATTCAGGCCGCGTATCCCAGGGGCTGGAATGGTCTTTTTGGAGTATTTCCAGGGCCTGCTGGTATTTCCCTTCCACGATAAGGTAGCGTCCTTTGATTGCAGCAATGGGAGCTCCTTCGCAGCTGATATCAGGGATTGAAGGGAACTCCGTAAGGAACTTTTCGGAACTTGTAGTAAGCTTACCGACTAACAACTCCTGCTTGGCGATCCGCTGAAGCCTCAGTGAAACGAAGTTCAGGTAAAAGATGTAAATGGAAACGATCATCAGCAAAAAGAAAAGCAGGGACAAAACAACGCGGAAGGTCAGAGGTATCAAAGGAAGTGCAGGCCGGCCCGCTTGTGAACCTTTCTTTTTCATAACAATTGGTTTCGGGCGGTTAAGAAACGCATTAAGTTTCTTAAACAATGTAGGGGGCGAGAAAGCAACCCCCGCTCCTATAAAAATTGCGAAGAAGGCGGCGATCTCAGGCCGGTCGGCAGGGAAGTTGAACAAGGCATCAAAAGAATAGCAAAACAGTCCGAAGGCAGGTAAAAACAACCATTTATACTTATCCTCTTCCCCTTTCCGGGCTTTGAAAAATGCCTTGATGAAATTGAAAAAGACCAATATGAATATGCTCACGAAAAGCATTCCGCCGAAAATCCCCGTCTCGGCAAAATTTTCAAGAAAATCATCGTGGTTCTTATACATATATATATGTTCCCCGGTTTTAGGACCTTCATATTTCAGCACCTGAACCTTCCAGTTTCCCGTACCCACCCCCAGCCAGGGATTTTCGGTAATCAGATAAAAGGAATGCAGCAAGGCCTGCGCCCTGTGGCCTTCCTTCTCCTGCGTAAGGGTCTTGAGTCGTTCGGTAAAAAGGTTTATACCACTTTTCAGGCTGATTTCCGACTCAGGTTTAAGGTACTTCATGGCTGCCGAAAATGACAGCAGCACCGCAATGATCACCACCGGGATAAAGACCGTGAACAAGATAGCCCCGAGTTTACTGCTGTTCTTATAAAACCGTATGATCATGAACAAGCCGTAGGTCAGCAGCAGAATAACCGAACCTATGAGGAAGGTGCGGGTTTGCATATAGAGTATGGCGAGCAAGGCGAGGATCAGGATCAGAAAGCCCGGAATCTTCACCCACCACCTGCCGAATGCAATAAGCCATAAGAGGAAAGCTATTTTTACGAAAATGGCTGAGGCCAGGATATTCTTGTTGGAATATATTGAAATGATCTGCGTGAAATCCATCTTCTTCACGATGATGGAATAAAAGACCGTCAGGCTGTCGAAGACCAGCAGCAGGGTCAGCGCTATAGCAATGAGGTAAAGATAGCGTTTGTTCTCCCTCAGAATGGTTGAAACGATCATTGCCGCCGAGAAGACCGTGAAAAGTTTTACAAGATTTACAATGGACTCGTTGATATTAATTGCTTTGGAAACAGATAGTACAGAAAAGAGCAGGAACAGAGTGTAAGCAAAGCCAGGCTTGTTGCGGAAGAACGATCCGAATAATTCCTGTTCGGGTCTGATCCGTCTGCCGATCAGGACGATGATAAACGCCACAAGGTTCAGCATCGCCAGGGTGTAAAATTTAGGACCGTTGGAGTCGAGGGTATGCATGTTCGCCGTAAGCACCGTTATAAACGAATACCCTAACAAAATCAAAGCATAAAAAAAGCCGAGCAATGACTCAGCCTGTTTGGATGGCGAGCCCATTTCACCATCCTGTTTTGAATTGGCCGGTTTGGCTGATGACTGTTTGGGGGCTGATGACTGTTTGGGGGCTGATGACGTTTTGGGGGCTGATGACGTTTTGGGTGATGCTGTACCTGCGATTGGAGATGACTGTTCCCCCTGGCTGTTATTCCAGTTCTTTCGCTGATCAGACTTGACTCGTTTTTGTTTCACGTGCTCTATTTCTTACAGAACTTATTGAAATTATTTACAGCATCCTTATCACCCCCGTCAATAGCTTTCTGAAAATCGGCGCAGGCAGCGGCATCATTTCCGAGCATATGGTAGTTAACTCCTCTTAAATTTATGTACCCGGGTTTGGAAGGATCAAGGGCAATGGCACGCTGGATCTCATCGATGCTAGCCTGGTATTTATTGAAATAGAAGTAACAAAAGGACCTGTATTCAAACGCCTGGGCCACGCCTGTTTCTTTATTGATGAATTCAGTAAAATATTTCAGGGCATTGGTATAATCCTTCGCGTTAAATGCTGCCACCCCCTTACTAAAAGGCTCCTGGTTTTGCTGAATTCTGAATTTATTGCTGATGCCCGACTGCTGCTTATATATGATATCAGTAATGGGCTGACTGTTTTTACTGTTAAGTTGTATATGCTCATCCAGGACCTTCAAAGCTTCTTTAAGATTGCCTTTCATTTCATAGGCGCTGGCCATCAGGCTGACATTCCCCGAGAAATAGGGTTTGAGATCATACACTTTCATAGTATATTTGAGTGCGCTGTCGGGTTGGTTCATTTTCAAAAAAGCCATTGCTATGAAAAACTCCTGACGCGTATCGTAAGGGCTTGATTTATCATTTCGGAGGAGATCGATAGCCTGCTGATTTTTCTCTTCCGTGATCAAATAGCGGGCTTTGGAAACCGCTATAGGTTCTCCTTCGATGTTGATATCCGGAATTTCCGGAAACCCTTTCATAAACAAATCCGACGGACTTCTAAGCGCTCCCGAGTTTAGTTCCTCCTTGGCGATACGTTGAAGCTTGAGCGATTCAAAGTTGAGATAAAAAATATAAATAGCCCCCGCCTGAAGAAGCAGGAAAACAGTAACAAGAATATACGTGAAATATATTGAACCTGGAACCTGAAACTTGGAACCTGAAACCTGAACCCTGGAACCTGAAACCTGAACCGGAGCGCCGCGCAGCTCGGCGGAGCCAAACCTGGAACCTGAACCCTGAACCGGAGCGCCGCGCAGCTCGGCGGAGCCAAACCTGGAACCTGAACCCTGAAACCTGAAACCTGAAATTGTCGGCGAAAAAGCGACCCCCGCCCCGACAAAGATGGCAAAGAACGAGATAATCTCCGGCCGGTCTGACGGAAAGTTGAAAAAAGCGTCAAAGAAATAACAAAACATTCCGAACGCCGGGAGGAACAGCCATTTATACTGATCTTCCTCCCCCTTTTTGGCTTTAAAGAACGCCCTGATAAAATTGGCGAAGATCAAAACAAAGATCCCCAGAAACAAAGCTCCCCCGAAAATACCAATATCAGCCGCTGTCTCGATGAAGTCGTTGTGACTTTTATACATGTAAATGTATGCCCCTGTAACAGGTGTTTCGTATTTTAAAACTTCGACTTTCCAGTTACCGGTACCCACTCCAAGTAAAGGATTCTCCTTGATAAGCTTAAAAGATCTTTCCCATGTTTCTATTCTCTGGCCGCCACCCATCGCCTGGTTGGGTGAAATACTTTTTAACCTGGTAACGAAATCAACTGTAAAGTTATCTTTGTTTGATCCAGTGTATAAAT
>Ga0194062_1000613_pt1 | contig 15179 bp, 8 predicted proteins | sample SepL2225m_MetaG_FD_155481 | JGI IMG/M metagenome (GOLD analysis project Ga0194062, IMG submission 155481) | Anoxic zone freshwater microbial communities from boreal shield lake in IISD Experimental Lakes Area, Ontario, Canada - Sep2016-L224-25m | ecosystem: Environmental > Aquatic > Freshwater >... | reverse complement strand
CGCTTGCGGAGATTGCGGCAGGTTCCTCTGCCGCAATCTCCGCAAGCGTCTTGTCCGTGGCGGCGTACCGCTTCATGGACTGGAACTGGGTCATCACGATCGGTGCGCCCGGCAGCTCCTTCTTGATCCGCTTCAGATGCGCGAGGGTATCTTGTTTCCATGAGGCAATGGGAGTGTTGGCGATGGCGTCGTTGATCCCCAGGCTGAACCAGACCACCCACTGCGCGTTGGTCGGCACCTGCCGCGTCGCCGCTGAGAGACGCTGGTCGAACTTCTTCCAGTATCCGGCCTCCGGCGCCCATTGCTCGATCTTGGATCCACCCTGGCCGGTCTTGACCAGATAGACGTGCTTAAGCCCCTTGAATGCGCCGGCTTCCACAGCATTAGCCAGGCCGACTTCCAATCCATGACAACCGGCATAGTAGCTTTCGAGCCCGGCATGATCACGCAGGTTGTTCTGGCCCAGCAGGAGCGGCTCGAAGGTAAAGAGCCCGTTGGTCAGGTTCATGATCTGAACGCTGGGTCGCACCGCCTGCTCCGCAGGCGTGGCCTCGGCATTCCGGCCAATGCCGCCGGAATTGCTCTCGCCGGTAAAGACAAAGACCAGCGGGCGGTCAGCGGCAGAGGCGGTAAAAGTGACGAGGAGAGAGAGAGTTGCAGTGATTTTCATAACATGTATCCTTTTGCGACTATGGTTGAGATATAAATGGATACATTACCATCCCATAGAAATCCTAATCGTAATCTTAATCGTAATCGACTGCCCCGGAAAGGATTACGATTATGATTACGATTACGAAAGGAAATTTCAACAATCACAATCTCGCAAACGATTTTAAAACACCATCAAATACAGGGTATTGTACTCGTGAAACGGTGCCTATGGGATGACAGTGAAATGGATAAGAAATCGCTTTTCTGGTGGTACGGACACTTGCCCGTTGAGACCGACCTGAAACATCGTTTCCATTCTTGAGATCATAGGGAAAGCTGGCGAGAAGGTCAAGATCGGGTCGCGGAGAAACTGCGGGATGGACTCCAGGCACAAGAATATAATACTTGTATTGTAATGACTTTCGATTATTGACCCCAGGGTGGGTCAAATATTTATAGATTCATATTTGAGAACGATACCCGACCCCAGCGTGGGTCGCATATTATATTGAGATGCGACCCATGCTGGGGTCGGGTATCTGCTTTTGATTCTTTTCTATCTATATTTGACTCCGCTGGAGTCATTAAGGAAGCTAAAAGGTAAATTGTACCATAAAAACAAAATTCATATTAATTGCCGGGCGCATCTGCGATTCGGTGCAGGGGCTCCACACGGTGGCCCTCGATCTCCGGGCGAGGGTGGGCCAGTACCCGGAGGTCTCGGAGAGACCTCCCTACCCTTATTGGACTGGCCTTTCCCCAAGGGTAGGGATGCCTCTCCGAGGCATCCGTCTTTCCTGCCGTTACCCGCAAAAGAGCGTGCACCAAATCGCAGATGCGCCCTTAATTGCCCATCTTCTGTTAAATCGGTTTATATTTTCTAAATTTGCTGATATTTTGCTGATATTTTCTAAAAAAATTTAGTTATAATACAGCCAGCAATTATCCTGAAAAATTGAAATAAGAAAGGTTTATTATGATGAACGATTATTCAACTCCTGAGTCCTGGAAGTATCCTGTTTCGCTTGCCGGGGCAGAATCAGCGTTAGCAGATGAATGTTATGAGACTTCGCGCCGAATCGCTAATGCTCTGCTGGAAAAGCAATTGCCGGTTGATGAGAGCAACGCGGTAAAAATAGTGCTTCATGATGCGCTGTCGCACCTGGGCGATTTACCCGCGGCAATGGCGACACTGGTAGACGCCGGCGACGGGATTGAAGCTTTGCTGCGGCGTTATGATGATCTTTCACGAGCATCCGGTTATAACTTTTACCGCTTTTCACCCGAGAAAGATAACGGTTTAACGTATGAAGATTTCAAGGAAAATCTTGAAAAACGCCGGATAGAATCAATTAATGATATATTAAATACAAACCTCAATAAGATAACAGCGGCTAAAGCAATAGAGTTATTCAGAAATGGCTCCCGGGATGCAGAGCGAAGGATTGACGCTGATATTGAAGCATATGAAGAGTTGAGCAAACGCTGGCCTAAGCCGGAAGTTGTCCCACCCACTCCCGTACCGGTGAAACTGGCAGGACGAATTCATGTTCCAAACCAGGCCGGAAAAGATATTACCGTAACCCTGGGCATCGAAGCTGCTGTACCCGGCATCCACCCTTCCAAAGTAATTGCCAATGGATGCGGCATACAGTCACCGAGAATAGGCGAAATCACCACATTATCCGCGCCGTTAAATGCTGACGGGACCTTTGCCATAACCGGTGAAGCGGTCGCTGGCATCGGTTTCATCGCGATAACCATACCGGGCATCGAAGGCGTTCCCACCCGTTTCCTGGTCCGCGACCTGTGCGTCGACGGTTCACCGCTGGCAGATGTCGATTTAAAATTCACCGAATGGCACAGCGCTCCGGCTAAAAAAATCACTGACACCTTGCCCTCAGCGCTTGAATGCAACGGACGCAAATGGTACAAGCAGGCAACGGAAATATTAACAAATCCATTCTGGCATGATTTCCCGCGCCAGGACTTGCGCATTGACTGGCCAACACCGCCAGCAGGCGCGGATACCCTGGTTTGGAGTGATGAAAAAGGCGAATTGCCACATCAGCGCGATGCTCAGGGACGGGTGCTTTTCTTCACGGATTTGCCGCAGCGCGCAACGCGTCAATTCGGATGGTATTTTACTGAAGAAAAATTAACAACTCAGGCAGCACCAGCATCAATGCTGACCATAGAAGCCGATGGCATTACCGCGGTAATTGACACCGGACGAAGCAAATTCTGCATCCCCTGGGCAGGCGCGACAGATTCCGCCGCGCCGATTATGGCAGTAATGGGACCGGATAAAGTATGGCGCGGCGAAGGCCGCTGGCAAATACCCGGCAATCCGGCTATCACGCATACATCAACAATTCAGCATGATGGACCGATAGAATTGATTGTAGAAATTTCTTACCTGTTCCCCACCCTTGAGCGTTGTTCATTCACCCTTACCGCACACGCCGGCGAAGAATACCTGCTGATCAGCGAACGCGGGGAGGCGATACCGGGTGCGATCATGATCATGGGAATGGAAGATTTCCGCGGCGGACGCGGCTACCTGCATTGGACTGCAGAAGGCGAAACCCCGCATTGGCATACCCTGGTTGATACCGACAAAGAATTGGCGCGCCTGCAGGAAAGCGTACCCTGGTGGATTCCACCGGCGGGATTCGGCTGGTCGGCATCTTTCGATGGGCTGAAAAGTCACGATCAGGTATCAGTTTTCACCCGCAATCGCGGCCAGTGGATTGACCACGCATTTGCCGCCATCGCCGCCGGACCACCGCCGGGCGGGCATGAATTGGACTGGCCCTACCCCGAAATGGTCGGCTCAACGATATCTATGATAACCGTTAACAGCACTGCCGACGGCAAATTGGAAATATCATTCCCCCGCTTCGCCGGCGAACGCCATTGGGGATTGCTGGCATCAGATTTCGCTCGCGGCGACGGACCGCGCAAAGAGATTTACCACGTTCGCCACAAAACATCATTTCCGCGCCTGGATGACCTGAGACAATGGCAGCTTGATGAAGAAGATCGCAGTTATCGCCCCTGCCTGTTGGCAAAACGCGATAAATTACCAGCCATCCGCGAAAATATCAAGCATCCAGCGATGAAGAAACTATGGAAAAAAGTGAGTAACAGCGGGTATAAAGTGCGTACCGGCAAGGTAGCCCATGGGGCAGATACGCTGAACTTCCTGGTAACCGGCGATCCCGCGACCGGCTGGCTGATAGCGAGACAACTCGGAACCCAAATGCCGGAACAGGTGCGCAGTTTGCTGTTATCACGCGAGAATAACGATGTATGGTCACCGGTCGGCGGAAGATGCTGGGCACCGCAGGCGGAGGCTTATGATGCCATCGTTTCCAGCGGCGTATTTACCGATGAGCAGGAAGGCGAAATGCGCGCATGCCTGTTAATGGCTGGAGAAATGTTTTTAAGCCCGGACATGATGAACTGGCGGTATGGCGGACGCAATGCCAATTTTGAAGCTGACCGGATAGATGCCGTCGGCACTATCGGACTCTGTTTCCCAGATAATCCTACCGCAAAAGTAATGGTCACCCATTCCGTTAACCGTCTCGGTGCCGCCTTAGGCGCGTATTGCACCCCCGGCAGCGGCAAATGGTACGAAAACCCGGCATGTTATTACCTGCAATCCCTGCGCTGCCGAATGCTGTTAGCGTGCCATCTGGCAGAACGCGGCCTGCTTGACCTGGCTTCAGTTCCCCGCTTAACCGATTTCGTCGGCTGGCTGTTAAATGTATTGACTCCAAAAATGCCGGAATCCTACGACATTATGCGCGATGGATGCAGTTACGATGAATACAGCAAGCTTTCAAAAGTTCGCCGATTGGTGCCGGTGGGAGATCACGCCCATCTTGGTCCCTGGATTCCGGAGATCAGCGCCATTGTTGGCCGCTGGCTGCGTAAAGCCGAACCAGAACTGGCGAATGCATTGCTGTGGGCTTGGCAGGAAGGCGGGCAGGATGGCGCCTATCACGGCAGTATTCCATCATTGCTTGCACAACTGACCCCGGATGATATTGCACCGGCAACGACACCGATGCTGCCCAGTCGCCGGCTGGAAGGTTTCGGCGGAGTATTCCGCGGCAATCAGGGACAACCCAACGAATTCATGCTGATGGCAAAACTCGGACCCGGCGGGTATCGATACCACCGCAGCGAGGGTTCATTCATCCTGGTTGCAGATGGCAAACCACTGGTATACGACGGCGGCGAGGCAGGCGATACCTGGCGCCACAGCACCATCAGTTATCATGCCTCCCGGATGCCGCCAGCACCGGGACGGATTGAAAGATTCGCCACCCTGCCCACGGTGGATTACCAGCAGGGTGCATTCCCGATAGTGCTGAAACCCAGCGACCCGATATTTTTAAATGATCTCTGCAATCACGAACTGGTTGAAGAAGCATTTCGCCGCGCGCGCATTCAGCGCCCGGCGGCAGCCCGCGCCTGGCTGTGGGTGAAGGACGAATACGTGGTGATGTGGGATCGGCTGGATATTGAAGCCGACATCCAGCATCAATGGCACCTGCAGGTGATGGCACACGACGAATCCGGCGACCCGGCAAACGGGCTATTATTCCGCGGCAGATTCGGCACCGACCTGCAACTGCTGCTCCCCGCCGGCGGCGACCGCCCGTGGCGAGTAGAAAACGTAACCATGCTAGAATACCACCTGAAAGCAAAAGACACCGTTGCCCAGCGCCACCTGTCGATAGACGGCTTGGGAGCCACCGACTGGCTGGCGGTAATGCGCCCGCTGCCCCCCGGGGCGCAGCCACTGGCGGCAACCCCGATAATTGCCCTCGGACGCACCGTCGGCGCACATATAACCGGCGCAGACATTGACGACCGCGTGGTAATGGGACGCGTCCCGGTAGCAGTAAACGACGAAGCCTGGTCCTTCGCCGGCTGCGCCGGAGCCGTAATTCGCCGCAACGGCAACATCCAATTAGTTCTACTCGGACCCGGTAGAATCCAGGTTGGCGATGCCATATTGGAAAGCGACGGACCTGCAGCAGAACTGCAGATAGATACCGGCAAACCGACACTGCATGTTGATGGCGAAGGAATTGTGGTGGCTACGGTTGGTGGGAAGGTAGTAAAATACTTCTGAACCATGATTCACTTGATTAAAGGATTAACGGATTAAATAAAGTCGCACGGACTGAAGACCTCAAAATTGCGGTGGATCTTCTCGTTCGGCAATAGGGAAACGCTAGGGAAACGCTTGTCTCATTCTTCTTGAACAACGCAAAGCGATATTCCATAGTGTCGTGCGTTTTATCAGTAATAACGGATTTTCACGCGCCCATGCGCAATTTACCCCATTCCTGGAGGCAGAGATTCATGGCAAAGAAAAAAGAGGTCAAGCAGTACCCACCACGGCTCAAGAGAGCAGACAGTTTCCTCGGCATCCACTTCGACTTTCATGCCGGCGAAGATTGCAAGGATGTTGGCAAGAACGTTTCACGCGAAATGGTCGAAACCATTATCAAAGCCGCCAAGCCCGACTACGTGCAATGCGACTGCAAAGGCCATCCGGGCTTTTCGAGCTATCCCACCAAGGTCGGCAATCCTGCCCCCGGCTTCGCCAAGGATCCGCTTCGCATATGGCGCGATGTAACGGCTGAGAATGGCGTCGCGCTCTACATGCACTATTCGGGCGTGTGGGACACAAAGGCCCTTAAAGAGCATCCAGATTGGGCGCTGGTGAACGAAAAAGGGGGGAAAGATCCCAACAACACTTCTGTCTTCGGTCCCTATGTTGATGAACTCCTTATCCCCCAGTTCAAGGAACTGTCGGATGTTTATGGAGTCGACGGCGTATGGGTCGACGGCGAGTGCTGGGCCACCTGCCAGGACTGGAGCAAGCGCGCCGTCGCTGCTTTCAAAAAGGAAACAGGCATCACGACAATTCCCAAGAAACCGGGCGATCCCTACTTCTTCGAATACACAGAGTTCTGCCGCAGGGGATTCATGCGCTACCTCAATCATTACGTCGAGGAAATCCACAAGCATAATCCCAACTTTCAGGTAGCCTCCAACTGGTGCTACTCGTCTTTTACACCTGAGCCGGCCACCATTCCCGTCGATTTTATTTCGGGTGATTATCCCATGCAGAACAGCATTCACAATGCCGCCTGGGAAGCGCGCTGCATGGCTCTTCAAGGCAAGCCGTGGGACCTGATGGCATGGAGTTTCAGCGCCAAATGGGGCGAGCGCTGCTACGGGACGAAACAGCCTGTTCAGATGATGCAGGAAGCAGCGGCTGTGCTTTCTGTCGGCGGCGGATTCCAGGCATATTTCACACAGAAGCGCGATGGATCTATCTGCGAGTGGCAGATGAAATTGATGGCCGAAGTGGCTGAGTTTTGCCGCGCACGCCAGAAATGGTGCCATCACTCCAAGGCCATTCCGCAGGTTGCCCTTCTTTACTCCGGCAAGGCCTTTTACCGCAAATCCACGCGCCTGTATGGCCCATGGGGCGGCGAACTCGTTGAACTGAGCGGCGTCCTGCGCAATCTTCTCGATTCGCAGAATTCCGTTGAGATCGTCATGGAGCATCACCTCGAAGGGCGTATGCAGGAGTATCCCCTCATCGTCATCCCCGACTGGGAATACCTTGAGTCTGCGTTCCAGAAAGAGCTTCTGGATTATGTCAAGAAGGGGGGCAACCTTCTTCTCGTCGGGCCGAAGCCTGCGGCTCTCTTCACAAAAGAACTCGGCGTCACGCTTGTTGGCGAGCCGACAAAGCGCCCGCAGTGGCTTGAGTTCGATGGTTGGCTGACGGGGCTCGATGCCGTGTCGCAAGAAGTGAAACTAGGCAAGGGCGCCAAGGCATTCGGAATGCTTTACGGCGAAAACGACAGCAATCCGAAAGCCTGGAACCAGCGCAAGGAAAAGGGTGGCTTTCCGCAGCCCGCAGCGTCCATTGCGAAGCTGGGCAAGGGGAAAATCGCAGCAACCTATGTTAACCTGGGCGAGCGTTACCTGAATGGCAGAACCGCGACTTCGCGTAAATTCCTCAACGGCCTCGTGCGCGAGCTGTTCCCCAAGCCTTTTGTCGAAGTAACCGGCTCGGGCTATGTGGAAGTCATGGCCAACCGCATCAATGGCAAGATCGCTATCAATCTTACCAATGTTGCCGGACCGCATGCCGACGCCAACGTCTACACCTATGACGAGATTCCGGCTCTCGGCCCCATCTCCGTTGCGCTTCGTGTTGACAAGGCCCCGAAGAAGGCAACTCTGCAACCCTCCGGTAAAACACTTCCCGTAGGTTACGAAAACGGGCTGGCGGTTGTGACGGTGCCTCGTCTCGAAATCCATGAAGTTGTGGTTTTTGACGAGTAACATCAGACCCAAAGAAGACACGGGGAAAATTAGACGTGGAGAGCGATCTCAGCTCATCAGATAATTTCCAACTGATCACGGTCCGGCAGTTTCGGGAACGCCAAATGAGGTTCGCTCTGGTACCAGAAGGCGACGGAGGACATGTCGTCCTGGTTGGGCAGGTACCGTCCGCCGGACCGCCAGCCGAGCGATTGGATTGTCACGCCCAGATCCTTCCGGAACCGCACGGGATCCATGATGTGCCAGGTTGAGGTCGGGTTTGACATCGCTCCCCTATTTTTACACAGTACCCTCCAATGAAAGACCCTATTCATGCTTTTCGTGAGGACTGTGTGCCCCCGTCTCCTGAAAAGCACTATTCCGCAAGTAGTAGCGGCAGAAGTCGGCGAGTGCTCTTTGTCGCAACACAACTGGACAAACCCGAAGCGCACATGATTGCGGAGCTGGCCCGCACGGGCGTTGAAGCAATCGTTATCGTTGGGCCAAGTCGGCGCTACGCATCGATCTTGGAGGTTGCCGGCATTCCGGTTCACGTCTGGACCTGGTCGCGAGCCTTGTGGTCACCCAAGCGCCGGAAACTACGGGAGCTTCTTGCTGGGATTCAGCCTGACATCGTACATGCATTTGACAATGCGGCACTTTATGAGACATGGCGATCTCTTCAGATAAAGACGGTATCATCGATTATCTATCGTGGGGCGCCATTTGTTTCCTGGCGCTCTCGCCGCCTGTACCGACAGTGCGACGTGAGCCGGATCGCCTGCTTGTCCAGCACAGTTCGAACCGCGATGGAGCAGTACGGATATCCAGCCGAAAAACTGGTAACCATCTACAAAGGCCACGATCCGGCCTGGTACCGTCCCGCAACGGCTGAGCGGTTGCTCGAACTCGGGCTTCCGCCCGGTGTGCGGCTGGTCGGCACAGCCGCCCGCTGGCGCGACTGGAAAATGGGGCCAACGCTAGTCGAAGCATTCCAACGGCTACCGGACGACCCGGGCATCCACCTGCTCTTCATCGGTGAAATCTGCGATCCAGCCCTCGAGCGACTCCGTAAGGATCCAGCCTGCTGTCGACGTATACATTTTGTTGGCGAGCAACAGGATGCCCCCTCATTACTGGGTGCATGCGAGGTCATGGTGATGCCATCCAATGAGCAGGAGGGCTTATGCAAAGCCGTGTTGGAGGCTATGGCCCAAGGGGTACCCGCAATCGTCAGCAATGTTGGCGGCCCTTCTGAAATCGTTCGTGACGGCATCGAGGGGTTGAATGTGCAACCCGGTGATGACCAAGCCTTGGCCGCCGCGATGCAACGCTTGCTGAATGACGAACCGTTCCGAAAAGCCTGTGGCGAACGGGCACTTTCGCGAGTCAAATCGACTTTTGCGTTGGCAACCACCATCACGCGTTACCAGACCCTGTACCAAGAACTGATTCCGTGAAGGACTGATCAGCCAGAATCGCAGGAGGGATCCCAGAAATTGCGAGGAACCCCTGGGCATCTTGCATAACCCGTTTAGCATTGGTTTTTTTGAGAGGCTGTGCCGCGTGGTTACGTGTGAATTTTCGCCTTCAAGTCCTAGCAGGTGGCTCCACAGACTGAATATCGACTAGGGTTCTGGGCGATACTAACAGCGAAGGTAACTCAAAAAGCCTTTCAATATATTTCTTTGTAGCATACGTACTGTATGCTATATTGCAAACATGAGTTTTAGAAATGCAGACGATATTCAAGGCGCGCTGCAACGGCTTGGAAAGCGGCTCCTGTACGACTACGCCGAGCCGATCTCCTTGGTCGTTTGCGGCGGCAGTGCATTGAACGTACTCAATATCGCCAGCCGAACCACGCGAGACGTCGACGTGCTGGCGACTGTGGTGGATACGGCGAACGGCATCAGACTTCTGCATGATCTGCCGTTGCCAAAGGAGTTCCGCGATGTTGTTGCAGAGGTCGGACGGGACCTCGGTCTGGAAGATGACTGGCTCAATATGGGACCAAAGGATGTCCTCGAAGTATACGGTGCGCCCCCTGGGATGACGGAACGATGGGAGCGGCGGGAGTACGGGCCGTCGCTGACGGTCAACTTTGTGAGCCGACTGGATCAGGTACATCTCAAACTTTTGGCCGCTGCTGATCCGAAGGCTGAGCCCAGACATCTGGAAGATCTGGTAACCCGCATTAAGCCCACGACGGAAGAGATTCGTACGGCCGTGGCGTGGTTACTTGATCGTAGAACGTCACCGAGATTTCGAGAAAACGTGAGGCGTGCAGTGGAGGCGCTGGGATATGACAACATCAGTAACGACATTCCGGAATGAGTTCTCGGAGAGAGTGCTTAACTTTGTCTGGGGCCAATGGTGTCAGATCGGAGTGGCTGGTTCCACGACCCTGAAAAGCCAGTGGGTGATCGACCCGGAACCCCTTCTGGCGTTTACGACCGAAGTGGCTCGCCACGATGCCCGCATGTTCGATGAAGTCCTTGACTGGCTCGTCACGAACGGGCGATGGATCAACACCCAGCGGCTCACCACCATTGTGAAACAAAACAAGGTCGGTGACATGGCTGCCATCGGCGCAATCGCCTCATGGCTCTCCGATAAGGACAAGTCCATGAAATGGCGAGGCCTGGCGCGCCATATGGTCGCCACCGAACAGAAGCGCGGTGAAGCTCTGTTCGGCGCGCAGTCAGGAGTTTCTGCGGGAACCACCGAACCGCCCGAAACTCACTTCACTCAATACGGCCTTCTGCGGGGGCCGATACGGTCGCGGGGGATGACCAAAGCGGTGAATATGAAGGATCCACTGAACATCATGTTCAAGAGTCGCGCGGTATTCGGTATCGGTATCCGTGCAGACGTGATGACTTATCTGGTCACAACAGATGGCGGGTATGCCCGCCGCATTGCCGAGATCCTGGGCTACAACCATATGCGTGTGACGGAAGTGCTGGCCGGTATGGCAGAGGCAGGCATGGTTACCGTTCACGCAGCCGGCCGAACCAAGCACTACAGGGCTGAACGCGAAAAGTGGCCTTCCGTCCTGCTACCGGAGCGGTCGGTCATTTCCCAGTGGGTGAACTGGCAGTCTCTGACCCGTGGGCTGACAACCATCTGGCGAGAGGTGTGGGCGTTGGACGAGTCCCGCGCTGATGTCTACGTGTTCTCTTCGAAAATGAGGAAGGCCATGCAGGCGGCAAATGACGACCTTCAGAGTTGCGGAGTAGACTTCGCTATCGAGGACGATAAAGGATATCTCGCAGAGGCCTACCTGCCTGTCTTTCTAAGAAATGTTGATGGCGTCATGAATGCTTTGACTACCTCCGGCTCCTCCACCTTCGAAGCCTGATTTCTCTTTTTCTTCTTCCCGTCAACTAGCAGGTTAGCTTGCACAACCCGTTTAGCATTGGCTTTTTTGAGCGGTGGAGCCGCGTGCTAGGTGTGGATTCGAGCCTTCAAGTCATAGCCGGTGGCGCCGGTGTACAAGATTTTGACCAGGGTACCGGGCTTGGCTTTAGCTGACACTCCCTTAACCTGCGTGATGCCGTCCACCTCGGGAGCCTGGCCACGGGAACGAGCCTCCCACTGTGTATTCGGGAGCGGACGGATGAGCAGTGCTTCATCCTCGCGACCGCGCTGCTCGCGGGCTTTCCGAAAGGCAATTTCCTGCTGAATGGCCATGAGTTTGTCCCGCCTGCGTTGCGCGGTGGCGGACGAAACCTGACGGGGCAATTTTGCGGCGGCCGTGGATTCCTCCGGGGAATAGGCAAAAACACCGAGATGGTCGAATTCGGTTGCCCTGACAAACCGGACCAATTCATTAAATTGCGTCGTCGTCTCACCGGGAAATCCGACCAGACACGTGGTTCGCAAGACTACACCGGGTAACCGGGCCCGAGCCCTCGCTGGAAATTGACGCACCGCCTCGACCCCGCCCGGCCGGATCATGGCACGAAGCACATCTGCCTGGGCGTGCTGGATCGGAATATCCAGATAGCGGCAGACCTGCGATACCTCACCCATCGTGGCTAGCAACTCATCGCTCAAATAGGCCGGATGCCCGTAAAGCAACCGGATCCAGAAATTTCCACCTAACTTCCCGAGCCGACGTAACAGGCCAGTCAGAGTTGCCCCGTCCTTTCTGTCGAACCCATAGCGCGTCGTATCCTGGGAAATCAAATTCAACTCGCGAATCCCCTGCCCTAGCAGAGTTTCGGCCTCTTTCACAATGTCGTCCATCCCCCGGGATCGATAGCGCCCACGGATAGCTGGAATGGCACAAAAGGCGCACTGGTGATTACAGCCCTCGGCAATCTTCAGATACGCAAAAGGACCGCCCGTGAGGATTATTCGGGAGGGCAACGGACTGAACACTTTCCGCGACACGGCGGAAACATTGAGAATACCGCTCTCGCCTTGTCCCAACTTCCGAACCACGCTCCCGATCTCCGCAAGTTGATCAAGCCCGATAAAGGCATCAACCTCGGGCATGGCGCGTTGAAGCTCCGCCTGGTAGCGCTGGATGAGACAACCGGCCACAATAACGGCCCGGCATCCCCCGGATTGCTTCAGCTGGCACGCCCGCAAGATAGCATCCACCGACTCCTCCTTGGCGTCGCCAATGAACCCGCAGGTGTTCACCAGGATCACATCCGCTTCCTCGGGAGAACGCGCCAGGGCAATTCCTTCCGCGCGGAGAACAGACGCCATGTGCTCGGAATCAACCAGATTCTTGGCGCACCCCAGACTAATGAAGCCGACGGAAAGCATGGAGTGTCGCGTCATACCACCCCGCCACTATTTCAGTTTGATATAGGGCGACGGGGGCGGCTCCGCCAGGCGCAGGGACCGCGAGCCGGTGATCTTTTTTACAGGAACCGGAGCAATGGTCGCGGAGGCAACCGGTGTTTTCGGCCCCGAAAGGAAGGAGATTCCGCTGGCCACCAGAATGGCCACCACGAGGACGGCAAACGCGATGGCGGCATAACGCCCGATCGGAAGCGGTGCCGGTTCCGAATAATCACGACGGGTCGAGGACAGCCGGGACTGGCTTCTCGGTGCCTCCTGCCGGGACGCCTGATACCGCGCTCCGGCCTCAACAAAAGTCTGGAGGGTGTCCTGGGCGGTCGTCACCACGGAATTTAGAATATGTGTCAGAGCCGAGCCACTGGTCTCCCGGAACCGTGCCAGGGGAGACGGCGCCGGAAGGCCGTCATTCATTGTGGCGGGCGCCGGGATTTCTGTTTTCAGCGTGGGCCGGACGGAGCGTGCGTACTGGCTGAGGTAGAGCCGGATCAGGGGAGCGGGATCGAGCCCCACCAGTTCGGCATAGAGTTTAATAAACCCTTTTCCATAAAGCGGTGCAGGAATGTCGCTGTAATCATCATTCTCCAGCGCTTGAATGATGTGGGCTTTGATCCGGGTCGCCTCCACCACATCGGCAATACTGTACCGGTGGTTTTCGCGTGCAGCCCGTAACATGGCTCCGGGAGTTTTTGGGGTAAGCAATTCACTCATGGTTTTTCTTCCTGTTCTTCGCTGGAATTCTCGGGCATCTGCCCATCCATATCAATGAGGATCTCGCGCGGATCGGATCCTCGGGCCGGGCCGACCATACCGCGCTCCTCCAGAACATCCATGATCCGGGCGGCCCGGGTATACCCGATTCGCAACCGGCGCTGCAGGGAGGAGGTTGAAGCCCGCTGGGTTTCCCGGATGATCTGCACGGCCATTTCAATAAGCTGGTCATCCTCGGCATCATCCCCGCCCTTGGCGAGCATCTCATCAAAACTGGCGGCAGGCTTCGCCTCAGGAACAGGCATCGTTGCGGCGCCACTCCGGGTCGACTCCGTTTTCTTCGTGGCGTTTCCGGCAGCGGCAGGTTCGTCGATCTCCATCGGGCACTGCTTCTTGATGAAGTCCACGATTTTCCGGATATCCTCATCCGAGACCAAAGCGCCCTGGGCACGAATCAGTTTACTGGCACCGGGCGGCAGGAAAAGCATATCCCCGCGCCCCATGAGCTTATCGGCACCGTTCGCGTCAAGAATGGTGCGACTGTCATTTTTCTGCGCCACCTGAAAGGCGATACGCGCGGGGAAGTTCGCCTTGATGGTTCCGGTGATGACATCCACTGAGGGTCGCTGCGTGGCCAGAATCATATGAATACCGACCGCACGGGACAGCTGGGCAAGTCGCGCAATATAATTTTCGATTTCGGCCTGGGCCGTCATCATCAGGTCCGCGAGTTCGTCCACGATGATGACGATATAGCTCAACCGGTCAGGCAACTTCGATGTTTCCTCACCTTCCCCAAATAAACTGGCTTGTTTCTCTACGGGGCGTGAGTTGTAGCTCTTGATATTCCTAACCCCGGCCTTGGCCATAATCCGGTATCGGCGTTCCATTTCGGTGATAGCCCAGCGCAAGGCACCGGCAACACGCTTCGGGTCGGTAATGACCTCGTTTCGCGCTCCCAGCAGGTGCGGAAGGTGGTTGTACACCGAGAATTCAACGATCTTGGGATCGATCAGCATTAACTGGAGTTGATCGGGTGAGCGCGACATGAACAAACCGGCCAGGATGGAATTCATGCAAACGGTTTTTCCGGATCCGGTGGCACCGGCGACGAGCAGATGCGGCATGCTCGCGAGATCCGTGATCAGATCGTTCCCGCCCACATCCTTACCCAGAACAATAGGAATTTCCATGCGGGACGGATGCCAGTGGGAGCCTTCCAACATTTCGCGCAGGTAGACAATACTGGTGGCGCTATTGGGCACCTCGATTCCCACAGTTCCCTTTCCGGGAATGGGCGCCTGCACACGGACACTGTTGGCCTTGAGCGAAAGCGCAAGATTGTTGCTGAGGCCGGCGATCCGCTCGACCTTCACGCCGGGCGCGGGAATCAATTCAAAACGAGTCACGGATGGACCGCACTCCACCGTCTTGAGTTCCGTCTTGATCCCGAACTCCTCAAGAGTTTGAATAATGATGCGGCCGGTCGCATCGGTATCCCCCTGAACCGGACCCTGCCGGTTGGTCGGAACTTCCGTTAGAAGCGACAGGGGCGGTAGTTGGTAGGCCCCGGGTGCCAGGGTTACCGGCGGAGGCGTGGGCGGAGGCTTGGGTTCAGC
>Ga0194062_1000612_pt1 | contig 15201 bp, 11 predicted proteins | sample SepL2225m_MetaG_FD_155481 | JGI IMG/M metagenome (GOLD analysis project Ga0194062, IMG submission 155481) | Anoxic zone freshwater microbial communities from boreal shield lake in IISD Experimental Lakes Area, Ontario, Canada - Sep2016-L224-25m | ecosystem: Environmental > Aquatic > Freshwater >... | reverse complement strand
GTGTAAGGAGATTTATCGTCAATCGCGGTATTGATGAGACTAATAAACGACTCAAATAACTCTTCCAACTGTTGAATCAAGCGGCGATTACTCAGCGCAATGGCGGCCTGAGAAGCGAGCGACTCGAGCAATTGCTGATCGTCTTGGCTAAACTGCCTAACTTCCTTTGTTACCGGATCAAGCGAGTTAATTAATTGCAAAACCCCAATAATTTCTTGCTCATGATCGCGCATCGGCACGGTTAGAAACGAGCGCGAGCGATACCCCGTTTTTGCATCGAATTTTTTCGTGCCAGAGAAGTCGAAGCCCTCAGCCAAATAGGCGTCTTCGATATTAATAGTTTCACCACGCAGTGCTGAATAAGACACCACCATCGCTAAGTTTGGCTGGCCATTGACATAAAGCTGGATCGGATAAAAAGAGATTTTCTCTCCTGTAGTCCCCCCCATTTGAATCTTTAAAGAGTCATTGCGCAGAATTTCGAAGGTCAAAACTTTCTTTTCCGGATCGACCAGATAGAGCGTTCCAGCATCCGCATTGGTGATCTTTTTGGCTGCCAATAAAATATCTTCAAGTAGCTTGTCGATATTTTTTTCGTTTGAAAGTGCCGCACCAATCTCATTTAAATCGCGCAAACGGGCCAACAAGCCCTCTAGCGTTGATAGCGGCGCTTGCGGTTGATCAACTCCGGTCTTTAGATTGGTAGCTTCCATCGCAGGAGGATTACTTAATGCAGACAGAGCGAACTTGATGAATATCAGTAATGCCCAACAAAACCTTTTCGATACCGTCTTGCTTCAGGGTGCGCATCCCCTCTTCTAACGCGATCGCAAATAATTCGGCAACCCGCGCGTGTTCTTGAATGCCTTTTTTAATCGGGTCAGTTCCAATCAGCAATTCGTGCAAACCGACACGCCCACGATAGCCCGTACCAGAACATTTGTCGCAACCCACATGGTCGTACAAGGTAATCTGCCCCTTGTCGTCCCCAAACAATTTAACCCATTCTGCGTACTGCGCTTTGTAGGCGGCATTAGGGTCTTTCTTCCAACCTTCAGTGGTCAATAACTCGGCGCCATATTCAACCAGTAGTGCCTTAATTTCTTCTTGCGAAGCAATGTGTGGTTTTTTGCAGTCTTTGCATAAGCGCTTAGCAAGACGCTGCGCCAAAATACCCAATAACGCATCGGCAAAGTTAAACGGATCCATACCCATATCGAGCAAACGACTAATCGACTCTGGCGCACTATTGGTGTGCAAGGTGGCAAATACTAAGTGGCCCGTAAGCGAGGCCTCAATGCCGGTAGATACGGTTTCTTTGTCACGCATCTCACCGACCATAATCACATCTGGGTCGGCACGCAAAAATGCGCGCATGACCGTGGCAAAATCAAGCCCTGCCTTTTTGTTAATCTGTACTTGGCGCAGCCCCTTTTGCGTAATCTCAACAGGATCTTCTGCTGTCCAGATTTTCGTCTCCGGGTTATTAATGTGCTTCAAGATGGAGTGCAGAGTAGTGGTTTTACCCGAGCCGGTTGGACCACACACAAAGAACAAGCCATAAGGTTTGCTGACCGTTGTTTTGACTAATTCCAAATTGCGTACCGAGAAGCCCATGTTGTCGAGCGGGATCGGCTCACCTGACGCCAGAATACGCATCACCACATCTTCAACGCCACCCTGCGATGGAATAGTTGCCACACGCAACTCGATATCTAACGGACCAAATTTTTTAAATTTAATTTTGCCGTCTTGCGGTTTCCGTTTTTCAGAAATATCTAAATCACACATGATCTTGAGTCGCGTAACCAAGGCATTGCGATAGGTCGAAGGAACCTCAATGTAGTTGAGCAAGGAGCCGTCTTTACGTAACCGAACCCCGGTTTTACCCTTGCCCGGCATCGGCTCGATATGAATATCGGATGCGCCCATCTTGTAGGCATCCACGATAATCTTATTCACCAACTTGACCAACTCGTTATCCGCAGCCGCACTAACGTCTTCTTGACTAAGCGCACTGGATTCTTCCTCATCCGATCCAAGTGAAGTGAGTAGGTCATCCATGGAGCCCATGTCTTCCATGCTGCCAGTAGTCTCTGAACTACTGCTGCCACCGTAAAACAGATCAAGCGTGGCCTTAAATTCACGTTGCGGGCAGACACGATAAATCAGCCGATGCTTAGGAAAGATGTTGTTTACAACGCGCGAGGCTTGAATTCGTTCAGGGTCGGTGGTGAGAATAATGAGCCCATCTGAAGAGTCATCAATCGGCACCCAGTGGCTACTCTCCACGTATTCGCGGCGTAGATTTTTAAGTAACTCACCCGGTTTAATACGGTCAGATTTGTACGGCTCATAGGGCACACCAAAAAAGCTGGATAGCGCCTTACCTAATGCCTCTGTTTTTACTTGAAACTCATCAATCAGCACATCTTCAACATCAACGCCCTTGCGCCGTGCGGTACGGGTGGCCAATTCAAACTCTGCCGCCGACATCACTGCATCGGCCACCAAATAATCATATTTAGTTTTGACTATTCCCGCTTGCTGCTGACGCTGACGTAAGGCTACTGCAAGCGTCTGTGACAGCTCACGCACGCCTTCCTCCACCAACTCAGGAAAGGGAATGCCAGCCTTGTTGTTAATAACCTGAATAACGCCGATTAACTCGCCGGAAGTTGTTTCTAGGATGGGCGCAACCAACATTTGCTTGGTGCGATAACCGGTGCGTTTATCCACGTCTTGCAAAAAGCGCAAAGTTGCGCTGAATGAAGTCAGCTCATGTTCGTCGTACACATCTTTAATATTGAGCAGCTTTTTATTGAACGCTGCAAAACCGGCGATACTTTGTTCTGCAATCGGAAGCTTGAGATCTTTAAAAGAATTTAGTCCCGTTTTAACTTTAGAAATTAACGAAGCTTTATCTTCTGCAACCACATAAACAGTTAAACGATCAGCATTAAAAAGATTGCAAATGTCCTTGCTGACATCCAACATAATTTCGTCGATATTATTCGTCGCGTGAATCTTGTTGGTAACTTGGTTCAGATTTTTTGTGAACTCCAGCTGTGCACCAATTTCATTCACATTGCCTTGCACCACATTATTCATAACTATTCCGACTTTCCTTTTATTGCTGCTCTGACTTTGGAATAGACCAAAGTCCGTTTTCTAACACGTTCACTTTGTAACCCGCTTGCGCCAAAATAAAAGCGGCGGCGGCACTACGGCGACCACTCTGGCAATAGGCAATATAAGGTACATCTTTACTTAACGCGCCAACCGCATTGCGGATATCGTTTAGCGGCACATTAATCGCCCCGGGTAGTTTGTCAAAACGGTACTCTGGAGGATGTCGCACGTCTAACCAAACAGCCCCCGTCGCCACTTCTTTTTTGGCCTCGGCATAGCTAATTTTATGCAACAGAGGTTCTTGCATCAGCTCAAGAAAGTCTTGCTTCTTGAGTCTAAGCAGGACTCCATTACTTCTCATGGTCACGGTCGCATTGCGTTTTGAATTTGAGATGAGCGCCTCTTCGCCGAATACATCGCCGGCTTTAAGTTCGGCCAACACCATCTGAGTTCCACCGACCATTCGCGTCACTTGAGCACGTCCGCTCTCAATCAAATAGTAGTAATCACCCTCACCCCCTTCATGGATGATGACTTCTTTATCCCACACCGCCACCACTTCGATGCGTTCTAGCAGCATGCCAATGTTGGCTGAGGGCAAATGGGCAAATGGGCTGTTATGCAGATTTTCAGCACTAAACATGCCCGAATTTAATAATCGCTTAACCACCGTATCCGCGTTTTTTTTCGCCTGAGGTGCTTTGCTTTCATCGTGATAGGAAAACTGATCCCAGGTAATCATCTGATCGAGCAGCTCATCATCCACTCGTAATAGCTGAATGCGAGTGAGCGCCTTGGCTGAATTAATATTGGGCTGGCGCTTGCCAATAGGATGGCGAGCCCACTCAGAGTCTGCACACATAACCACATTATTGCCATCAGCATAATTAATTTCGAGCTCGCCTCTCACCAGATAGACTGACTGTCCTTGCAACGAACGGCCCGCGAATGGGTCTTGCCCCTGTGCAATAGTTTCCAAATGACAATACTCAAGCAACTCTCTTAGCCGCGAAGGACCAAATGACGAGATGGGCTCTAAGGCTGCAAGCACTCGAATATCTAAAATATCATGCATACGACTCAATTTATCCTTGTGTTAAAACTCGAACTCTTGTCCGTTTTGGAGCATTTTAGGAATAAAGCCAACGACGCATTCACTAATTTCCTGCATCGTCAACTCCACCTCACCTGGTTTTAAATGCGTGATATAAATTTGCGGATTACGTTTGAGCTTAACGATGTCTTTAGCCAACAGGCTTGGACAAAAATGTTTAGACATCAGTGCTAAATCCAACTCAGCATTTGAGAATGCGGTTTCCACGATTAGGTATTGCAAATTTTCAATACTATTCAAGGTGTCCCACAGTGCAGAACACACCGAGGTGTCGCCGCTAAACGCTAAACTCGCCACTCCGCTATCCAATAAAAATCCAACTGCAGGCACAACGTGGTTAGCAGGTATTGCGGTAACCTTACGTCCCTGCAAATCAACAGTTTTGCCTAGCTCTATCGCCTCATAACGCAAACAAGGCTGTTGCGCATTAGGGATCACGCTGAAGTCAGGCCAGATCGACCAATTAAAAATATGCTGCTTAAGAGTGGCGATGGTTTCTGCAGTTGCGTGAACAGTTAGCGGTTTATCTCTCATAGCCCCAACGCTATCAACCAGCAAAGGGATACACGCCACATGGTCCAAGTGGGAATGGGTGACAAAAACATGGTCGATCAAAATCATCTCAGCCAAACTTAAATCACCCACCCCGGTTCCTGCATCAATCAATATATCGTGATCGAGCAACATCGAAGTCGTGCGCAAGTTTCCACCTATTCCGCCACTGCAACCTAGAATTCTTAACTTCATCGTTGAACCATCCCTGGCCGATTAAATTGCTAACTTAATATGTAGTTAGTAATTTATTTTGTTTTAAATACAAATACGCCATCCCACTCACTACCTGGCGGATTCTGACGGAAGTAAACAACACGTTCCGCATAGACTTGATACAGCTTTTCTTGCGGAGACATTTTTTGCAAATTGAATAACTGCAACTCAGCCTGATCCCATTCTTGTTTGCGATAGGATCGTAGTGCTTGATGAAACAACTTCATTTCTTCCAAGGTATCTTTTTCGAGTTGTCCTGTCAGACCCATCGGCTGAAAAATCGCAACGGGCTTATCCTTACCTTTGACCCGCACCAAATCGAGCTCGCGATACACAAAGTCAGGTGCAACCTCCTTGGTCTTTTCACCGACAACTATGCCAACACCATATTCTTTGGTAATGCCTTCCAATCGCGAAGCCAAGTTCACTGCATCGCCCATTACGGTATAGGCGACACGCACCTCGGAGCCCATGTTGCCTACACTCACCATTCCAGTATTGATACCCACACCAATATGTATGGGAGGCCAACCACGTTCTTTAAAGTGTGGTTGCAACGCCTCTAATGTTTGCAACATTTCCAAGCCCGCCACAATCGAATGATGCGCATGATTTGCATCCGGCAGCGGAGCCCCCCAAAACGCCATGATGCAGTCGCCCATATATTTGTCGATGGTGCCACGATGCTTATAAACAACGCGTGACAGCGGTGTCAAAAACTCATTCATCAACAATGAAAGCTCTTTAGGATCTAGCCCTTCTGAAATAGTGGTAAAGCCTCGCACGTCAGAAAATAGAGTGGTCATCTCACGCCCCTCTCCTTCCATTGAAACGCTTTCTGGACGCTCACTCATTTCGCTGACCACTTCTTTCGGCACGTACTGTCCAAACAGATTAGTAATTTGCCGCTTAGTGCGCGATTCCACGAAATAACCATAGGACATATTAAGTGCAAAAAGTGCAACGATCATCATTAGGCCGCCGCCCAGGGGTAACGCAATATTGCCGTATTGCCACACGCCGCCGTTAATGACCACTGTCGCAATCAATATAACAACTGTCACCAAAGTATTCTGCAAGGGGTTGAGCAAAGGCAGTATAAAAGCCATGGCAATCCCCACCAGGAGTATGAGCAAAACCTCCACGCCAAGGACATATGGCGGGTTAGATTTAATCGATTGATTGAGAATGCCACTAATCATGTTCGCGTGAATCTCAACTCCCGGGAATACTTCATCCACAGGTGTTGCTCGCAAATCCAATAAACCTGGCGCGGTGGTTCCGATCAAAATTATTTTATTTTTTAAATCATCTAGCGCCACGCGCTCTTTCAAGACGTCTACTACCGAAATATATTTAAAGGTATTACGTCCACCACTATAGGGCACTAGCGCATCTACCTTTGCATCCACAGGAATACTCAACTTACCCTGCGAGGTAGCTAGCTCTAACCACTCCAAGCCAGCATAATCTTTTGCATTTGCGCCCTCGCCATAGCCAGGAATTAGTTGCGGTGAACCCAAGGCCGTACGCACAACCGCCAGCGACAATGACTCATAGTAAGCGCCTGCATATTCCACCACCATGGGAATGCGCCTAACAATGCCGTCGAAATCCACCTGCGGATTAAAGTGCCCTGCTGATGCGGCATTCGCTTGAAACTCGGAAAGATTCGCACCATAGCCCTCCCATTTCGAAAAATTAATGGGGCGACCTTTAAATGAACCCGCTTCAAAAACTGGCGCTGGCAAAGCTCCCGAAACATCTTTTGCAGAATTGAAGTAATACCCCAAAACAATATTTCTCTGCTTCATCTTATTGACGAACAGATTGTCATATTCAAGTTGAGGTTTGATCTGAGATAAAACTGACTGAAACTGAGCGACATCTTTGAGTTGATTTTTACCCAATTCCTGCAAAACTTTAAGACCGGAACTACTATCTCTTTCGGCAAATACGACGTCGAAGCCTACGACTGCAACATTATATTTGTCGAATAGCTTGTCCATCAGTGAAGCAAGCTTGTCACGACCCCAAGGCCAACGCCCTTCTTCTTTTAGACTTTTCTCATCAATATCTAAAATAACGATACGATCATCGCTCACGTGTGGCAAAGTCAGACGCAAGCGCGTGTCATACAATTTTGCTTCTACAAAACTAACGAAACCAAGCTGATAAAACCTTGCTGCGTTGCCGAGGAAGAGAAAGACGATAGCGAGGCCGAGTGCAATTAACAGTGCATGCTTTTTCACTCAAACCTCGTCATATGAATTAAAAAATGTTTGATCGCTCAATGTACTAAATCAAGCTTTAAAATAAAACTCCATTTTCACGCCGGCCAACTCAATGATGTCATGATCATTAAGTTGGTGCGGTTGCTCTCCGGTCGAGGCTCCATTCACCATCGGGAATTTTGCACCTTCAACATGAGTAATAAAGAAACCATGCGGACGCTTAGCCAGTACAGCAACTTGAACGCCGGGCTTACCTAAAGTAGTCAAACTTTTGACCAACTCAAGCTCTTTACCTGCATTGGGTCCATTCAAAATTTGCACTGCGGCAACCTGACTTACGGCCGCTGGCGCTGCTGCCGCAACCTCTCCATCAGTGCCGGCAACAAATTTCCCCGTCACATCCCCTACCCCAACATTAGTTTGAGTGCGAGTAAAATCGCTCGTCTCGGCCCCTGCTTGGGAAGTCTTAACCGGCCTGCTCAACACCATCGTTTTTTCAAAATCAGCTGACGGAGCTTGCGCTGGCTGATCATTCAAATATTTCAGCTTATATTTTCCAATTTCAATGAGGTCATTATTTTGCAGGAAGTGCTTTTTAGTCGCTGTTCCATTTACTGCAAGACCATTTGTACTTTCCAAATCCTCTAGAAAGGAGTCATTCAGAATCGTAATGATCGCCGCGTGCTCGCTACTAATCGCTAAGTTGTCGATCACAATGTCGTTATGCGGTTTACGACCGATTGTCGTGCGCTCTTTATTTAGCACATACTCTTTCAGCACCACGCCATCCATGCTGAGTATCAATTTAGCCGGCATATCATCAATCCCCGTAGTTAATTCTTAAACCAAGACAATAATTTTTGCACCCATCCACTCGGGGTTGCAAATTTACCATTTACTTTCACTAAGATAACGGAGACATTATCGCGTCCGCCGTTGTCGTTTGCCATTTGTATCAGCTGAGTTGCGGCTAAGGGCAAGTTAGCCCGCAACATTTGCAATGTCGAACCAATATCTTCGTCTTCGACCATATCATTCAATCCATCAGAGCAGAGTAAATAAACATCGCCCACCTGCAAATCATGAATATGGATTTCAACATCTACGTCATCATCAATACCCACGGCACGTGTGACTAAGTTTTTATTCTTAGAAGTACGCGCATCTTGTTTACTGATCATGCCGCTATCAATTTGCTCTTGCAGCAAAGAGTGATCGCGCGTGATGGTTTCAAATGTTTCACCTCGCAGGCGGTACATTCGAGAATCACCCACATGCGCAACTGCCACCCGATCATCATAAAACAACGCCGCCACTATCGTTGTTCCCATGCCGGAATATTGCGGCTGGCTTTCTGCGGCATGAAAAATAGAGGAGTTCGCTTTTTGCACATTATCGCGCAACAAAACTACCGCTTCATCCTCGCCGCTAAAAGCATCTTGCTCTTCAGGCTTTACGCTTTCCAAACGATGCTTAATCTCAGTTGCCACAACTGAAACCGCAATGCCGCTGGCCACCTCGCCAGCATTGTAGCCCCCCATACCGTCTGCCAAAACCACCAGGCCTGACGGCAAATCAAACGCCACACTATCTTCGTTGTGAGACCTGACCATTCCTGGATGGGTCTGACTTACCATCTCTAGCGCGTCTTGTATTTTCACACTCCACCCCTGCAATTCAATATTTAGTGCAAAGTCGCCGCACACTGGCGTATCGCCTCTGCCATTTCCTGTCCGGTTTGAAAACGATCTTCTACTTTTTTTGCCAGCGCCTTATTGATTACGTCAACGACACAGGCTGGCACATCTGGGCTAATCGTACGAATATCTGCATGCGGCTCATTCGCAATTCGGAACATCAGTTGCGCCATTGAGTCTCCCTCAAAGGGTAGCTTACCACACACCATTTGATACAAACTCGCTCCCAAGGAGAACAAGTCTGACTGCCCCTCAATTTTGGTACCCGCCAATTGCTCTGGTGACATATAGGAGGGCGTCCCCAATACCATGCCCGTTTTGGTTTTGGACGAATCAGTGATTCGTGCAATACCAAAATCGGTCACCTTAGCCGTGTCACTTTCCATGTCATACATGATATTTGCCGGTTTAATGTCGCGGTGCACCACATGGAGCGTGTGCGCATAGCCAAGCGCATCAGCTACGCGTGCAATGATACTCAACACTTTAGGCAAAGGCAGCAAATTATCCCGCTTGGTGTAGGGGACGAGATCCTTCCCTTTTAAGAACTCCATCGCTATGTAAGCTAGATCGTGCTCTTCGCCCGCATCGTACATCGTCACGATATTCGGATGATTTAAACGGCCCGCAGTTTCTGCCTCGCGGAAGAAGCGCGCCTTAACATCTTCCAGCTCATCCGCATCGAACTCTTGCGACAAATTCATGGTTTTGATGGCCACCACGCGGCTAATTTTGGGATCTTTGCCGAGATAGACCACGCCCATCGCGCCCTTGCCCAGCTCTTTTTCGATTTCGTAACGACCCAACATTGGTTTACTGACGCCGGCCTTGTCCAACATCATCGTGCTCGCATTACTCTTGCCCGATGCCCCTCCCAAAATGACCGTTTCAGACATTGTCTTAGCTTGACTCATGCGCTGCTCTAAATCACGGAATTTTGGGTTGTAGTCAGTCATGTATTTAAACACTGACTCCGCCTTATTAAACTGGCGCTTGCGCTCAAAGTCTAAACCCAAGTTATACAACACATCCATCAAGCTATCGTCAATAGGCACTTTGCGCAGCTTATCAAATGCAATATCCAGTTGACCTTGCCCTTGAAAAGCCAACCCCAACATGCGGTTACTTTCAGCGGAGTCGGCATCCGATTTAATCTTGCCTTGCTCAGTCACTAAGAAGCGTTTGGTCGTCAACAATAAATGGCCCACCAACAACAAAGCCGCCGGCAACATCAACTGTATCCAAAGTGCTTGCGTGGTCATCAACACAAAGTGACTAGTCAAAAGAGAAACAAACAAAACGACCGTCACAATTGCTCCAATACCAGCACTCAGCCGGGGCAATAGTAAAATGAGATACAACGCGATCAGCAAAAAGATACCTGTTTGCGCCCAAAACGCCCAGCTCGGCACCACAAAGAAATCCTGTTTGAGAATGCTCGAAATAGAATGCGCCAAAGTAACCACAGGCGACATCCCGGCAGAAACTGGCGTCACCTGTAGTGCGCCGACACCCGCAGCTGTTGCACCGATGAGCACAATTTTGTCGCGATATTTATCGGCAGGAATTTTTCCCGACAGCACATCGTAGAACGAATCCACTTGAAACGCGGGCTTCCCGTCACGGTCGCTATAAAAATAAGTGTGCATGCGCGACAAGGGGTCCGTCACGATATTTAAGCTACCAATCTTCACACTCTGCCCAAGATTAACTTGAATATCTTTTGGCTCAAGATTCAAACTTTTGGCCGCCAACATCAATGACAACGAAGGGTAAAACTGATCGAAATAATTCAACACGAGCGGCTCAGTGCGAATACCCCCATCGATATCCGGTGTGACATTGAGGTGGCCGATAGCAACTGCCAATGAGCCCAAAATCGGAATAGGCACCTGTGCGCCGTTGCTCTGGATGGGGAACATCCCCGGAGTGCCTTCTTTGATATTCGCCAAACCGTTTTTCAACACATACTCTGGCAGAGGGTTACTTGGCCTGCCTTGCGGCTCGCCTAATTCGAAATACATGCCTAACAACACCGAATTCGCCTTGGCCATACTTTCAGCCAATTTCATGTCGTTATCGAGGTGTGACATCGCTTCCAGCAAGATCAGATTCAACTGTTCCCACTCGACCGGATTAGATTCTTTAATCGTTGAAGTTGCGAGAACAGTCGCCAGTTTATTGACATATTCCAAGCCTGCATCAACTTGCGGCTCAGAGAAAAACACGGTATTACCGATGACTTTGGCATGACCACTCGCCAAAATATCTAACAACTTACCTTGGGTCTCACGTGGCCAAGGCCAGCGTCCAAGGTTGGCAATGCTGTCATCGTCAATCGCGATGATGGCGATTTTGTCACTCGCCACACGAGAAGAAGCGCGCACGCCAATGTCATAAGCCTTGCGCTCAAGGCTTTGCATCAAATCAGAGTTCGCCGTCGCCAAAAACACCAATGCAACTAGTACGCCAACAAACCAATCGGCTTTGAAGAACGTCACTTTTTTGATGTTAGCCATGCCCCACCTTTGTCATTCTGTTTTCCTCTTCGCCAGATACTAAAACATTTTTCAATGGCAAACTATAGCGATCTGATTTAATTGAATTATCTAGATATTTTTATTTGACGAGCAAAACAGGGACTTTTGCCAAATGAACAACTTTACTTGCTACAGAACCTAACAACAGTGTGGATAAAGACGTTTCACCATGTGCGCTCATCACAATTTGCTCAACCTGATGCTCTTGAGCGTATTGCACCACGCCCTCAGCAGGCGAGCCCACACTTACATGATAGGTGTAAGCCAAGCCAACCTTGTCTAGCTTAGCTCGCGCCTGAGTGAGTGCCACAGCCCCCTGCTCACGATAATAATCATTGATCGTGTCTTGCCTGATGAATAACTTAACGTTACCCGACGCCAGTTTCCACTGCACATTGAGCAAGCAAATTTGCGGTGGCTCTTTGAATTGAGCTGCATTAGCAATCACATAATCTACCGCACGCTCAGCATTGATGGAGCCATCTACTGGAATCAATATTTTCATTTCACTTTCCTCACTTAGGCTTGATCGCCCTGTTTAGCAGGCACTTGCTCATCCACCAGATCGATCACCTCAGCTGTCGCAACTTTGCGCATAGCCAACCATTTGCCGACCCCCAATACCAACAGCGCACAGAATCCTGGAACGATCCAATGCAAAGCATGTTGCGCTTCGACCCAAGGCTTAAATAATGCTTCGCCCAGCAACATCTCACCGGCAACGTATCCTAACAACGCTCCTCCAGCGAAAACAATAAATGGGAAACGGTCGATGAGTTTCAATACCAACTGACTACTCCACGCGATCATCGGTATGCTAATCAGCAAACCGAACACCAACAGCATCACATTGCCATGCGCCGCTCCCGCCACACCCAGCACGTTATCGAGGCTCATCACAAAGTCTGCAATGATGATGGTTTTTATCGCGCCCCACAGATGCGTATCTGCCTTGATATTACCTTCGCTGTGCTCATCGTCTGGCAGTAGCAATTTGATACCAATCCAGAGTAGTAGCAACGCACCCACCAACTTCAAATAAGGCAACGCTAGCAAGCTCACAGCAAAGAAAGTCAATACGATACGCAAACCAATCGCACCACCCACGCCGTACAGAATGCCCTTCTTACGTTGCGCTGCAGGCAAGTTGCGACAAGCCAACGCAATCACCACTGCGTTATCCCCAGATAACAGCAAGTCGATCATGATGATCTTAAATACATCTACCCAAAATTGGGCAGAGCTCAGCATTTCCAACATCACATTATCCCTTCAAGATTTTCTGCATGACACGCCCCATCTCTGCTGGGTTACGTGTGATGTGAATACCGCACTCTTCCATCACCGCCAATTTCTCATTAGCACCACCCTGCCCACCCGAGATGATCGCACCGGCATGACCCATGCGCTTGCCCTCGGGCGCCGTCACACCGGCGATAAAGCCCACCACGGGTTTTTTCATATGGTCTTTGATCCAACGCGCGCATTCCTCTTCATCGCTACCGCCGATTTCACCCACCATGATCACCGCATCTGTGTCTGGATCGTCGTTGAATAAACGCATCACGTCGATGTGTTTCATGCCGTTGATTGGATCACCGCCAATGCCCACACATGAGGACTGTCCATAACCGAGTGCAGTGAGTTGCCCCACCGCTTCATAAGTGAGCGTACCCGAGCGCGACACCACGCCGATACGCCCTTTTTTATGGATATGCCCCGGCATGATGCCGATCTTAATTTCATCTGGCGTAATCAGTCCCGGACAGTTTGGACCAATGAGCACTGTTTTTTTACCGATCATCTTGTAGCGCGTCTTCAGCATGTCATGCACAGGAATGCCTTCCGTGATGCAGATCACCAAATCCAAATCTGCTTCGACTGCCTCATCAATCGCTGCCGCCGCACCGGAAGGAGGCACATAGATAACAGAGACGGTTGCGCCCGTTGCCGCTTTGGCATCACGCACGGAGGCATACACCGGGATGCCCTCAAAATCTTCACCCGCTTTTTTTGGATTCACGCCTGCCACAAAACAGTTCGCACCATTGGCGTATTGCTTGCAATGAAAAGTATGGAACTGGCCGACCTTGCCGGTCATGCCTTGAGTAATCACCTTGGTATTTTTGTTAATCAGGATGCTCATTATTTTGCTCCCTTCGCAGCAGCAACTACTTTCTGGGCTGCATCCGCCATATCGCTGCCTGAAATAATCGGCAAGCCTGATTCAGCCAATATTTTTTTGCCCAGCTCGACGTTGGTGCCTTCCAAGCGCACCACTAATGGCACGTTCAAACTCACCTCGCGCGCGGCGGCCACTACACCTTCGGCAATCACATCGCACTTCATAATACCGCCGAAGATATTCACTAAGATTGCTTTGAGGTGCGGGTTCTTCAACATCAACTTAAAGGCCTCAGTGACTTTTTCTTTATTTGCACCACCCCCCACATCAAGGAAGTTTGCCGGACTACCGCCGTAAAGTTTAATGATGTCCATCGTCGCCATCGCCAAACCCGCCCCATTCACCAGACAGCCAATGTCACCATCTAACTGGATATAGCTGAGCTCAAATTTTGAAGCTTCAATTTCCGCTGGATCTTCTTCATCTAGATCGCGATAGGCCATAATTTCAGGGCGACGGTATAGCGCATTGGAATCAAAATTAAATTTTGCATCCAGTGCAATCACTTTGTTTTCTGCAGTCAGCACCAGCGGATTAATCTCAGCGAGCATCGCATCTTTTTCTACAAACGCCTGATACAGGCCCTGCAGCACTTTCACCGCCTCGGCATTTGCCGCATCAGGAATGCCAATCGATCGCGCGGCCTGAGCCGCTTCATCATTGGTCAGCCCAGTAGCGGGATCAATGCGTACCGTTTTGATTTTTTCGGGGGAATGCTTGGCGACTTCTTCGATCTCAATACCGCCTTCGCTTGATGCCAACAGCGCCACGCGCTGCGAAGCGCGATCTACCACCATGCCCACATAAAACTCTTTAACAATTTGCGCGCCTTCTTCAATCAATAAACGACGCACTTTCTGTCCAGCAGCGCCTGTCTGATGCGTGATCAACTGCATACCCAAAATCTGGCTGGCAAATTGACGCACCTCATCCAGAGACTTGGCTACCTTCACACCGCCGCCCTTGCCGCGGCCGCCTGCATGAATTTGCGCTTTCACCACCCAAACATTGCCCCCTAATTTTTGCGCTGCAGCAACGGCCTCAACAACTGAGAAACACGCTTCACCGCGCGGCGTTGGTACACCAAATTCGCGCAGAATCTCTTTGCCCTGATATTCATGGATTTTCATATCGCCCTCATTTCGACTGAAGTTCTTGCATACACAATTGCAAATTGTCTTGCCAGCTTCCCACACTTAAACCAAAATCTCTCATCAATTTATCGTTTGACATCACCGAATTCATCGGTCGCGCGGCGGGCGTTGGATAGTCTCGCGAAGGAATAGGAATCAAATTCGGATGCAACTCTGCTAAGCGCAAAATCTCCGCCGTAAAACCATGCCACGAAACACTACCCTGCGAAGTCAGATGATACGTACCTGACGCTTGACCTAGCATTCCATTTTTCACATTGAGTGCATAGTACTGAGCCAGAATCTGTCCTGTTACCTCTGCCAAGGAGCGACACCACGTTGGCGCCCCTATTTGATCATCCACGACTCTCAGCTCACTACGCTCACGCGCCAGCCGC
>Ga0194062_1000611_pt1 | contig 15202 bp, 13 predicted proteins | sample SepL2225m_MetaG_FD_155481 | JGI IMG/M metagenome (GOLD analysis project Ga0194062, IMG submission 155481) | Anoxic zone freshwater microbial communities from boreal shield lake in IISD Experimental Lakes Area, Ontario, Canada - Sep2016-L224-25m | ecosystem: Environmental > Aquatic > Freshwater >... | reverse complement strand
GGTCGTCGGTCATCCGTCATCGGTCATCGGTCATCCGTCATCGGTCATCCGTCGTCGGTCATCCGTCATCGGTCATCCGTCATCCGTCATCGGTCATCCGTCATCGGTCATCCGTCATCGGTCATCGGTCATCCGTCATCGGTCATCCGTCATCCGTCATCGAATAAATCTTACAATACAGTTAGTAACAAAGTAGTTAGTTACAAATATGTTAGCTATCTTTGTAAAAATTGATTACCCATGGAAACACCTTTCATTTTCGGGAAACTGGTATCGGGGGCTGATTTCACAAACAGGACCAGAGAAATCATCCGTTTGAAAAATAATTTCCGCTCAGGCATCAACACGATCATGATCTCTCCGCGCCGATGGGGCAAGTCATCACTGGTTGAAAAAGCAGTCCGGGAGATCACAGAGGAGAATAAAAAAATAAAGATTGTATCCATAGACCTGTTCAATGTCAGGACCGAGGAAGATTTTTTCCGCATCCTGGCAGAACAGGTTATCAGGGGTACCACCACTAAACTTAAGGAGATTCTTGCTTTTACGAAGGACTTTTTCAAACAATGGATTCCAAGAATAAGTTTCTCACCGGATCATTTTCAGGAATTTTCACTTGGATTGAATTGGAATGAGGTTAAACAGCAGCCCGGTGAAATTCTGGATCTGCCACAAAAGATTGCAAAATCAAAGGGGTGGAAAATTATCGTCTGCATAGATGAATTTCAGAATATTGGTTTTTACAACGATCCCCTTGCTTTTCAAAAACAATTGCGATCACACTGGCAGCAGCAACCGGATGTTTCATATTGTTTGTATGGGAGTAAACGCCACATGCTGATGCAGGTGTTTACCTCGCCTTCGATGCCTTTTTATAAATTCGGGGATCTGATGTTTCTTGAAAAAATCGGGACCGGAGACTGGGAGAAATATATTACCGGGCGTTTCCTCACTACAGGGAAAGAGATAGACCCGGAACAATCGTGCCGGATTGCAGCACTCGCCGACAATCACCCTTACTATGTTCAGCAGATGGCTCAATTGTGCTGGCTGAGATGCGAAAAAAAAATGACATATGAAGTAATTGACCAGGCTTTTGATTCGCTCACATTACAACTGAGTTTATTATTTCAAAATCTCACAGAATCATTTAGTACAACTCAGGTGAATTATCTCGAAGCAATGATCAATGAAGAAAACCATTTCAGTTCAAAAGAGACCATCCAGAAATACCGCCTCGGAACATCTGCAAATGTAAGCAGGATAAAAAAAACATTGATCGATAAGGAGATTATTGATACAGAAAAAGAGGCAAGCATATTTATTGATCCCATTTATAAATTCTGGCTGAAGCAGTACTATTTTCGAGTTCCGGATTGAACCTGCAACCTGAAACCTGAACAAATGACTGACGACCGACGACTGACGACGGTCATCCGTCATCCGTCATCCGTCATCCGTCATCCGTCCTTAAACCTGAAACCTGAAACCTGCAACCTTAAACCTGAAACTTGAAACCTGAAACCTGCAACCTGAAACCTGAAACCTGAACAAATGACTGACGACCGACGACTGACGACGGTCATCCGTCATCGGTCATCCGTCATCCGTCATCGGTCATCCGTCATCGGACATCCGTCATCCGTCCTTGAACCTGAAACCTGAAACCTGAAACCTGAAACCTGAAACCTGAAACCTGAAACCTGAAACCTGCAACCTGCAACCTGAAACCTGCAACCTGAAACCTGAAACCTGAAACCTGAAACCCGCAACTTTATCAAATGAGACAAACCCTTCGGAAACTGTACCTCGATCTCTTTGGAACATTCGCCAAACCGGCGCGGGGTGTTCATATCCTGAACGGCCACTATCTTTCGCGCTCGAATGCAAAGGCAGGCGTTTTTCAGGATCAGTTGGGCAAACTCCAAAAGGTGTGTCGTTTGATCAGGATCGAAGAGGCTGTCTCGCTTCTTGTAAACCGTACTGAAGTGAACGAACCTTTGGTAGCATTTACCTTCGATGACGGATTTGAGGAATGTGCCACCGGCATTGCACCGGTTTTGGAAGCCTTCAATATCAATGCCGCGTTTTTTATCAACCCGAATTTCATTGATGGCGATGCAGCTTACCGGGATGATTTTTTGACAAATATCGTCGACACTCCATATAAGAAGCCCATGACCTGGCGACAAATCGGGGACTTGCACAAAAAAGGGCATATCATAGGTTCACATACTCTGGATCACCTGAAATTAGACACCGATGATGCAGATATTTTGAACCTCCAGCTTCAAAAGAGCAAGCAGATCATCGAGTCGAAAATAAACAGTCATTGCGAGTACTTCGCCTACCCAATCGGAGGGATGAACGATTTGAGCGGCACGGCCCTGGCTGTGGCCCTGAAGCATTACAAATATATTTTCAGTCAGTCGGATCACCGGCACAACTTTTCGTTCGATGGTGCCGTTATTAACCGTCGGCATTTTGAGCCATACTGGCCCGTTTCGCATGTAAACTATTTTTTGAGTGTCAATAAAAGCTAAAAAAGTTTCAAAAATCCTTCTGGTTGGTTCGTTGCCGCCCCCGTATAACGGTCAGTCCGCGGCATTTTCGCCAATAGTCGGGTCGTTTGCGCCAGGGGAGGCCTTCTTAGTGAATATCACGAAATACAGATCCTTCATCGGCAACACACTCTGGACCATGCTCGGCACCCTGTATTATTTTGCGTTCTACAGATTTGACACTGTGTATTTTACATCCTCGCGCAGCATGCTGGGATTTGTTAAAGATATTCCTCTTCTGCTTCTCGGTCGCTGGCTGAAGAAGCGAATGGTAAATCACCTTCACGGGGCCAATTTTAAATCCTTTTATGATAATAGCGGACTGCTGAAGCCGTTAATCGGTTATTGCTACCGTAAAGTCGATACCTCGATCGTGTTGTTTGAAGAGATGCGGAAAGAATTCAGCGATTTTCCCTCGATGAAGGTGCGGGTCATCGGGAATTGCTATGAAAAGCTGTTTGATTTGCAGGATGATAGTGCATTGCTGAAGCAATCCCGGGTAAGTCCATTAACGGATTTAATCACTCCCGGTAAATTCCCCGCCCCTCTGGGGCAGAACCCGGCTCCAGGGCTCTGCCGGGGGGTTGATACCGATTTAATCACTCCCGGTAAATTCCCCGCCCCTCTGGGGCAGAACCCGGCTCCAGGGCTCTGCCGGGGGGTTGTATACCTTTCAGGACTGATGAAAAGCAAGGGGATCCTTGAATTCCTCGATGCCTGCGAAGTTGTTCTTCAACACCGCCGCGATGTAACATTCACGATCGCGGGACTTCCATGCAGCGATAATTTTTTGGGGAAGAGGGCCATAGCAGAACTGTTTTTCAGAAAATACGGATCGTTAAAAAAGCAATTTCCTGATCATATTCAATACGTGGGCGAGATCACAGGGCAGGCGAAGGTTGAGATGTTATATGGATCCGACATCTTCGTATTACCCACCTGGCATCCATCGGAAGCCTTCCCGATTTCGATTCTCGAAGCCATGCGGTCAGGCAATGCGATAGTGAGCACGGCTCATAATTTCTTACCTTCGCTGGTCAAACCCGAAAACGGCATTCTCGTGAACCCGCACTCTATTTCTGAAATCGCTGAAGCCATTGAAACACTGCTTCGCGACCCGGTCCGTCTGCAAACAATTCAGCAGCACAACACCGCGTTCGCCCATAAAGAATATAACCAGGAGAAATACGTCAACGCAGTCAGATCAGTTTGTCAATGACTGAAAGTTTACCAGATTAGTACCAACCAAAAAATAAAATCCACAATGTAAGATGAATTGAAATAATGTGTACATTTGTAATTACAATGTGATTATAAAATGAAACTTATGCAAATATCAGTGATCGACATCGGAAATTCTAAAGGAATCAGATTGACAAAAAATCTATTAGAGAAATATGACATCAGAGATAAAGTCGAATTGATTTTGGAAAAAGGCAGAATTATACTCAAACCTATCTCCAGGCCAAGACAAGGTTGGGAAAAGTCATTTCAAGAGATGCATAAAAATGGGGATGATAGTCTTTTGATAGATGACATCTTTGACGACGAAAATCTTGAGGAATGGAAATAAACCAATATCAGATTATTATCGTCAATCTTGATCCCACAGTTGGAAGTGAGATAAGAAAAACAAGACCATGTGTAGTAATTTCACCCAATGAGATGAATAAACATTTGAGAACAATTACTATTGCACCTGTTACATCGAAGTCTAAGGATTATATGACGAGAGTTAAATTTGAACTCGAAGGGAATGATAATTGGATAGCGATTGATCAAATTCGAACTGTTGATTTGACAAGGATTATAAAAATTATCGGGGAACTGGAAACCAAGGAAATTAAAAAAGTCAAATCAATTATTAAAGAAACCTTTGTGGATTAACAATTTACGGTTGACCTGCAACCTGAACAAATGACTGACGACCGACGACTGACGACGGTCATCCGTCATCCGTCCTTAAACCTGAAACCTGAAACCTGCAACTTGCAACCTGAAACCTGAACAAATGACTGACGACCGACGACTGACGACGGTCATCCGTCATCCGTCCTTAAACCTGAAACCTGCAACCTGAAACCTGAAACCTGCAACCTGCAACCTGAAACCTGCAACCTGCAACCTGAAACCTGAACAAATGACTGACGACTGACGACGGTCATCCGTCATCCGTCATCCGTCCTTAAACCTGCAACCTGCAACCTGAAACCTGAAACCTGAAACCTGCAACCTGCAACCTGAAACCTGAAACCTGCAACCTGCAACCTGAAACCTGCAACCTGAAACCCATTGAAAATAAGCATCATCACCGTTGTCCTGAATCATATTTCGACCATACGTTCTACCATTGAATCGGTGCTCGGTCAGACCCACCCCGATATCGAATACATCATCATCGACGGCGGATCGACCGATGGCTCAAAGGAGCTAATCGAAAGTTATGGTGATAAGATCACAAAATTCATCTCCGAACCGGACGATGGGATGTACGATGCCCTGAACAAAGGGATCAGGCTGGCTACGGGTGAGATTATCGGAAGTCTGAATGCCGACGACATTTATACCAGTAACCGGATACTTGAAACGGTAGCTGCGACATTCAAAAAAACGCACATCGACTCGCTGTTTGCCGACCTGCATTATGTGAGAGAATCCGATTTGAATAAAACCGTGCGCTATTACTCGGGTAAGTCATTCACCCCGGCAAGGCTTCGTTTTGGTTTCATGCCGCCTCATCCGACCTTTTTCGTTAAAAAAACGCTGTATGAGCAATTCGGATACTATAAAACAAATTACCACATTGCGGCCGATTTTGAACTGATCATCCGCTTTTTATACACACACAAAGCTTCCTATCTCTATCTGCCCATGGATATGATCAGGATGACGATGGGCGGAAAGAGCACCAACTCCCTTCACAGCAAATACATCCTCAACAGGGAAATCGTACGAGGTTGCCGTGAGAACGGAATTTACACCAATATGCCCATCCTTGTGATGAAGTATTTTATTAAGGTGTTCGAGTTGTTCAATTTCCCAACGACCTGAAACCTGAACAAATGACTGACGACCGACGACTGACGACGGTCATCCGTCATCCGTCATCCGTCCTTGAACCTGAAACCTGCAACCTGCAACCTGAAACCTGAAACCTGCAACCTGAAACCTGAACAAATGACTGACGACCGACGACTGACGACGGTCATCCGTCATCCGTCCTTGAACCTGAAACCTGCAACCTGAAACCTGCAACCCGAAACGATTTTATGAAGATCATGGTCACAGGCATTAACGGGTATATTGGCCGAAATCTGCAGGCATACTTTAAGCCGCCGGATTATGAACTCATAGGTATTGAAAGATCTGATCTTTATACAGGGATCAACAACACAAGCCAGCCACACTGCATCATTCACCTGGCTGGACTGGCAAAGGAGACGAACGACCCGAAACTCGCTGAAGAATATCAGCAGGTGAACACGGAGCTCACCAAAACCATGTTCAATTTTTTCCTGTCGTCATCAGCAAGCACATTCATCTTTTTCAGTACCGTTAAAGCAGCGGCCGACTTTTCGGAGACCCCGCTGGCCGAAACAGTCGTCCCGCACCCGACGACCATTTATGGACAGTCAAAGCTGAATGCTGAAAAGTACATTCTTGAAAATCTTCCCAACGATGGCCGGAAAGTATATATCCTGCGTCCCTGTATGATCCATGGGCCGGAACCAAAGCAAAACCTCCTCGCCCTGTACAATTACTTCCGCAAAGGCCTGCCCTGGCCGTTTGGAAACATATCAAACAATCGTTCGTACCTCTCCATCGGTAACCTGAATTTCATCCTTGAAAAACTTCTTGCGAACCTGCAACCTGAACCGGAGCGAAGCCTAGCTCGGCGGAGCCAAACCTGCAACCTGAAACCAGTCATCCCCTCCGGCATCTACCACCTCGCCGACGATTCGCCCCTGTCAACAAAACGAATCATCGAACTCATCGGCGAAAATCTCGGAAAAAAATCACTGATGATCAACCTCCCAGCCTGGTTAGTCAAAGCCCTTGCCCGGGTAGGAACTCTGCTCCATCTCCCGATAAACCAGGAGACCATCAAAAAACTCACCGGGAACTACCTTGTTTCCAACGAAAAGATCAAAAAAGCATTAAACATAACCCGCCTTCCTCTATCTGCTGAAGAAGGGATGCGGCATACACTGGAGAGCATGAATCATAAAAAAAAAGTAATGGGTGAAAAAGGATGATTCAGGAGGCTTGTAACAGTTTTTTCAGGTTATGCTGTTGTATAGCTGATTAATAATTTTATAAAACTTGTCTGAATAATCTATTGTAATACATTTGCATTATAAGAAAAGATTCGTCATTCGTCATTCGTCATTCGTCATTGTGATAAAGCATTTTTTTCTCCGCCATTCCAACATCATCGTTTCAAGATGGATTGTGGTGCTGATCGACATCGGGCTGCTCAATGCTGCCATCCTCCTGGCGAACATCCTGCGGTTCGATTTCGTAATGTCGGAAGTAACGAAGTATCATATTTTAGCGCAGTCGTTAACGGTTACATCCATTGGAGTCGCCATGCTGATATTGAATGGCGCGCATAAAGGCATTATCCGGCATACCAGTCAGTCGGATATGTTCCGTATCGTAAAGGCGATCACCCTTTTAATCATGCTGATCGGGAGTTTAAATTATGCTATTTTGCTGCTGGGGAACACTGGCCGAACAATTATTATTGCAGGATCGGATTATTCCACCCTTATTCCAAACTCGGTGCTGATCATTTTTTACCCGCTGGCCCTCTTCTTCCTGCTCTTCTTCAGGATGTCGATCAAGCTGGCCTACTACAGCATCACCACGACCGACAAGGGCGAAAAGGTGAATGTGCTGATTTACGGCGCCGGCAAGGAGGGCATCAGCGTGATGCATACCCTTACGGGCGCGCAGGAATCGCCCTACAGGGTGGTGGGGTTCATGGACGATATGACGGGCAAGATAGGCAAGTCGGTGCAGGGTGTTGAGATTTACAACCCCAACGACGTGACCAACGTGTTTCTGGCCAAACGGAACATCACGGAGGTTATTCTGGCCATGCCCAACATTTCGGAGGAGCAGAAGACGGAGATCTACAACCGGCTCATCAGCCTCGATGCGAATATCAAGAGCGTGCCTCCCGTCGATAGCTGGATCAACGGCGAGCTGAACATGAAACAGATACAGAACCTCAACATCGAGGATCTGCTTCAGCGCGAGGCCATCAGGCTCGACAACCAGGAGGTGCTGCGGGGCACCTTTGGCAAGACGGTGCTGGTAACCGGGGCGGCCGGCAGCATTGGCCACGAGCTTTCGCGGCAGCTGCTCTATTTTAACCCGCGCCGCCTCGTGATGGTCGACCAGGCCGAAACGCCCCTGTTTGAACTGGAGCAGGATCTCACCAAACTTGAACAGGAGCTGGAGGGTCGCAAATACCATGAGAAGGTGAGCCTCGAGTACGTGATCGCCGATGTGAGCAACGAGAAGTGCATCGGGGCGCTTATCCGATCGGTGAAGCCCCACCTCATTTACCATGCCGCGGCATACAAGCATGTGCCGCTCATGGAGGCCAACCCCCTCGAAGCAGTGCGGGTGAATGTATTTGGTACCTGCAACCTGGCCGAAGCTGCCTCGGAGGCCGGAGCTGAGAAATTCATCATGATCTCCACCGACAAGGCGGTGAACCCCACCAACGTGATGGGCGCTTCCAAGCGGCTGGCCGAGATCTACATCCAGAGCCTCAATTTCAAACCCGGCAACAAAACCGCCTTCATCACTACCCGCTTCGGCAATGTGCTGGGATCGAACGGCTCGGTGACCCGCACCTTTAAAAAGCAGATCCTGGCCGGAGGGCCTGTTACGGTGACGCACCCGGAGATCACCCGTTATTTCATGACCATCCCCGAGGCGTGCCAGCTTGTATTCGAGGCCGCAGCCATGGGAAAGGGTGGGGAGATATTCATCTTTGATATGGGCAAACCAGTCAGGATCCTCGACATGGCCAAAAACATCATCCGGCTGAGCGGCTTTACCCCTGACCGTGAAATCAAGATCGTCTTCACCGGACTACGCCCCGGAGAGAAGCTCTATGAGGAGTTGCTCAACGACAAGGAGCGGACCATGGCCACCCACCATCCCAAGATCATGATCGCCAAGGTGCGCGACTATCCCTTTGCGGAGGTCAGGGAGATGATCGAAGAGCTTGCCGGACCATTTCATCAGGGCAATCCCCGCGCCGCAGTAAAGATGATAAAGGAGTTCATTCCCGAGTACATCAGCAATAATTCGGTGTTCCGCACCCTGGACTTCGATTTACAGCCGGGGAGGGAGATCATGAAGAAGGCGCAATAACGAAGTTGGGGTTTTATCAAATTTATTGGTACACATGTAGAATATGATAAAATAGATGCAGATAAAATTTAAATGATATGGATGTAAAAGTTATAAAGACCGACGAAGAATAGAATGAGGCGCTGAAGAAGCTTGAATGCATTTTTGATGCCCCGCAAGATACACCCGACGGCGATGAGGCGGAACTATTGGGAATATTGATTGAAAAATATGAAGATGAGCATTATCCAATTGAAGCGCCGGACCCGATTGAAGCAATTAAGTTTCGAATGGAGCAGTTGAATATGGATAACCAGGATTTAGCTAATGTGATAGGATATAAAAGCAGAGTTTCTGAGATTTTTAATCGAAAAAAGAAATTGACCCTTAAAATGATAAGAAATCTTCATGACAAGTTGAACATGCCATACGAATCCTTAATTACTGATTATAAATAATGCACCTTAAACGCAGAACGCCATAACGCAGAACGTTTTGAAGACATCAGCGCTTTTAAGCTGTTTATGGTCAATGTGGGATTGCTTGGTGCAAAATCAGGTTTAGATGCCAGGACTCTGATCAACGGCAATGAAATTTTCGGTCAATATAAAGGTGCGCTCACCGAACAATATGTGCTTCAGCAACTGAAGTCGATCGACGATATGATTCCCTGGTACTGGACACCCGATGTGGGTATGGCTGAAATCGGCCGTAGGCCTGATGAACGACTTGTGTCAACCTGCAATTGAGAACTTTTCATGAAACGCAATAACGCTCGCAGTTTCACACCGCCGCTACGGTGTCACTGCGTTCCACCTGAGGCGGCTTGTGTGAACTGCTTCGCTCCGATAATGCCGAACGCTGTAAGCAATCTGCAACTTTTTCATCGTAACATTGGTTACCGTAACGACGGTTACTATAAATAGCTTAACTTTGTAAAAATAAATGTGACAAATGAAATTTTATAACCGCGAAAACGAACTGTCTCTTTTAGCTGAAACCAAGGCTTTATCTAAGCATTCAGCTAAAATGACGGTTATCGTGGGCCGGAGGAGAGTCGGAAAAACAAGCCTGGTAAAAAAGGCATGTGAAGGCAGACCATTCATCTATTTTATCGTTGATTGCTTCGGCGAAGACATCACGGAGCGACATAGAATCAGTTCTTGAGAAAGATATTGGCGGGTATCTTGAACGACTGGAAAAAGACTATCAAATCATCCGTAGCATCAGGCCACTTCTGTCGAATCCCAACGGAAGGGTTCAGAAATATTTGATTGAAGATAATTTCCTGGGTTTCTGGTTCAGGTTCATATACAAATACCGCAGTGCTATCGAAATAGGCAACTACCCTTATGTAAGGTCCATTGTTGAACGTGATTTCAATACATTCAGCGGACTTTACCTGGAGAAGTATTTCCGGGCAAAAATTGCCATATCGGGCAAATTTTCACAGCTTGGTCAGTACTGGGAAAAACGGAATCAAAATGAAATTGATATTGTGGCCATCAACGACCTCGAAAAAAAGGTCCTGATAGGAGAGGTCAAACTCAATAAAAACAAAATCAGCCTCGATCAGCTGAAATTTAAGTCAACCGGCTTAATGAACAAATTAGACGGCTACGAAGTAACGTATGCAGGATTTTCGCCCGAAGATATGTTCTGACCAAACGCTGAACGCAATAACGCAGAACGCACTAACGCCTTAACGCAGAACGTTTCCCTTGAACCTTGTAATTTATTATCTTTGCACATAAGCGTTAACAAATTGAGTCATGGGTGACATCGAAAGAAAAGAAGTAAGAATTTCCCAACAATTTGAGGTTGACATTATCTCCCTATATTAATACGGGGAGGAAGTATTTGGCGACATTGCGGCAAAAAGTTTTATAGCAGATATTTACGGCAGGGTATGGAGTTTAGACAGAATGTATTTGCTTCATGCAGAATGCAGACATTTGCCTACAAATAACAAACGCTACCGCAATATCATTTTGGGGTCATACCTGAAACCTGAAACCTGAACAAATGACTGACGACCGACGACTGACGACGGTCATCCGTCATCCGTCCTTAAACCTGAAACCTGAAACCTGAAACCTGCAACCTGAAACCTGCAACCTGAAACCTGAAACCTGAAACCTGAAACCTGAAACCTGAAACCTGAAACCTACAACCTGAACAAATGACTGACGACCGACGACTGACGACGGTCATCCGTCATCCGTCATCCGTCCTTAAACCTGCAACCTGCAACCTGAACAAATGACTGACGACCGACGACTGACGACGGTCATCCGTCATCCGTCATCCGTCCTTAAACCTGAAACCTGAAACTTGAAACCTGAAACCTGAAACCTGAAACCTGAAACCCCTTGATTAAACGTTTCTTCCTCCGTCATTCCGACATCATCGTATCGCGATGGATCGTAGTGTTGATCGACATCGCTTTGCTGAATGCCGCCATCATCCTGTCGAACATCCTGAGATTCGATTTCGTAATGTCGGAAGTTTCGCATTACCACATTTTCACACAGTTATTTGCAGTTACCATCATTGGAATTGCCACGCTGATGATGAATGGCGCACATAGAGGCATCATCCGTCATACCAGTCAGTCCGATATTTTACGCATCGTGAAGGCGATCACTCTTTTGCTCATGCTGATCGGGAGCTTGAACTATGCTTTAGTTCTGCTGGGTAACATGGGCCGTTCGGTGATTATATCAGGATCGGAGTATTCCAACCTGATTCCTAACTCGGTGCTGATCATCTTTTACCCGCTTGCGATGTTCTTTCTGTTATTCTTCAGAATGTCGATCAAATTAGCCTATTACAGTCTCTCCACGAAAGATCAAGCCGAAAAAGTGAATGTGCTGATCTATGGCGCCGGCAAGGAAGGCATCAGCGTAATGAATACTCTTCAGGGCACACAGTCATCCCCCTTCAGGGTCATAGGATTTATGGACGACCAGCCGGGAAAGATCGGCAAGTCGGTACATGGGATCGAGATCTACAACCCGGGCGAGGTGACCAACACGTTTCTAACCAAGCGGAACATCACAGAGGTTGTTTTGGCCATGCCTAACATTTCGGAGGAACAGAAGACGGAGATTTACAACCGCCTTATCAGCCTTGATGTGACAATCAAGAGTGTACCACCCATTGATACGTGGATCAACGGGGAGCTGAATCTGCAGCAGATCCAGAACCTCAATATCGAGGATTTGCTGCAACGCGACGCCATCCGCTTAGACAACCAGGAGGTGCTGAGGGGGACTTTCGGTAAAACGGTGCTGGTGACCGGGGCTGCGGGGAGTATCGGGCATGAACTGTCGCGGCAGTTGCTTTATTTTAATCCACGGCGGATAGTGTTGGTCGACCAGGCCGAAACGCCCCTGTTTGAGCTGGAACAGGACCTCTTATCGCTGGAGCAGCAGCTTTCAAAGCAAGCTTACTACCAGAAAGTAGCTATGGAGTTCATCATTGCCGATGTAAGCAATGAACGAAACATAGGGGCTATCATCCGTTCCGAGAAACCCCACCTGATTTACCATGCCGCTGCCTACAAGCATGTGCCGCTGATGGAAGCCAATCCGCTGGAAGCCTTGCGGGTCAATGTGTTTGGCACCTGCAACCTGGCCGATGCCGCTTCAGAGGCGGGGGTTGAAAAGTTTATCATGATCTCAACCGACAAGGCCGTGAATCCCACCAGCATCATGGGAGCAACCAAGCGTTTGGCCGAGATCTACATTCAGAGCCTTAATCGCAAGTCAGGTAATAAAACCGCCTTCATCACCACCCGCTTCGGCAATGTGTTAGGATCGAACGGTTCGGTGACCCGCACCTTCAAGAAGCAGATTCTGGCCGGCGGTCCGGTCACCGTGACCCATCCCGAGATCACGCGCTATTTCATGACCATTCCCGAGGCCTGCCAGCTCGTGTTTGAAGCCAGTGCCATGGGCAATGGAGGGGAGATCTTCATCTTTGACATGGGCAAGCCCGTAAAGATCCTCGATCTGGCCAAAAACATCATCCGCCTGAGCGGTTTCACTCCTGACCGTGAGATCAAGATCGTTTACAGCGGATTGCGCCCGGGAGAGAAGTTGTACGAGGAGTTGCTCAACCACAAGGAGCGCACCATTCCCACCCATCATCCCAAGATCATGGTCGCCAAGGTGCGCGATTATCCTTTTGAAGAGGTAACTGTGATGATGGACCGCATGAGGGATCCCTTTCTGCAGGGCGACTCCCGTTCGGCTGTGCGTATGATGAAGGAGTTCATCCCCGAGTACATCAGCAACAATTCAGTATTCCGCACCCTGGACTTCGATTTACAGCCCGGGCGGGAGGTGATGAAGAAGGCGAAGTGACGCAGAATTTGGAGCTTTTTCTGCTCCGCTGGCGTAAATTTGAGAGGCGTTCACAGTATAAAGCTCCATTCCAGCCAGGCATGACATAACGCTCTAAGGCCGAACGCCAAAACGGCCATAACGCAGAACGCAGAACGCAATAACGCAGAACGCAGAACGCAATAACGCAGAACGCCAAAACGCTCTAACGCCGAAACGCAGAACCTATATTTAACATAACAACGGTTTTCCCTAAAGACCTATATTGCAGGAATTCAGCGTCTCTGGTGTAAGGAACCACTCCGGTTCATAAGCTCCTAAGGATAAGATTTTTACATATTAAAAAGGGGTATAGCATTAAAATTTTTTCTAATTTCGCACGAAATCAGCGCATAAGCTATGTGACTGAAATGGCGAAGCTATGTTCTTTTATAAATTTATCCCTTGTAAAAATGAATTGCCATGAATGAAATAACCTCAACTCCGTCAAACATAAATTCCGAAGAAATCGATTTGGTTAAATTATTTATCAAAGCGATTCTGTTCTTAAGAAAATATTCAATAATATTTATCATTGCGATAGTTATAGGATTGGTTGTTGGGTATGGCTTAACTCTTTTACCCAAAAAAAGTCATTATAGCGCCTTTCTGGTAGCAAATTCCAGTTTGACGAATGAAGATGTTTTTGAAGTGGTTAAATCAATTAATGAAAAAAAATTGAAGATTCCCGCTACGGATTATAACAGGATAGCAGCGATTAAGATTGAAAATGTAATGACTCCTACTGCCTGGGATATTGATGGTAATCCTACTACCATTGCTAAAAGTAAGTTTTTCAAAGTCAATATCGATTTTTCAAGATTATCAGACAAAGACAATGTGCAGGAGCAACAACCTTTTCTCGATACCGTTAGAAATAGTATTGTTAACTATTTCAATGACAATCCTTATGTAAAAGAACGGGAGTCCTATGAAAAAATGGCTATCAACAATATGATTGGAGAGATCAGTGATCAGTTAAAAAAATTAGACACACTTCAAAAAAGGATGATGGAAGAAAAACCCTTACGGGGGCAGGGTTTAATCGAAAATGCCGGCAAACAATCTTTTTCTTCTGATATCCTTACTCTTTTGGAAAAGAAATTGAAACTTGAGGAATCGTTTCAATTCGATAAACCCATAAAGATTTATGAGGATTTTAATTGTACAATTGTTGTTGAACCGGGTATCTCTAACAGTAAGATTGGGCTGATCATTTTTGCTTTTTTTGCGCTGGCTTTCTTATATGCTTTTTCAAAGGAGATGAAAGAGCTGAAGATGAAATCAGCAAAAAATGAAATGAGCCAAAAATATTAGACAAATAACCGGAATGATAAAGAAAATATTTCTATTGGGGGGGGATGTTCTTTTTCTTAACCTGGCATTATTATTAACAGTGTTTGTTCGTTATCCTGATGAAGATGCATTGGTGAATTTTACGAAGCATTGGCCTGATTTTTCATTTGTATTTGTTATCTGGATGTTCGTTTTTTACATGACCAGGATGTATAATCTGAAAATCAAAGCAACTGACATGAAGTTTGTAAGGGCTGCCCTGAATGCAATTCTGATAAGCAGTATTTTATCGGTCATATACTTCTACCTGATAGTCCAACCTACGATAACTCCCAAGACAAACCTTGCAATTTTCGTTGTATTTTATACCGTTCTTTTTTTTATATGGCGTCTGTTTTATCAGGCCATTATTATCAGAGTAATTCCACAGATTAACTTAGCTATCATTGGTTCAAATCATTTTACTGATAATTTGCTTGCTGAGTTAACAAAGAATCCGGGAATTAGTTATAACCCGGTATCGATTTTCAGAGATCCCACAAAATTGGATAACCTGGCTCACAGTATCACACAAGCTAAAAT
>Ga0194062_1000609_pt1 | contig 15229 bp, 12 predicted proteins | sample SepL2225m_MetaG_FD_155481 | JGI IMG/M metagenome (GOLD analysis project Ga0194062, IMG submission 155481) | Anoxic zone freshwater microbial communities from boreal shield lake in IISD Experimental Lakes Area, Ontario, Canada - Sep2016-L224-25m | ecosystem: Environmental > Aquatic > Freshwater >... | reverse complement strand
GCCGGAACCATCCTGGAGATGCAGCCAGTTCTTCCCCATGATATTGGGCGTAAACTTCTTCACCTTGCCACGCACCGTCACCGTTTTACCAGACAGCGCTGCCCGTTGTTGGATTACTTCGGCAAGCGTCATTCCGCCTTCCGGCGGCGCAACCTTCTTCTGATTCATCCGCTCCGCCATAACTTCCGATTTTCCGCATACCGGCTTAGTCGCTTCAGGAACTTCGGCACTTGGTGCCGGATGCTTTGTCATATTGACAATCGTTTCGGCGAACAGGATCTCGGGAAAGGTCCGGTTCAGGGATTTGCTATGGAAGGCTTTCATGACCATCCCCTGCTGGACCTCAACGACCTCGCCCACCTTGACCTCGAATGAAGGTGCTGCCGCCCATTTTTCACCAGTTCCGTCATCCACCGCGACATAGGTGTACCGGCCGGCTTCTAAGGTCTGAGTCACCTTCCCTTTGAGCCCTCCAGTGGCCGTAGGTGATGCCGCAGGACCGCCCATTCCCCCGCCTGAAGGGCATCCAGCCCCCGTATCCTTAGCACCTGCGGGACAGCCTCCCGCAGGCATCGCATCCTTGTCCATACAGAACCCCGCAGACAAAGTGAACAGAAGAAGCCCCGTGGCAAGTGAAATATGTTTCATCGTCGAATCCTTTCGTAGTTGATTAGTATCCGCATCCCACCGGTCAGGAGGCATAACTGTGCAGTCCTGACAGGAGAAAATTTACACCGAAATAGGTAAACAGTACCGACAGAAAGCCTAGAATGGCGATCCAGGCAGCTCTCCGTCCACTCCAGTTCCGCATAAAACGGCAGTGCAGGAAGATGGCATAGATAAACCAGGTGATCAGCGACCAGGTCTCCTTGGGATCCCAGGACCAATAGGTTCCCCATGCTGAATTTGCCCAAACCGCTCCCGTTAGAATTCCAAGGGTTAGAAACAGGAAGCCGAACGAGATCGTTCGCGACATTACCGAATCCAGCGCTTCCCGGGTCTCGGGCTTGACGGTGCTAGCCTCCCGGTCGGACACCAGGAACCCGATCCCGATCAGGAAGGCCACTGCAAACCCGCCGTACCCCAGAAAACAGGTCAGCACATGAAAGGTCAGCCAGTTACTCTGTAACGCCGGCATCAGAGGCTTGATTGCCGCCTCATAGGTGCTCGCATGCGCTAGGGCAAGACTGCAAAAGGCCGCTGCGGCCGCGCCAAGCCAGGGAATGTTCCGTTGAAGTCGGAGCACCAGGTAGATCACCGCCACGGACCAGGCGAAGAGAACCAGCGATTCAAACATATTGCTGAACGGTGCCCGACCTGCCTCACTCCACCGGATCCCGATATAGATCGTCTGCATCAGGGCTCCGGCGCTCATCAGCACATTGGCCGTAATATCAAACAGACGCCGTGAGGACATGAGGAAGACCACGGCGCTAACCAGCGCTCCCAGATAAACCGCCAATCCGGCATTGAACAGATTAATCATACTGGTTTTCCCGATCCTTTCCTTTTGTCATCCAGATAGGGGCCAACGCAGAACACCACCGTCAGCCCTGCCATCATCAACAGAAAGCCCGCATAGACCACAGGCACTCCCGGATCCCGCACTACTTGAAGCGAGGTCCAGCGCAGGTCATCAGGGTTGTAGCTCAACTGGTAGAAGGTGTAACCCTGAAAGGTCGTGGGCGAATTCACGGCAATGGTCTTCGTCAGCATCACCTGATCGTTCTGAAGAAACTCGACTGTGCTCCTGAACGCCTTCACGGGGCCCTGAGAACGCCCCATCACCTGCTTAACCCCGCTACTGACGAAACGGAACTGCAGAGGCATTCGCCCACCATCGCCCGACTTTTTGTGACGGGTGAAATCCGGGAATCGAGCAAAGACCCATTCGGCATTGGTCACGCCTGCTCCGATAACTGACACGTACACCGCCGGATTATTCGGGAACTTCGACCGACTTTGAGCTTCACCTGAGGCGGCCTCTAAATAGAAGTCGGGCAGATACCGTTCCACCTTCACTCTGAAAGTGTTTTCCGAGCCAGCCTGCTCCTTGGGTGCGACCACCACGGGAGCATTTGTCTCCTCCAGGGAAATTGGAACCAGCAACTCCTTCTCGGGCCACTGCACATACAGCACATCGCCGACATCACTCGGCTCGTTTGGCGTCTTGTAAAGCTCAAGTTCGAAGGTCACCAACCGCACGGCGAAGTGAAGCGGCATTGGAGCTCCGGTTTGGGACTCACAGGAGGTCGCGGTTTCGCCTTCGCTAAGCTGCAGCACACCCTTTTCACCCCACATCGCTCGAATCACACCGCCCGCCAGCACAAGTAGCAGGCTGACATGAGTGATAAGTGATCCGATTACGCGAACCCGGACGGCCCCAGTGGAGCGACCAATCATCCGATAGCGCTTTAGCGTGCAGACCGTCAGGCTTGAGGAAAAAACAAGGAGCAGCGTCGCAAACCACCACGAGTAAAACACATTTGTGAGACCCACGCGCGTCATGAACTCCAACGCCTTGTGGGAGCCGGGATTCTTCACCAGGAAACGGCTCACCTGCTCGCCCTGGGGAATCAAGGTTCCGGCAATACAAGCCAGAGCGATGAGCATCACCACGAATAGGGAAAACTTCAACGAGCCAAGCCAGGACTGGATGAGGCTCCATGCGCTTGGCTCAGACTCCCTCTTGTTCGACGCATCGGTCTGATTCTCTTCACTCATGCTGCTACCACCCCCTGGAATAAGAAGGGCAGACCGCACGGTCCGCCCTTCACCCTTCAAAACGTCTCAGCCGGTTACTACTACTTTTTAACCGAGGGATCAGGATGCTTAATCTTCTCAACCGCCTGCTCAACGTCAAAGCCGGTTTTCACGCCCGCCTTTGTTGTGTACCTGTCGGCCTTCCAGGTCGGGGACTTGTCGTTGTGGCACAACTCGCAGCTCTTTGTAGCCGGGTAAACCATACCCGCCGCGATGCACTTCGCCTGGTCTTCCATCACTGCCTTGCTCTTGTAGTTCTTACCCGGCCCGTGACAGGATTCACAGGCCACCCCTTCTTCGGGAGTGATCTTGTCCGTCGCGACGGCTTCTGTAAAGTTATACGCAGTCGAATGGCACTTCAAACACTTGCCGCTTTTCTGGGGATCATCCACACCAACCTTGGCACCAGCCGCCTTGGCCTCGGGAGACCCCAGACTCTCAAATGCCTTGGCATGCGCACTCGCCTGCCACTTGCCCAGTTGATCGCCCTTCTCCGCCTTCTTGTGACACATTCCGCAGGTCTTGTTTCCCGCGTACAGGGACGCATCCCGATCCGCCGAGAACGCTGAAACCGTACCCACCATCATGACCGTGCCCGCCACCAGCAAATGACCTAATACATTTTTCATGCAGCCTCCCGGATGTTGTTAAACGATTATCAGTTTCATAAACTCAAACCAATGTCTTCAATTTATATCAAAATCATAGATTAGGAATCAAATTGTTTTCGATAATTATGGAAACAGTTTCTTGTGTCGAGCCGAAATCAGCAAACTTGCTTTTCAGGCCGAAAATAGGGTATTTTCTAGGAATAGATTATAAAAGGAGCTTTATGAAATCGTCTTATCGTATTCTTGCTTGGGTTATTTTTGTTAGCGCCAGCGCGGTGTTATTATTGGCATTCCTCCGGCAGCAGAATGAGTTATCAAAATTGCGACAGTCATACGCGGAACTCGCGTCGAAGGTTGACGTCGAGGTGCCATCGGACTCAGTGACCTCGAAAGGCATTATATCCAAAACAGGGCGTGCGACAGTATCAGCTCCACGCAACGTCCAACCGAAGCCTGCGCCGCTCACGATGGTGTCTGTCGGCACAAACGGTGAAATGGAAGTGTCGGAGCAGATTCCGAAAGGGAAAGGCCCCAAACCCTGGCAGGGATCCAGCTTTACGGTCAATACCCCCGAGCGATCCAACAGTCTGATCCTGACGGAAGCGAGCGTAAAGGCCGTCGCCGACGGCCTCGTCGCGACGGTGAGCTTTTCCGCCAGTAGCAATACCCCGCTTGAACTGCTTGCCATCGTAGTGCGACTCCCCAAAACTTCGGATGTCAGGATATTGAATTTTGAACCAACCGTTCCTGACAATTACAACAACGTGCAGAAGCGCGTCTCTGAAAACGGAAAATTCGCCATTTTCATGGGCAATATAAAGGATCCTAGCGCCACCGGATTCAACCTGGCCCTGTCAGGCGCGGAAACAGCTGAAATCAGGGGCTCCTGTGGCATCAAGTCGTTCATGATGGAGGTTAACTCCTCCGGAACAATCATTCAGCCGTACGAGTGAGAAGCACAACATGAGTTGCTACTGCCTGTGGCAGTAGTAACAGGTCGCCACGGGCGCCACGGATCCGAAACGATCATGCACCGGAGGCCAGAAGCTCTGGTGCACTAACAAACTGTTCCCTCCCGCATGGCACGGGCTGCATTCGTTGGAGGAACTGCCCGGATGACAGGAGTAGCAGTGCTTCGAACGCCAGCCAACCGTATGCGGGTTAACATGAGTCGAACCTGTCACCCCGGGGTGACACTGCGAACACCCCTGACCGACAGGATCATGACAATTGTTGCAGTGAGTCGTCAACCACCCTGCCGGATGTGGATCGGGATGACCTCCCGATCCATGGCAAATTGAGCACTGTCGCGTGTCCAGAGACCCGTCATGACAACTATTGCAGTGCGTCGTCTCCCATCCGGCGGGATGCGGATCAGGGTGGCCGGACACAAGATCACGGCCGTGACACACATTACACTGGCTCGTTTCCGGAGAGCCGGGATGACACGAGTTGCAGTGGGAGGACAGCCAGCCGGGCGGATGGGGGTCAGGATGCGTGTCAATCGTGCCGTCATGACACAGGGCACACCCGGTTCCCCTAGACTTGCTGGTGTGACATTGCAGGCAGTGATTCTGACGCCAGCCCGCATTGTGGGTCTGGGGGCGGGTTTCCTGATGGCAGGTCGTGCAAAAATCCTCCTGGTGGCAGACCAGGCACTTTGACCGGTTCCATGCCGCCTGAATCCCGTGCGTCTTCAGTCGCCACAGGTTATTATGCGAGGCAGGTTCGGTCACCTGGTGACATTCACGGCAGGAGGGTTCGGCATGACAGATCGTACAGGCCTTCTCATCCTGTCCCGCCATAATGCCATGACGCTGCGTCCAACTGATTTTGTGGCTGTCTGGGGGAGTCTCCGGGTTCATGTTCACATGACACGCCGCGCAGTCCGAGGCCACCCGATGTGATTTGTCGCGAATCTCAATCAGGGTCTCACGATTCATCATGGGAACCAATACCAGCTTCTTGTCCATTAAAGTTCCGTGACACTCCGCACAACGGTTGGACAATAGGCCCGTATGAACAAATACACTAACTTCTTTTGTGGCGGGAACCTGTTCTGGAGCGGCTTTCAGCGCGTTCAAGGCCGTCTTCATGTGCTTGACCTTATGACACTTGCCGCACGTGCTCTCATCAACCTTCTTTTCGTCCATCCAGTCGCCGTGACAATCCTTGCACGCATCATGTCCGGCAGACGCGAACCGGCCATCCTTAAGTTTCCCGTGACAGTCGGCGCATGCCATGCCGTTATCCGTGACATGCAGATTGTGATTGAATGCCAGTTTTGCGGAATCCTTATCACAGCCCACCACCGCGACCAGGGCGCCCAGCAGTACGGCTAAGAACATCGGCCTCATGCGACTCATTCCGCTCATAGTCTCACCTCTATCGATGCGCGTCCGCGATAACCAAGATCCGATGAGGTGCTGTTATCCTCGATGTCCCCGTGAAGCCTCAAGGTCAGCCGCCGGTTTAATTTCCACTTCATCCGGAGAAAATAGGTGTAACTGTTGGGATTCTCCACCGACACGGTTCCATCCTGTGAGAAAACGGTCTGCCCCCCGTTTAGGGAGTAGGCGATATCGGAATAGGAATTGTAGGCGTAATCCGCGTACGAGGTTCCCAGAGCGACTTCCCAGACGCGTGCCTGGCGATATCGAATCTCACCGCTGAGCCCCAGAAAACTGTCCCCATCCGACATATCATAGTAGTCAAACGAGACCGAGGCGCTGATTTTCTTATTGGGCTCGAAAGTCAGGGCCACATCATAGTCATTGTAATTGCGATTTGCATATTCATGAGCGTCCCCTTCGGAAAAACGACTAGACACTCCCGGAGTCACCATGAAATACGGCGACAACCTCTGGGATACCCTTGCATAGACATAGGTTGCAGGCTCCTGCTTTCCCAGAACGTTGTAAAGCGGCGAATACTCAATGGTCTTGGCATCGAAAGAGCCCCAGCGGCTGCCACCACAGTAGACATCCGTTCCCCCACCCGGTGCAAAGTAATAGAAATCACCCCGCACCATGCGAAAATCCTCGTTTAGCACCGAAGCCTGTGCGTTAACCTTCACATAATCAGTCAGATTCTGATGAGACTCGATAAAGGTGTCATGATCCTGACTGCCGTTGTGGTCGTCATACTGGGCAAAGGTAATCTTGCTCCGGTTCCCTTCCCACGGCTTTCCTGTAACCCAGACACCACCGGCATGATCCCCATCCAGAGACGAGTAGTAACTGACGGGATTTCCATAATAGCCACCCACCCCCAGCCTCGCCTGCTCGAACAACGAGACTTGAACCCCATCCAGGTGAAGAAAATCAGAGCTGTCTATGTACTGCCGTCCCACGCGTGCGCTGATCCTGCCATCCCGATCATGTCCGTCCGCGTACAATTGCAGGAGCCTATCTTCCTTGGTCTTGTGGGTATCCGAAATCCCTGTAAACTGGTTATCTGCTAACGACGAGGACGGCGTTCCGTCAAGATCCTGATGCGAGCGGCCCGATGCATAGACGTCGAAGCGTCCCCCCGCCAGATCCCGCGCGCCGCCATACCAATACTCGTAAAGATCCTGATCCGTGTCGCTCCCTTGTGAGCGATAGTCATAAACCGTACGCACGCGCGCATCATATTTTGCCTGCACCGGCAGGGCATTCGACTGGGCACCTGCAGGTAGACGACTGGAGAATAATGCGAGCAGAAGGAATGTCGCTAAGAGACGACTGACAATTCTCATTCCTGAAGACTCGCTTTCTGAAGGTTCATGTTCACCTCAAGATCCATTCGCCTGAAAGCACGCAATAACAGAGAAGACGGAGCGGGTCAAGACAACCCGCTCCGTCCATCATGCGATTAACTCTTAGTTCGTTGTACTCACACGGAAGAACCGCTGCGTCGCGTTCCGGGTGGAGATCAACTGGTAGTACCAGGCATTGGACGAGGTAATGAAGTTCGTTCCAATACCAGTCCATGAACCACTCATTGCATCAACTGACTGGAACTGCTGTGTCTTGCCCGGAGTCGACGCCAGGAACGCCAGCTCATAGGCAGGCAGCATGGTCACTGTGTTCGTCTTGGAGGTAGGATTCGAGGCGAAGCTCAACGGATCCGTTCCGGCCGCAAGTTCAGCGCCGTCGGAGAAACCATCAAAGTCAGAATCGGGATTATTAGGGTTGGTTCCGGCCGCCATCTCCAGCCTGTTCACAACGTTATCGCCATCGGGATCTCCGTTCGGATCCTGGCCGATACTTCCGAATTTCGCAATTTCCCACGAATCCAACAACCCATTGCGATCCACATCAATACCACCGCGCAGATCATCAACAGAGGCCTGCAGGAGCGCCGCCGCATACTTGGGGTTGTGTACGCCGAAACTGGCATCTTGCTTCACGAAAAAGTAGTTGTAAGCGGCCTTCCGCAGGTGAATATCCCACCACACTGGGAAGTTCCGGGAAACCTGCTGAGGCTCATTCGTCGTTCCGTAGGATACAACACGGGTTGACGTATTGCTGTAGGGCAACAACTTGAGAACCGTTAGAAGCAGGCCCTTGACTTCACTTTGCACACCCTCCACCTTGCCGTCACGGTCGTAGTCCTCGCCGCCGAAGTTAAACCCGTCGATCTCGCCATGGCAGGGAATGCAGGTTTCGGTCAGTTCATACGTCGTTCCGTTGGTCGGGCAGTCATAGCTCAATTTCCAGGTATGTCCCCCCACGTGGTTCATAGCAGGCCCATTAGTCGGTGCATTCGCCATATGGCACTCGATGCAGCCCTCTTCCAGAACATTAATATGGCGCGACCTTGGCAGCGTCATCCCGTACTCGATCGCATTCTGGCCAAGCAACATATCGGTCTGCGGGCTGTCGTGAGGCGTATAGGTATTCGCATCAGCCACTGTCATGGCGTCTACATAGGCGCCATTCTTGCGATCGTGATGACACTGCATGCAGATGAGACTGTTACCCCCCAGGGTATTGGTGTAGTTGTTCATCAACACCACTTTCGAGAAGGAACGGAGCTGGTAGTCGCCCATGCCGACCGAGTGCGGGTCATGGCAGACCGCGCAAGTCAGGCCTTCATAAGCTGTCCCCAGTGCGGCGAGATTGGTTTCAGTCACCCAATCAGGATCCATGTCCAGGATGAACCCCCGGGCAGTGTGACAATGACCACAGACCTCGCCGAACTTGGGAATGGATCCGTCGCTCCTGGAAAACCCGTTATACATGTTGCCATTCCAGGCGTTGCTGGCAGTCAAGCGAAAACCCGCCTGATCGAAGTTCGTGGCATAGGAGTAAGGCCGGTAGAAGGCGTAGTCTCCGTTCGCGTGTCCGCTCTGGGTAATCTCGAAGTTCTTTATGTGGTGCGTCGGAGAGTCATGACAGAAACCGCAGTTCCCCGCGCTCAGCGAGATCCCGATCGCCGACCTGTCGCCCAGATTTTGCATATGTCGATCTGCAGGCCCGTGGCAGCTTTCGCATTGGATGTTGGCCTTATTCTGCAACAACACCGGCATCAGGTTCCAGTTGTTCGTCGCGCCATAAGGGTTTGCCGCCAGAGCCGCCTTCGACAGGTTAGTTGGAAACGCCCAGTTGGTCCCCGCGCCATGCTTCCAGACATCATAAAAGTTTCCATTGGTCGCAGACGCCGTTGCATCGTAACCAACGGAATGACAGGAAATACAAGTCGACTTGAACTCACCCTCTGTACCATTAATCTTGCGGATGAGCGCGGTGGCATGCGCCGTCTGGCCCCAGCTATCCATCTTTTGTCCTGCTAGAACCGAATTGTGACACCAATAGCATAAGCCATTCCCAAAACTATCCATGGGCACGTTTGCCGCCCCCTTGTACAAGGAGCCGTAGACGGTATTGGTGACATACAACTTCATCCCATTGGTAAAGGTGACCGCAGCCTGAACACGGTAATCACCAATCCCATTCGTTGTCGACCAACAGGCAACATCAGGAACCAAGAGAGCCCGGCCAGCAACCGAGTATAACAGACGATCCCCCACATCATAAGGCACACACACGCCGGTGATATTTGTGAGGGCAGGCACCCACACATACAGGTAATTGGTAGATCCGAAGTTGATGTTGGTCGTCATCCCAAGACCGCTTGTCAAGAGCGGACTCGACAGCAGGTTCGCAACAGAATTCGTCGGACGATTGACAAAACTCCAGACAACGTTGGACACCGCAACAGGCGGGAGCCCGCGCGAGGTCTTGTTCGTCACCAAAACTTCCAGATAAATTGGCGTCCCAACGCCTTCGTTGCGAATTCCGCTTGCCAACTGTGTCGTATTGGTCAAACCGGATGTAGTCCGCTCCCCTGGCGTCAAGGGTCGCGTTCTGAGGGCCGGTGAAACCAACGGGGATTGAGCATCAGCCTTCAATCCGACAAAGAGCGCGACCAAAACGATAAACACAATGATCTTCGGCATAGCTTTTCTAAAATAACTCATCATGATCAATTTCCCCTCACTTTTAATAATAAGATACAAGATTTGCGTGAAAATGAATTCATTACACTTGCTGTCATTCTCACACAAATCATAGCGAACAAGAAATGGGATTTATTACCGATTAATGGAAGAAACGTTCCAGGCGCAGGATCAAAGCAGTAGGTGCTCATCCCTAAGAAATAACCCATTTCATCAGGGTTTTCCCAGAGCGGGTGGACTGGGAGACGTTATGGGATAGGCCGTTTGATTGTGGTCTTTTCCATGACAGGTCAGCGCACAACTTCCGGTTCCATTTCCATCATCCACATAGTTCAACTTGCCGGTGCTGTCCGGCTTGACATTATCGACATTGAAATTAACCAGATGCGTAGCCTGTTTTGACCCATGGGAGTCATGACAGGTGGTGCAGGCCGCCTTGACGTCCACAATATGCTTCTGATGAAGTGGAAAGCTGTCGTTATTCAGAATGCTGCGCCGATTGTGACATTTGTAACACAGCGCATAGGCAGCCTCGTTCTCACTCGAGCCGTCCTCCAGCACAAGCCGCTTCTCAAGGATAGGCGTCCATTTGGAACCATGAGGGGGACGAGCAGGAGTTTTCCCTGAACCGCCGCCCTTATCTCCAGCATGACAATCCGTACAGTAGATTTGACTGGCAACGGTGTAGGGCGAGAGAAGACTAGGAACCCGCGTGCTTTTACCCGGAGCCGCGACAGGGTGGTAGGAGCCGTTGGACGGATTAAATTCAAGTCGCGTATTGGTTTCATTATCCAGCCGCGACACATGGGTGCGCCCCCTGTTTTTACTGTCACCGTGACATCGGAAGCACAGTTGATATTCATAAATGAGAGGATTAACAGCAGCTCCGGCCAGATCAACCCCAGCAACCCCACTCAGCGATCCTGATGCTGCGGGCGCCTCCACCGTTGTTGAATTGACAGCATGGGCATTATGACAGTCAGCACACTCCACATGGCGAGAGGAATTTACGAGATCTTCAGCCGGATCATGTACCCCTCGTGACTGGCGAACATCATGTGCGCTGGGCTTGGTGAAATCATTCAGGACATTCATGCTGCCAACACTTCCATCGTGGCAGACCAGACAATTATCCTCCTCACTGGCATAGTAGAGGAGCCGAGCCTTGCTCCCCGCGTTATGCGCCTCATGACAGTTACCACAGCCCTGATCCTGAACACTGGCGCCTGCGGTCTGGCTCCAATCCTTTGGCATTCCGCCTTTCGGCTTGGCCGTTGAGGTTCGATGACTGCTGGTGGCCCAGTATCGCTTATCATGACACACCAGACACAATGCCGATTCGACGTTATTCATGACGAGAAAGTTATCGTACTGATTACTGTGGGGATCATGACAGGACGTACATTGAAGTTCATGATTTGAATCCAGGTGGACAGCGGGGTTCAATAAGGTCGGATCCTTGAGTTCCCCGCCTGAAAGCGAGGCTAACCCGGAGTCATAAAGAAATGAGATGGGGTGGTCATCCGACAAGTCAGTTCCGAGATTGGCCCGGCTCTTGGACATTCTTGTCTCTCCCCTATCGAGGCTTACCGTTGATTTGCGGTGCCTGAGCGAACCGAGCGCTACCGTCCCGTCGTGACAACTCAGGCACAGTTTCGAGGCTCCCGTTGGTTGGCCGGGATGCGCCTTCATCGTGCTACTGGTATAGGGAATATACGTCACCGCAGACGCGTTATGATTCCACAGCGGAGCCTGCCCGGTGTGGTGATTGGCATGGCAGAACATGCACATCTGATTCTCGCCGGAAGACTTCACCCCGCCGCCTCCCGTCACGGACAGGTCATGCTTCGATCCTTTCAACGCCTTCGCCTGAAGTCCGTACGGAATGCTCATTATCAAAACTGAAATCAATACGATCCTGGCCGGCAGGAAAATAAGTCGCACACCTGTCATCATTGTCATAAGACAACCTCACTTTCATCATGGACTAGCCAGATATTGAAACACCTGAATTCGGTTATTGTAGGAGTCCGCCACATAAATCCGGTTGTCGCGTCCAATCGCAATTCCCGCAGGCAACCAGAACTCGCCGGGCGCGGCACCGGCGGTTCCAATATCCAACAGGAATGATCCATTCCTGTCGAAAATCTGAATATTGTCAAACAGGGCGTCCACGACATACACATGGCCATCCGAATCGACCGAGACACCCTTCGGGCGGCTGAACTGGCCTGAACTATCCCCACTTGTTCCGATGACATGAAGAACGTTCCCCTTTTCGTCAAACACCTGTACTCGATTGTTCATCGAATCTGAGACATAGATAAGCCCTGCAAGATCGATCATCAGGTGGGTGGGAATATTAAGCTCCCCTTTTTGATCGCCCCGCTTCCCGAATTGGGTAATCAGACGACCCTTGAGATCGAACACCAGAATGCAGTTTTTACCGGCATCAGCCACAACCAGTCGGTCTCCCCTCGCGAACACGCCAGACGGCCTTTCGAAGGGATAATCCACAATAAAATTTAGCCGTCCCTTTTCATCACAGGAAAAAACCCGCTTAAGTCCCGAATCTGCAATAAAAATAGCCTCATTGTTTTTGGCGATGGCCACAGGGGAGACAAAGCGGAAATCACCCGTGTGATCCCAGCGGGTGAGAACACGTTTCTGCCTGTCAAAGTAGCCGACCGAACCGGTAGCGGTATCCGTAAAACAAAGGGAATCATTGAGATCCACCGCGACGCCAAAAGGCCTGACCCATTTTGCTCGCTCCCACGATTCACCGGCAACAAATCCAACGACTCTTTGCCAAAAGGAAGACCGCGCTCCAAGATCCTTGGCACACGAATAACTTCCCACATACTTCACCCGTGGCTCAGCAGGAGGACTCGGCCAAACCAGATTCGCCGTCACGCTGTCCGCTGGGGCAACTCCGGTTGAGGTGCGGCATCCTGATATCACCCCCCCAGCAAGGTTTGCAAAGAGGATGACGCACATCACGGTACGAATCGCCTTGTGTGAAAGTGTTGTATTAGAATTCACGCCGCCCCTGGATGTACAATCGCTGCTCCTTCTGCTGCTGATAATCCCCGGTAGCATTTTCGAAATTGTAGGCTACCCTTAATCTGAATTTTCTCAGAATATAGTCCATTTCCGCCGTTGCCGAGGAAAGATTACGTTCCCCCAGTAATCCGGACTCCTGATACAGTCCTCCATGGGCACGGAATTGCAACGACTGGATGGGCTGATAGCTGCCATCCAGATAATATCGGATGGAAATCAACTCAGTTCCCGTGTCCGGATACGTGATGTTCCGCTGACTGACTTCAAAGCGCCAGTACGCTTCAGGAATCGGCCTGAATGTCGCCCCTGCGTAGCGATTAAGGGATTTGTAGCGTTGGATAGCGGAATCCGTGTTTTCAGACTCGATGCCGACATCAAGCCAATGATAGACCGATCTGGCGCCAAGAATTTTCTGATTCATATCCGGATAGGTCGCAGTCCCCTCCCCCGAACTCCGAACCAGTCGCGACCGACCATAGACGGTAAGCAATCCATCCAAAACCATCACGTCCACATTGGCCGATTGATCACTCACCGTTAGATCACGGGACGGATTGCTCGAGGTATCGTAATCCACCATCACCGTCGTGCCGTCAGGAATGGTTCCCGCAAAAACACGCTGGATCCGGGTATAACGACCATCCTGGAAAAGATTATAGTCAGCCCCCCTGAGATAGACAATGGCCCCTGAGGAGTCTGAGACCACAACGGACGCAAGGTCAATATCCTGCTCCCTGAGCGAAGTGAGGCGCCCATCATTCAGGGTGGCACTTTCCCTGGAGATGTGGCGCTTACCCCCAGCGGATTGACTTTTTTCCTGTATGATCGACGATATAAAACCAATGGTAATCCGGCCGTAATCCCCGACTTTTTTATTATAAACCTCATCTAGTTTGGGCCCCTGCCGCGTGGAGTTTTCGCCGGATTCGTCGCCGCGAACCGCCACGCTTTCCATCTGATAGGACAGGCGCGACTTCAAGCTTTCATACAACTGGTGGTTAAGCGCGAGTTCCCCGATATGGGAATCAAGGGTCGATTGGTCTGTACTCCCGGTGTCCTGATTCAGGTATTCCGATTTCTGAGTCCGGAACCGGTAGATATAGTCACTCCAGAGATTTGCCTTGTGATGAAGAGAAAGAAACTCATTGGCATTCAGGGAAGCCATCCGGGTGTCATTTCTTGTAATGTCGTCGACAAACAACACCGATGACAGTCGATCGCCTCTCCCGGGATTAAAATACTCCTCATCAGCCAGAAGCAAATGGTGAATTCTTCCATCCAGAGACACCGAGTTATTCAGGTAATCAGAAAACTCATTATAATCATATTTCAGGGAGGTATTACCGGCTTTATCTCTGGTATTTCTCGCGTCAAAGTTTACTTTCTTTTCATCACGATTTTCCACCCGGCCATAATGCTCGATATCCTCGTTCACCTGGGTAAACATGACAGACCATGGAATGAAATCATTCGCATGCCGCATCCCCGCACCGTAACTCTCCGTATACACATCGGCACTTTGAAAACCATCGTAATCACGGCGTGTCGTATAACGATTCCCGAATAAATCCACAGAAATAGGCTTTTCCCTTAAAATACTGACATGTCCATTAAAGTTCTTCACGTCAGCATTACTATCCTGTGAGGATTCGGAGCCATCCTGCGTTTTAAAATTGCCGCGAACCTTGGAAATCCCCAGTTCCGTTCCCAGGTCGAAAACCAGCAGGTTGGGATGATACAATGACCCTTCTGCATTCAACCCAACGGTGGGCCTGAATTCGGATGTTTTCTCTTGATACCCGCCTTTTTGCTCAGTATATGGGGTGGAACGTTTCCGCTCTTCATACTCAGTCTGAAGATAGCCGTTCCCTGTATTTACCTTCAAAAGCTGGGGGCTTTCCATAAGCTTTTTCGGAGTCGCTTCCGCCGGCCCGAATGCGATGATGCTTAAGGAAAGAAACAGGATCCAAAGCGAAACAGGATAAGCTCCAGTGGAATCAAGGGAGACTCCCCGTTTTGCGCCACCGGGTGCAGCGTGAGAATCTCGTGCAGGGAATCGCCTCAAGGGTGAAGAATCTCCCTTTCCGGTTTATTCTTAACAAAGGCTTTCGTTCCGCCTCCATGCGCTCCATGACAGGTGGTGCAACTGGACGCCCCGATGCCTGAATGAACCGCACTCCCTGTGACATCACCCCGCTCATGGCATTTGTAACAGATATCCTGCCCGCTGCGGGACAGCAAGTGCGCTTCCTTGCTGGCATGAGCAGTATGACATTCGAGACAATCGCCCGCTGCCGCCGGATCATGCTTGAACTTCATATCCCGCACCAGATCCGCATGACAGGAC
>Ga0194062_1000606_pt1 | contig 15250 bp, 11 predicted proteins | sample SepL2225m_MetaG_FD_155481 | JGI IMG/M metagenome (GOLD analysis project Ga0194062, IMG submission 155481) | Anoxic zone freshwater microbial communities from boreal shield lake in IISD Experimental Lakes Area, Ontario, Canada - Sep2016-L224-25m | ecosystem: Environmental > Aquatic > Freshwater >... | reverse complement strand
CTCATCGTGGGGTCGGTCCAGGAATCCATTGATATGGGCAGGGTGGTCGAAGAAAAAGGAATCAATGCCAGCCGTAACGTTTTACAGACCGTGACCCTGCTCGACACGATCGAGAAGCATAAGTTCGATGCGGCCATAGGCGGGGGGCGCAGGGACGAGGAAAAAGCAAGAGCCAAGGAAAGGTTTTTTTCGCACCGTGATGAATTCGGGCAGTGGGATCCCAAAAACCAGCGTCCCGAACTCTGGAATATATTTAACGGCAAAAAGAGAATGGGCGAGCATTTCAGGGTGTTCCCAATCAGCAACTGGACCGAAATGGATGTATGGCAGTACATCCTTCAGGAAAATATCGAATTGCCGGAGCTTTACTTCACTCATGAGCGGGAAGTCTTTTTCCGCGACGGGATATGGCTGGCAGCGGCTCCCTTCATGGCGATGAAACCTACCGAAAAAGCCGAAAAACTCAGAGTCCGTTGCCGTACTGTCGGAGATATCTCCTGTACAGGATTAGTATTATCGACTGCTGATAACCTTGAGGATATTATCATGGAAATTGCAGCTACAAGGGTTACCGAGCGGGGCGGACGATACGACGACAAACGTTCCGAGGCAGCCATGGAAGACAGGAAAAAGGAAGGGTATTTTTGATGTACGATGTACGAATTACGAGGTATAAAGGATAGAATAAGATGACAGCGACTACCGAAACTGATTTCTCAAGCAAGGCATACCTCGATATGCAGCTGCTGCGTTTCACTACAGCCGGCAGTGTTGACGACGGGAAAAGCACTCTTATCGGCAGGTTGCTGTACGACAGCAAATCGCTGTTCGAAGACCAGCTCGATGCGGTAAAAAGGGCCAGCGTGCAGAAGGGAAGCGAACATCTCAACCTCGCATTGTTCACCGACGGCCTGAGGGCTGAACGCGAACAGGGTATCACTATCGATGTGGCCTACCGCTATTTTGCAACGCCTCACCGTAAGTTCATTATCGCCGACACTCCCGGGCATATCCAGTATACCCGGAATATGGTCACCGGCGCTTCCACCGCCAATGCAGCCATCATCCTGATCGATGCACGCAACGGGGTCATTGAACAGACCTACCGCCATGCCTATATCGCCTACCTGCTTGGGATCCCTCATATCATCGTCTGCATTAATAAAATGGACCTTCTCGACTACAGCCGCGAGGTGTTCGAAAAGATCAAAGCCGATTTCAATGCCTTTGTTTCAAAAGTCCTTCCGGGCGAAGACCTGAGGTTTATTCCCATTAGCGCCCTCAGGGGTGATAACGTTGTGAAACCCTCAAAAAACACCCCCTGGTATACTGGCAGCACCCTGCTTCAGACCCTCGAAACCATCCCTATCGATAAGGATCATGACATGATCAACCAGCGTTTCCCGGTGCAGTATGTCATCAGGCCCGAATCGGATGAATTTCACGATTACAGGGGCTATGCAGGCCGGGTCGCAGGAGGGATATTCCATCCGGATGATGAGGTCATGGTGTATCCTGTGGGAATAAAGACCAGGATACAGCGTATCGATACGTTTGATGGGCCGGTGGATGAGGCTTTCCCTCCGATGAGCGTGACGCTGCTGCTATCCGACGATATCGATATCAGCCGCGGGGACCTGATCGCCGGAACTTCGTCACTGCCCAGGTCATCCTCATCGGTTGACTGCATGATCTGCTGGATGAACCCCAGGCCTTTGCAGCTTAACGGGAAATATGCACTCAAACATAATACCCGCGACGTACGCTGCGTGATCGATTCGATAAGCTATGTTCTCAATATCAACACCCTGGAACAGATACCCGGCCGTACCAGCCTTGCCATGAACGAGATCGCCAGCATCCACCTCAGAACCACCAAACCCCTGTTTGTCGACCCCTATACTTCGAACCGTCAGACCGGCAGCATTATCCTGATCGATGAAGCGACCAATGAAACAGTCGCTGCGGGGATGATCCTCTGAATTCCTTGCTTTTCTGCAATAAATCTGCAAAAAATAAGTTACTTTTAGACCCCGGTTTAATCACTCCCGGTAAATTCCCCGCCCCCAGGGGCGGAACCCGGGTCCATGGCTCTGCCCTGGGGTTAATACCGATTTACTGTAATGATCCATATTTATCCCTTATGAAGATATTCCGACTCTTTTTCCTGGCTTTACTGCTGATTCCCTTAACTTTATTGAGCCAGAGCCCCCAGATACCGATTGGCCAGTGGAGGGACGAACTTCCATACAATTACTGCAACTCCGTGGCAGAAGCCGGTAATAAGATCTACGCCTCGACTCCTTACGCCCTGATCGTTTATGACAAGGACGATAACAGCATCAGCAGGATCACTAAAATTCAGGGCCTTTCCGATATCGGCATCAACTGTATTGGATACAACTCAGCCACCAAAACCCTTGTTGTGGCTTATACCGACGCCAACCTTGATCTCATCCAGAACAACACCATCATCAACATCTCCGATATCTACCGCAAGACGATCCTCGGAAATAAAACCATCAACAGTATTTATTGCCTTGGCAGTATAGCCTACCTTCAGTGCGGTTTCGGCATCGTTGTGCTTGACCTGGTAAAGCAGGAGATCAAAGAAACATATTATATCGGCAACGGAGGCACCCAGGTGAATGTGATGTGCCTGGTGAAGGACGAAAGCGATACCCTCTGGGCCGGAACCGAGAAAGGGATCTATAAAGCCTGGTACAAAGACCCCAACCTGGCCAACTATGCGGTTTGGAAAAAGGACAAGCGCATCGACACCACCCTGATGTACAATACCATCACGTATTTCTCGGGCAAGGTGGTCGTCAACAAGAAACGGACGAACGGCCTGGATACTCTGTATACTTATAATGGGGCCTGGTCGGCATGGATCAACGGCGATGTGAATCCCGTGAAGAACCTGCACAGCATGTATAATTTTCTTGTTGTCAGCTACACTTATTTTGTGGATGTATTTGATCCGGCTTTTACGCGGTACAAGATCATCAGTGGTTATCCGGGAGCAGGTTCTTTTCCCCAGGATGCCATCTGCGATAAGAACCAGACCATATGGATTGCCGATTCACGTTCGGGGCTGGTGAGTGACGAGATGAATTCAGACCAGATCAAGACCTATAACCTCAGCGGTCCGCTCTCGGCTAATGCCTTCAGCATGAGTTCTCTGGGAAATAACCTCTACATTACCCCGGGTGGCTATGACGCTTCTTTTGTGCCTCTGTCGCAACCTGCCGAGATCTATCAGTTTGACGATGTGAGCTGGAACAACATCTCGGGAGCTACTGATCCCCAAATATATAACTATGCCAATATCGTATCGGTAACCGCCGACCCCTCCGACCCAAAGAGGATCTATGCCTCGACCTGGGGCTATGGTCTGCTTGAATTTTACAACGGGGCTTTTACGCGCAGGTATACCGAATCAAACTCTACCCTGCATCACCATTCTGCAGGCGATACCGGTTTGATCCGTGTCGGAGGCTCTGCCTTCGATGCACGTGGCTACCAATGGATTAGCTGCTCCCATACCAATCAGTGCCTTTCGCTGAAAAGAGGCAGCCAGTGGACGGGTTTCACTATCCCCATCAACAATGAGACCGACCTGGGGCAGATCATCGCCACCCGTTACAACCAGGTATGGATGCAGATGCGCTACGGCAACCTGAATCCGAACTCGATTCTGCTGTTTACCGATAACGGGACTCCCGACAATCCGAACGACGACCTTTCAAAGAAGCTCAACAATACAGCCGGCAGTGGAAACATACCCGGGAACTCCGTATTTTCGATGGCCGAAGATAAAAATGGAGAGGTATGGGTTGGAACAGAAAGCGGGGTTGGGGTGTTTTACAGTCCCGACGACCTTTTCTCGGCCCATCCATCCGATTGCCAGCGACCCCTGGTCCAGCAGGGCCAGTATGTCCAGTACCTCCTCGAGAACGAACAGGTGAATGCCATCGCGGTCGACGGAGCTAACCGTAAATGGATGGGAACCGACCGGGGTGGAGCTTATCTCTTCTCTGCCGATGGCACTAAGGAAGTGTATCATTTTACGGCGGAAAACAGCCCCCTGCTGTCGGACCGGGTGTCGACCATCGCCATCAACCAGCTTACCGGTGAAGTGTATTTCGGAACCGATAAGGGGGTTATCTCCTTTAAAAGCACTGCTACCGAAGGAGGAGATGCATTCGGAAATGTGTATGCCTATCCCAACCCGGTCCCTGAAGGGTACCAGGGATATATCGCCGTGAAAGGCCTCATCAGCAACGCCCAGATCCGTATCACCGATATCAGCGGACGACTTGTTTACACTGGTAAGGCTGAGGGCGGACAAGCAGTCTGGAATGGCTGCACCATGGACGGCAAGAAGGTTCATACCGGAGTTTATATGGTCTTTGCCTCCAATGAAAACGGAAGCGAAAAAGTGGTTACCAAAATCCTTGTGATCAACTGATGCTTGTCACCACAAAAGGCATCGTACTTCATTCCTTAAAATACTCCGAAACCAGTATCATCGTCCGTATTTATACCGAAGCCCTCGGTCTTCAGTCGTACCTGTTCAAAGGCATCCGCCGCGAGAAATCGAAAGTCAAAGCCGGCCTTTTCCAGCCTCTTACACTGCTAGAAGTCGTGGCCGGGGTGAAAGAAAAGACCACCCTTCATACCGCCAGGGAAGTCAGGCTCTTCCAGCCCTATATGAACATCCCCTTCGATATCATCAAAAGCTCACTGGCGCTTTATATGAATGAGCTTCTTTATAAATCCATAAAAGAAGAAGAAAAGAACACCCAATTGTTTGATTACCTCTGGAAATGCTGCCTTTGGCTCGATGCTTCGCCGGATAGCCTGAGCTGTTTCGCCCTGGTCTTTACTGCCGAACTTACACTATACCTTGGAATACAGCCACATCCCGGCTTCTCCGAAAAAAAAACCGTGTTCAACCTCAACGAAGGACAGTTCCAATCGCTGGTCCCCGAAAAAGACGCATATGTGCTTCCCGAATACGGAAAGATATTCCACTCCGTCATCACCACTCCAATAGAAAACCAATCCAATCTGCATCTGAAGGCTGAAGTCAGAAGATCCCTGCTTGAATCCATGCTGCTTTATTACCAGCTGCATGTCCCGGGCTTCAAACCCATGAACTCACACCATATCCTGCATTCTGTATTGGCGTAAATCCTTATCTTTGCCGAAAAATCCAGCATATGCAACTTTCTTTCACCGAGCAGGAACAGATCCGGCGCGACTCTTTAAATGAGCTGCTAAGGCTCGGTATCAATCCATACCCTCCCGAAACCTTCCCGGTCACCGTCAGCTCAGCCGATATCAAAAAAAATTATCCCGGCGATACTTCGTTATACCAGGATGTAAGCATTGCCGGCCGTATCATGACACGGAGGATCATGGGGGCCGCATCCTTTGCCGAACTCCAGGATTCGTCGGGCCGAATCCAGCTGTATATCAAACGCGACGAGATCTGTACCGGCGAAGACAAGACCCTGTACAATATCGTATTCAAGCGGCTTCTCGATATAGGCGATATCATTGGTGTGACAGGATATGTTTTCGTGACCCAGATGGGTGAGATCTCTATCCATGTAAATGGCCTGAAACTTCTTTCCAAATCGCTCAGGGTTCTTCCTATTGTCAAGGAAAAAGACGGAGAAGTGTTCGATGCCTTCAGCGATCCTGAGCAGAGATACCGCCAGCGCTATGTAGATATGATCGTGAATCCCCAGGTACGTGATGTGTTCGTAAAACGGACTCAGCTGGTGAATTCCATGCGCGGCTTCCTTAATTCGAGATCATACCTTGAAGTCGAGACCCCGGTGCTCCAGCCTCTTTACGGAGGTGCAGCAGCCAGGCCGTTCAAGACCCACCATAACTCCCTCGACATGACGCTTTACCTGCGTATCGCCAATGAGCTTTACCTCAAACGACTTATCGTTGGCGGGTTTGACGGGGTGTATGAATTTTCGAAGGACTTCCGCAACGAGGGGATGGACCGTTTTCATAATCCCGAATTCACCCAGATGGAACTCTATGTTGCCTATAAGGATTATGAATGGATGATGGATCTGGTGGAAGAAATGGTAGAGAAAATTGCACTTGACCTTCATGGTAAAACTGAGGTTCAGGTAGGTGATAAGCTCATCGACTTCAAACGGCCCTGGAAGAGGTTTACCATGTTCGAGGTGATTCAGCATTATACCGGCATCGATATCGATGGTAAATCGGAGGATGAGCTGGGTGCTATTGCTAAACAGCTGGGGGTGCCGGTCGATAAAACGATGGCCAAAGGCAAGATCATTGACCAGATCTTTGGTGAGAAATGCGAGCCTTACCTTGTTCAGCCTACTTTCATTACCGATTACCCGGTGGAGATGTCGCCCCTGGCGAAGAAACACCGCAGCAAAGCCGGACTGGTAGAGCGGTTTGAGGCAATCTGCAATGGGAAGGAACTATGCAATGCTTTCTCGGAACTTAACGACCCCATTGACCAGAGGGAACGATTCGAATCCCAGCTGGAACTGGGCAAACGCGGTGATGATGAGTCGATGGTGCTGGACGAGGATTTCCTGCGTTCCCTGGAGTTTGCCATGCCGCCTTCTTCAGGACTTGGAATCGGGATTGACCGGCTTACCATGATCATGACCAACCAGGCGTCGATACAGGATGTGCTGTTCTTCCCCCAGATGAGGCCCGAACATCGCATTACCGAATAAGTACCATCCTTTTTACCAGGGTTTCTTTTTCAGTTGTGAGCCGGTACAGATAAATGCCGGCCGCGGCTTTGTTTCGTGTATTATCTGTCCCGTCCCAGATAACCGAGTGTTCTCCGGCAGGATACCCGCCTGAGACCAGTTCGTGAATAAGTTTTCCGTTCAGGTCGAATATTCCCAGCCTGATATTGCCTGCTTCTCTCAGGCTGAAGCTTATCGTGGTGGCAGATGTGAACGGATTCGGGAAATTACCGGCCCATATACTCTGGGTCTGATCGGCCCTGATGCCACCCAGTATCTGAGGGTTGACCATAAGAATGAACCGCCCGGCTCCCAGGTTTGTTGTGTAATTCACACTGTCGATCAGGTATGAGCCCGGAATATAATCGGTTATCATAAGGAGCTTGACCCTCACATAAGCAGAATCCCCGGCATTAAGTGTATAAGGAACGGGCGAAACGGCGGTTGAGTCAACATACCAGGGAGGCCAGGAACCATGCATCTGAAGGTAGCTGATGTTCACTGCAGCTGCAGTGAAGTTATGGAGATGTGTAACCTTGCCATACATTGCATCAAAGGGTGTTTTGAACCAAAGGGTATCAGGAATGGCAATTACATTGGAGCATACCGACCGGAATGAAAACGGGTCTGCTCCTCCTATAAACGGAGCTGTTTCCCTCCGCCCTGAGCGGTCGGCGGCATAGATATAGTAATCAACAGTACTTCCCGCTGATTGCCTTGGGATGATGCCCCGGTACTGATTCCCTGAAATGTTCGTCATATGAACCGTCTGGAAAGTACCATTGTTGACTTTATAATACACCAGCACCGAATCGGTGAAAAGTGCTGAATCGCTGCATGAGATGATCTCGGCATTGATCACGTAATTTTTGTCGCAAGGCTGAACACTTGCAACAGGAATATGTTTGACATACAGGAGATTGACATCAGCAAGACCCATTACCCGGCAGTGAAGCGCATCGGTCGACAGCCAGGGGGTGGAGGGCTGGGCCAGAAAACCCACTACTGTATAACCAGGCATTGCTGCTTCATATGCAGCCTTAGCACTGTCGTCCCAATTGGAATTCATAAACGGGATCAGCACTTTGTTATTCATGATCACCGAATTTGAATAGGGTTGATCCGATGGGGTCTGTACCCTGAATACCCTGTAATTTGTCCCATAAGGACTGATCCGGGATCCCCAGTATGCAGCTGCTGATTCCAGGGCGCTGTAACACGGATTTGATACACCCACCTGCCTGATCAGTATCTTATCGGGCCCCAGGAACTTAGCCCAGCAATCGATATGGTCAATTGTAGAACTCACGTTGGGGTCGGGCACCACCTGGTAGTCTTCAATACCCAGGTAATCATGAACTTTTTGAGCAACCTGGTTATGAGTAAAGGAAGGATTCTCGGTCCAGACCAGCTCGGTGGATGAGGAATTTCCCATTCCGTCGGTCATATAGTTACCTCCTGTTGAAATAAGGTTCATTCCAAACCATTGAATTCCCAACATCTCTGCAACTTTTTTAGGGATCTCGTCATCATTCGGCCGCGGACGGTTATAAGGAAAATCAACGATGCCGATATGGCTGGAACTGTCACTTTCAAACCACGGACCGTAATCACGCGTCCAATAGCTGTCGGAAGGTGCAATTAAAAAATTGCAATGGCTTGTATCAACCCCATTGCTCACATATAAACTGGTTACCGTGGTTTGCTGTGACAGGTTTGCCACAATGGTTGTAACCTTTACGTTGACAGCCATTTCCCTGATCAGTGACACAGGGATACCAAAAGGATATCTTACCAGGGCTCCCTGCATCCGGCCGAACTCCTCGACGTTCCTCACAGGGCTGGCAGGGGGGTTGGTTTCTATGAAACTCTTACCGATTTCAGCTTTTCGCAGTAATTCTTCAGGCGACATTTCGTGAGTCAGCTTTACAGGCGACATCGAGGTAGTGTCCTGGGCTCCTGAAAATGAGGAGAACAAGAAAAAACAAGCGAGAAAAGAGAAAAGTGTTTTCATAGGTACAGGAAGTTAATATTACAAATGTACTGAATTAACCTTTATTCCCGTTTAATCTCTCCCGGTAAATCCCCTGCCCCTTTCGGGCGGAACCCGGGTCCAGAGCTCTACCCCGGGGTTAATACCGATTTATTATTACAAATTTACTCAATAAACCTTAATTCCTTATCAATACTTTTGCTAAATACGTGTTGAGTGTTTTTAAAAAAAGGATATATTTGCAATCTCTTCATACATAATTATTTATTTAAGAGCCGCATGAGGATTATCCGCTTCATTTTCATCCTGATCACGCTTCTTTCGAGCCCTCATTTTCTTCTTTCCCAGGATACACTTCGTTCCGACACTACTGCGAAAAAAGTTAAACTTATTGAAGATGATGCTGTTGTTGCCATGCTCGACAGCCTTGCCACGCTGAAGATCTTCGCGGATGGCGCTTCTCCGCATGAACAGAAGTACCCTCCCTGGAGCAGTTATACGGAAACAGAAATTCCTGTCTTTTCCGATTCTGTTTATGCCGCCAGGATCGCCGTGATGAATGAGAATTCTCCGTTTGAATATATTTATAACTATGAGGTTAAAAAATTCATCGAACTATACTCTGTAAGGAAGCGCAAACTTACAGCCCGCATCCTCGGACTTTCGGAGATCTATTTCCCTCTTTTTGAAGAGCAGCTCGACCGCTTCGACATGCCTCTCGAACTTAAATACCTGGCTGTGATTGAATCGGCCCTTAACCCTGTAGCCAACTCAAAAGCCGGAGCCAAAGGCCTTTGGCAGTTCATGTACGGTACCGGTAAAGTTTACGGACTGAAGGTCAGTTCCTATATCGACGATCGTTACGACCCTTACAAAGCAACCATAGCTGCCTGCGAACACCTTCAGGACCTGTACGATATTTACGGGAACTGGTCACTGGCGCTGGCTGCCTATAACTCAGGTGCGGGCAATGTGAATAAAGCCATCCGCAGATCGGGCGGATTGAAAAACTTCTGGGCCATACACAAATACCTTCCTAAGGAAACCAGGTCGTATGTTCCGGCTTTTATCGCCGCCAGCTATGTACTGGCGTATGCCAATGAGCACAAGATCTATCCCGTGGATCCAGGTATATTGTATTATGAAGTGGATACCGTGACGGTTCGGCATCCTCTTACATTCAGCCAGATTTCTGAGATGCTGAACATCCCATGGGATGAGATCGACTTTCTTAATCCTGCCTATAAACAGGGCGTTATCCCTGCCACTCCCGAAATGACTTACAAACTCAGGCTCAGGAAAAAGAACGTGGGCGATTTCATTAATAATGAAACTGCTCTCTATGCTTATAAAACGAAGGACGCCCTTTCTGCATCAGCCAGCCTTGAGGCAATTTACGCAAGCTACCATGAAACACAGCAGTATACTGTGAAGAAAGGAGAAACCGTAGCCGGGATAGCGAAGAAATTTCACATGAGCATTCCTGAATTTAAAGCTCTCAATAACCTGAGTAAGAATTACTTTAAACCAAAACAAAAGGTCTTTGTTTACACTCCCGGCTCTTCCCCGAAAATTCCCGATTCGATACTGCATAAGCAGGAAGTAGCAGCCAGCACAGTCCCTCCTAAAACAAGCCCGACTTCCCCTGCTGTCGTCAAACAAACTATTACCTCAAAACCTGTCACAAAAACTACAGCAGGTAACTCGAAATTCACGTATTACACAATCCAGTCGGGCGACAACCTCTGGGACCTTGCCGATAAGTTTGATGTCACTGTGGCTCAGATTAAAAAGCTTAATGGCATTAATAATGCTTCTTACCTGAAGCCCGGACAAAAGATCAAGATTCCGAAATAAATTTTTTACGCCATGTACCATTGGTCAAAGATTTGTTGCAGGCTGCTGCTTCTTTCAGGCCTCGGTATTCCTCCGCTTGCAGCCCAGGATACCATCACCCTCGACATCTGCTATAAGCAGATACAAAAGACTTATCCCCTGATCAGACAGGCAAGCCTGCTCGATAAATCGAGTGACCTGAGGACTAAAAACCTCAACAAGAACTACCTGCCCACGTTTAATGTCAACGGCAGCGCCACCTACCAGAACCAGGTGCCTGAAATCGTTATCGAACTGCCATCTCCCACTCTGCCTTCGGTTCAGGGCCCGGTAATCCCAAATGACCAGTATAAACTCACTCTCGATGTGAGTGAATCCATTTACGATGGAAATGTTACCAGCTACCAGAAAAAACTTGAGAAATTCAACCTCAATGTAGATAAGAAAAATGTAGACGCAAGCTTGTACCTGCTTAAAGACCAGATCAATCAGTTTTATTTCACCATCCTTCTGACGCAGCAGAATATCAGCCTTTTGCAGGACAGCAAAAAACAGCTTGAATCAAAACTCACCGAAGTGGAGTCGGCTGTCAGGAACGGGTCCTCACTCAGGATGAATGCCGACCTGATACGTGCGGAGATCATCAAACTTGAGCAGAATATTTATGAATTGACCATGGACCGGATGGCCAATGTGAAGATGCTTTCCGAATTAATCACATTGCCAATGGATGAGAATACCGCTTTTAAAACACCGGTGATCATTATTCCGGGTATGAACTATGAGAACAAACGCCTGGAATTTGAACTGTACAACATACAAATTGACCGTGTTAACCTGATGAAAAACATGGTCACTACCAAATGGAACCCGAAGTTCTGGGCTATCGGGCAGTTTGGTTTCGGAAGGCCGGGCTTTAACTTTCTTTCGAGCGACATTGCTCCAATGCTCCTTGTCGGGGCCAAACTTACCTGGAACCCCTGGAACTGGAACGCCAACAAAAACGAGAAGAAGATCTATGACATCCAGGGCGATATCCTGAAAAACCAGCAGGAGACCTTCGATAAGAACCTCAGGGTTACCACTCAGAAAAATATTTCCGATATCACAAAACTTTCCGATCTTCTGCTCAGGGATCAGGAACTTGTAGACCTCAGGGCAGGCATCACAAAAACCGCTTCCTCACAGCTCACCAACGGCGTGATCACATCCAGTGACTATGTATTGCGTATTAACGACGAAACACAGGCCAGGATGGGGATGGAAATCCACAAGGTACAGCTGATCAAAGCAAAAATATCTTATTTGTATAACATGGGTAAATTGTAATTTTTACATAATACGACCGCGATGAAACGATATCTTCCCGGAATTTTTGCAGGGATACTCCTGTTTACTTCCTGCAGTGACGATAAAAACAAACCCGATGCCTATGGGACTTTCGAAGCTACCGAAGTGATGGTTTCTGCAATGGCTACAGGGCAGATCATGAAATTCGAACTTGAAGAAGGCCAGGTTCTCGATTCCGGAAAGATGGTGGGATATATCGACACCACCGATCTTTATCTGAAACGGAAACAGTCTGTAGAGAACAGGGATGCCACTGCTTCCCGCAAGGATGACCTCGAAGCCCAGATCGCAGTGCAGGCACAGAACCGTGAAAATGTTCTGGTCGATAAGCAACGGGTTGAAAAGCTTATGAAAGACGGGGCCGCCACCCAGAAACAGCTCGATGATATTAATGCCGGTCTGAATATGATTGAGAAACAGACGGCCTCTTTAAAAGTACAGTTCGGGGGAATTTCCAGTCAGGTAGCTTCAATAACCCAGCAAATCGCCCAGTTCGAGCAGCTTATCAACAGGTCGAAGATCATCAACCCGATCAAAGGGACCGTGCTTACCAAGTATGCCGAAAAAGACGAAGTGGCTACTTACGGCAAACCATTGTACAAGATCGCCGACCTTTCGGTTATTATTTTAAGAGCTTATGTTGGCGGATCGCAGCTTCCCAATATCAAACTGGGTTCCGCTATTGATGTGGCTTTCGACAAAGACGAAAAGACCAATACTCATATCCGGGGCGTTGTTTCCTGGATCTCTCCATCAGCCGAATTCACACCCAAAACCATTCAAACCAAAGAAGAAAGAGTTAACCTGGTGTATGCTGTCAAAATCATGGTCCCTAATGACGGTTCCATGAAAATAGGCATGCCGGGCGAAATCCGATTTATGAATAGTACTAACCAAAAACCATAAAACATGAGAACCACCATCACATCAGCACTTGTATTTTTACTTCTGCTCACTTCATCAATCAAAGGATCGGCCCAGGCCCATAAAGCCGACGACGTTCTGGGTACCTGGCTGAACCAGGAAGCCACAGGCAAAGTCACGATCTATAAAGAAGGTGATAAGTACTTCGGAAAACTCGTTTGGCTCAGAACTCCTTTAGATTCCATTACCGGATTGCCACGTACCGACAAAGAAAATCCGGATGATAAATTAAAATCAAGCCCTTTGATCGGCCTGGTGAATCTGAAAAATTTCACTTTCGACGGGAAAGACGAATGGTCGGGAGGAACGATCTATGATCCGAAGAACGGGAAGACATATAAATGTTATATCCAGTTCGCAGCGGCTAACAAGCTTAAAATCAGAGGATATGTCGGCGTTTCCCTGCTCGGAAGGAATACGTTCTGGACGAAGTCTACTCTGGTACAGTAAAAATAAGTAACGAAGTAGCGTTTGGCGAAGCCAAAATGAGCACGCAATTGAAATAAGCAATTGGTGCGAATAAATGGCGAAGTAGCGAAATAGCGAAATAGAATCGATATTCGATATTCGACATTCACATCTTACATGTTTTCAATTCAGGTAAAGCATCTCACCAAACAATTCGCCACGGTCAAAGCCCTGGATGATATTTCATTCAATGTTGGCCATGGCGAATTATTTGGTTTTATCGGCCCCGACGGAGCGGGAAAGACTACCCTTTTCCGTATTCTGACCACCCTTCTTGTGCCTGATGAGGGAACGGCTACGGTGAACTCACTGGATGTGGTAAAGGATTACCGTAAGATAAGGCAGGACATCGGGTATATGCCGGGAAAATTCTCGCTCTACTCTGACCTGAGCGTGGAGGAGAACCTGAAGTTCTATGCCACCGTTTTCGGCACGACAGTCGAAGAGAATTACGACCTGATCAAGGATATCTACAGCCAGATCGAGCCATTTAAAAAAAGGAAAGCCGGCAAACTTTCGGGAGGCATGAAACAGAAGCTGGCCTTGTCATGCGCCCTCATCCACAAACCTTCCGTACTGATCCTAGATGAGCCTACAACCGGCGTTGATGCGGTTTCCCGGCTTGAATTCTGGGAAATGCTGAAACGCTTGAAAGAAAGCGGCATCACTATTGTCGTTGCGACGCCGTATATGGATGAAGCCAGTCTGTGCGACCGGGTTGCCCTGATCCAGAACGGAAAGATCATGACTATAAGCACACCTTCGGAAGTCATCAAAACATATCCATATATACTGTATTCGGTGAAGTCCGACGACATTTACAGCCTGCTCAAGGACCTGCGTCTATTCCCTCAGGTTCATTCTGTATTTGCCTTCGGACAGTCGGCCCATGTCTCTTTCAAAGATGAACACGCGGCCGGGGAAGTCCTGCATAAATACCTTCAGGCAAAAGGGCATTCGGATGTAAAAGTCAACCCGACCCAGGCCACGATTGAGGATTGTTTTATGGAGCTGATGAATGTTAAGTAGCGTAGTAGCGAGCATTTTGCATAAGCGGCATCAGGTGGAACACCGTAGCCGCGATGCAAAGATGCGAGCGATAAGGAACCAAACAATTAATGTACAGAGCCGAGGCTGAAAATATCATCGTTGTTAAGGACCTGGTAAAGAAATTCGGGTCCTTCATCGCCAATGATCACCTCAGCTTCGAGGTGAAAAAAGGTGAGATCTTCGGTTTCCTCGGCGCTAACGGAGCAGGCAAAACCACCGCCATAAAGATCCTTTGCGGCCTCTCCTACCCCACTTCAGGCAAACTCAATGTAGGCGGTTTCGACATTTACAAAGAGCGCGAAAAGATCAAAAAGAACATCGGTTACATGAGCCAGAAGTTCTCACTCTACGACGACCTGACCGTGTTCGAGAACATCCGTTTTTACGCTGGAATATACGGCCTGAGGAAAAAAGAAATTGAGGAAAGAACGAAAGTGCTGATGGAAAAGCTCGACATGAAAGAGGCCAGGGACAAACTCATCCGCAGTATACCACTGGGATGGAAGCAAAAACTGGCTTTCTCAGTCGCCATCATCCATAACCCGAAGATCGTATTTCTTGATGAACCTACCGGAGGAGTGGATCCGGTGACCAGGCGACAATTCTGGGATATGATATTTGAAGCTTCCCGTAATGGGATAACCGTCTTTGTAACCACTCATTATATGGATGAAGCGGAATACTGCGATCGTGTTTCCATCATGGTCGACGGGAAAATAGCAGCCCTCGACACACCTGAAAATCTTAAAAACCATTATGCTGCAGTATCTATGAATGAAGTGTTTTTAAAACTTGCCAGAGCCAAAGTCAACTGAAATGTCGTTAGCTCATAAATATAAACCAAGTGTAAGCAGGCATAACC
>Ga0194062_1000605_pt1 | contig 15251 bp, 11 predicted proteins | sample SepL2225m_MetaG_FD_155481 | JGI IMG/M metagenome (GOLD analysis project Ga0194062, IMG submission 155481) | Anoxic zone freshwater microbial communities from boreal shield lake in IISD Experimental Lakes Area, Ontario, Canada - Sep2016-L224-25m | ecosystem: Environmental > Aquatic > Freshwater >... | reverse complement strand
GGCTCATAACTTTATCGTGACTTGCAAACCATTGATAAAAACTCTGCACGTTTTCTACAGTCACTTTGCATTGCGCTGCAACCTGTTCGATAGTGCTTGCGCTGCTTGAGGCAGCATTAAGGGCTTCGGAAAAACCTTCAGTATGTAGGCCGATATATGTCTGGTTTAGTGCATTTTGCTGACTTAGGTAATGCAGCAGACCGTTAAACAAAATAGCGTCACTGCCGCTGGCGACAGGCAAATGCAAATCGGCAATGTCACAACTGGACGTGCGACGGGGATCGATAACAACAACTTTTAATTCCGGATTGACTTCTTTTGCAGCCCGAATACGCTGAAAACTGACCGGATGACACCATGCAGCATTGGAGCCGATCAAAATAATCATCCCGGCCTGTTCGAAGTCATCATAGCAACCCGGCACGGTATCAGAACCGAAAGCCCGCTTATGTCCAGCCACGGAAGACGACATGCACAAACGGCTATTTGTGTCCATATTGCCGCTGCCGATAAAGCCTTTCATCAGTTTGTTGGCGACATAATAGTCTTCGGTCAACAGTTGCCCCGAGCCATAAATTGCCACGGTATCAGCGCCGTATTTTTCAATCGTCTTGATAAACGAGTCGGCAACCAGATCAAGCGCTTCAGTCCAACCCGTCGCACGACCATAAACTTGGGGTTGTAATAATCTTCCTTTAAGCTCAACAGTTTCGCCGAGTGCCGAACCTTTCGAGCAAAGGCGCCCAAAATTGGCAGGATGTTTCTTATCGCCGAGGATTTTAACCTGATGTTTTTGCTCATCGACCAGGGCGCTAATACCGCAGCCTACGCCACAGTATGGGCAAGTGGTTTGTATCGTTTTATTCATTAGAAATCTCGCAGTGCGGACAAACAGCTTTAATGTTTGCACGCCAAAAAAATCCAAATGGCGGGCAGAACAGCATCGCCTATACACATCATCTTAAAAACATTTCACCACGAAGACACGAAGAGCACGAAGGTTTTACTTGGCGCCACATTAAATGCAGGTAAAAAGTTATTCCTGTCGGGCTTTTTAAAACTGACAGGTTTAAGTTTTGCACATAACGGGACGTTACGGTTTTACTTTGGCTTATCTTCGTGAACTTCGTGTCTTCGTGGTGTTATGTCTTAAGTTGACGCCAAGTAAGCTTTGCCAAAAATCATCACATCCCTTATGCCTGAAATGGGGGCTTCTTTCTCCAGCAACTCTTGATACCAGTTTCCATCAGTGGTGTCTCCATAAAGTACCGCGCCGATCAGTTTGTCAGCTTTGATGACCAGCTTCTTGTAAATGCCTATAGCCGGGTCAGTAAAATGAATGCTTTCGCAGCTTTCATCACCTTGAAAATCGCCAACAGAAAACAGGTTAATGCCCGTTACCTTAAGTTTGGTCGCAGTCGGCAAAGTGACATATTCAGCCGCGCCATGAGCGCCAAGATGATTTGCACAGACTTTTGCCTGCTCAAATAGCGGGGCGACCAAGCCAAAAGTGTCGCCGCGATGCTGGATACATTCGCCCACTGCATAAACACTGGGATCATAGCTTTGCAAAGTGTCACTAACCACAATGCCGCGTTCACAATAAATCCCGGCTTCCTGGGCCAGGGCCATATTGGGTCGGACGCCGATTGCCATAATAAACAGATCGCATTCCAACTGACTGCCATCTTCAAAACGAACCGCTGTGACATGGCCGTTATCATCACTGAGTAACTGCTGTGTTTTGGCCGCCATTTTAAATTTCAGGCCACGTTGTTCCAATTCCGTTTGCAGCATTTTACCTGCAGGCCTGTCCATTTGCCGGTTCAGCAAGACTTCATTGTTATGAATAACGGTGACATCCATGCCTCTTAGAACCAGTCCATTAGCTGCTTCCAGCCCCAGTAAACCACCACCCAGCACGACGGCTTTGTTATGGCTTTGACAGTAGGACAACATTTTGTTGACGTCAAAAATATCACGAAAACTGATGACACCATCCAGGTCGTTGCCGGGAATTGAGGGAATAACCGCTTTAGAACCGGTAGCGATTAATAACCGGTCATAGGCCGCCACTGTGCCATCTTGCGCATACACTTTCCGGTTTTTCCTGTCTATTCGCGAGACCGTTTTATGTTCACCCGCATGGAGTATAATTCCGTTGTCGACATACCACTGGCGGTTATTAATGACAATATCCTCAATGGTTTTCTCACCGCACAACACCGAGGACAGCATGATCCGGTTGTAATTACCGTAAGGCTCCGCGCCGAACACCGTTATTTCATATTTATCCGGAGTGGCAGCCAGTAGTTCTTCTACGGTACGCATTCCCGCCATGCCGTTTCCAATGACAACCAAACGTTTTTTCACAAAGCATCCCTTATAGCGTTCAATGCGACAATCCTATAAAAACCGTTCAAAAACCGGGCACTTGCAAGTCACTAAGAGCAATACGTCCTCGTGTATTTCGTGGCGAGTATTCCCTTTCATAACCGATTAAACAGCTTCAATGCCAGGAATGGTCATTATTCCTTCCGCCACCATGACTGCTTCACCGCCTACTCGCAAGGCTAATTCCTCCAGGCCTTTATGATCCATTTCCACATTCAACACGCTACGTCGCGAGAGCGCATCGCCTCTATCGATTGCAAAGGTATGTGTGCCTTTGCGGGTATGCTCAAATGAACACAGGTAGGCTGCAAAGGCGGGCATTGCGCTACCGATAGGGGGGTCTTCATGAATGCCTATACGGGGGCCGAGTAAACGGGCATTGAAATCCGAATCGACAAAAGGCGTTTTGGGCGCAAACAATAAAATTTCCTGTGCCGCTGTTTGTGGTGCGATGGACTGACTCCAGGCGGAATAATTAAACTTGGCATTTCTAACCGTTTCATAGCTCCAGACAGGCACTATCAAATAGGGAAGTCCACAGGATAACAGGCGAGGATAGTATTTCTTGTGATCGAGTTCCGATTCCTGGATCGACAGGAAGCTGGCTATTTCTTCATTGGTAGGCGCAAACCGGTCAACAATGGATGAAACCTTGCGGCTAAACTGAACAAAAAAGGGTTTGCCCTGGTTTGCAGAAATATTGACATCAATGGCGCCTATGTTCTGTTCAAAGACCACAGGCGTAATGGCTTCAGTCAGATTAATATCACCACAGCTGCCCAGAACATAGGCGGTCGCAATTATAGGATGCCCTGCAAAATCTACTTCACCCAGTGGTGAAAAAATACGCATTTTTCGCGTTGTGCTTTCACTCTCAGGATGAAACACAAATACCGTTTCAGTCAAATTCAGCTCTCTGGCCACCAATTTCATTTGTTGATTGCTTAATCCGTCAGCATTGGGGAAAACTGCAATTTGGGCGCCATTGAAAATCTGCCGTGTAAAAACGTCAGCAATATAATATTTATAATTCACAGGGCTACTCCGTCATGCTGACTTGAACGCTACCGTTTTCTATACGAACAGCGTATGTGGGTATGGTTACCGTTTCATCCTCAAGACAGATACCTGTTTGCAGATTAAAATGTTGTTTGTATAAAGGCGAAGCGACAACGGGCTGACCGTTAATATCACCAATGATGCCACGCGATAAGACATTGGCATCGCCGAAAGGATCGTAATTATTAATGGCATAAACGGCTTTATCTTTAGGCATGTAAAAGATAGCGACCTGTTTACCCTCAACCAGTGCGCAAACACCGGAATCAGGCTGTAAATTATCTACGCTGCAAACGTCTTGCCACTGAACCATTACGCCACCTCCACAAGCTTAAAATGTTTACGCTCTTCATCGTCAGCGGGGCGGATTTGTCCACGTTCTTCCACAAAAATCACATGATCATCGGGTTGGTCACTGTTAACAAAATGACGGAAGCGTTTCAATTTTGACTCATCTTCAATTGTGCTTTTCCATTCACATTGATAGGTATCAATGACTTGCTGCATTTGTTGTTCAAGTTGACCACATAACCCAAGCTTGTCATCAATCACCACCCCCTTCAGATAATCAAGACCCCCTTCCATGTTTTCCATCCATACCGAGGTGCGTTGCAGACGGTCGGCGGTGCGCACATAGAAACTCAAGAAGCGGTCGATGTATTTAATCAGGGTTTCTTTATCCAGGCTGGTGGCGAATAAATCCGCATGACGGGGTTTCATGCCGCCATTACCGCAGACGTATAAATTCCAGCCGGTTTCTGTTGCTATAACACCGACATCTTTACCCTGAGCTTCCGCACATTCACGCGTACAACCGGACACGGCAAATTTGATTTTATGTGGTGAACGTAAACCCTTATATCGGTTTTCCAATTCTATCGCCAGACCGACACTATCATCCAATCCATAGCGGCACCAGGTGCTGCCGACACAAGATTTGACCGTGCGCAGTGATTTGCCGTAAGCATGGCCTGACTCAAAGCCGGCATCAATGAGTTCTTTCCAGATATGGGGCAGTTGATCGACCCGTGCGCCAAATAAATCCACCCGCTGACCACCGGTGATTTTTGTATAAAGTTTATATTTCTTGCCCACCTGGCCTAGAGCAATCAGCATATCCGGGTTAATTTCACCGCCGGTGATACGCGGCACGACTGAATAGGTTCCGTCTTTCTGCATATTGGCCAGAAATGTATCATTGGTGTCCTGAAGACCCAAATGCTCTGTTTTCAATATGAAGTCGTTCCAGTAAGAGGCCAGAATAGAACCGACAGCAGGTTTACAGATCTCGCAACCCCGCCCCTTACCATGCTTTTCCAGTAAGGTATCAAAGGTTCTGATTTCCTCAACCCTAATCAGAGTGAACAAATCCTGACGGGTGTAAGCAAAATGCTCGCATATATCGGTGTTCACTTCAAAGCCCTGTTTTGCCAACTCTGAGTTCATGACTGATTTTAGTAAGGCCGCACAGCCGCCACAGCCGGTTGATGCCTTGGTTTCGTTCTTTAATGCGCCGATAGTGTTGCAACCCGCTTCAATCGCCTGACAAACAGCGCCTTTAGTAACATCGTAACAGGAGCAGATTTGTGCTGACATCGGCAAGGCATCCGGGCCTAAACCAACCGATTCATCGGAACGGGGAGGTAAAATCAGTGCATCCGGATTTTCCGGCAGTTCAATACCATTGAGGCAATACTGCAACAAGGTACCATAACCGGATGCATCGCCTACCAATACCGCACCCAGCAACTGTTTTTTATCCTGGCTGACTACCAAGCGTTTATACACTTCATGATCGCCGTTTTGATAGGTATAAACCAACGCCCCCTGCGTTTTGGCATGAGCATCACCAATACTGGCGACATCAACACCCATCAGTTTCAACTTTGTGCTCATGTCAGCGCCGGTAAAGCTGGCTTCATTGCCCGCCAAATCAGCGACAACAGTTCGCGCCATCGCGTAACCGGGCGCGACCAAACCGTATATCATGCCATTCCAGAGCGCACATTCACCAATGGCATAAATATCAGGGTCTGAGGTAAGGCATTGATTATTAATGACGATGCCGCCTCGCGGCCCCACGTCAAGTGCACAATCACGGGCAATATCATCACGGGGCCGTATGCCCGCAGAGAATAATACAATATCGGTTTCGAGTTCTTCACCATCGGCAAAGCACATTTTATTCACACATTGCTCGCCATCAGTAATAAGGCTGGTGTTTTTGCCCGTATGCACCGTTACGCCCAAATTTTCGATTTTGCGTCGTAACATGGCACCGCCCGCATCATCAAGCTGAACGGCCATCAAGCGCGGTGCGAACTCTACAACGTGCGTCTTTAAACCTAAATCTTTTAATGCTTTGGCAGCTTCCAGACCTAACAAGCCGCCACCTACAACAACGCCGACTTTACTATTTTTAGCCGCTGCCGCCATCGCTTCAAGGTCTTCAATCGTGCGGTAAACCAAACACTGCGCGCGGTCATGTCCCGGTACAGGTGGCACAAAAGGGTATGAGCCCGTTGCCAGCACCAGCTTGTCATAACGAATGGATACACCCTTTTCAGACACGACAGTTTTAGAATTACGATCAATTTTGGCGGCTTTATCACCCAAATGAAGTATGATGCCATGTTGCTCGAAAAAGCCGGGTTCAACCAGGGTCAGGTCTTCGGCTGTTTTTCCGGAAAAAAATGCGGAGAGATGGACTCGGTCATAAGCCGCTCTGGGTTCCTCACAAAAAGTAACGATTTCATAGTTATCTTTTGCGGGGCTTGCAGCCAGGCTAGACAAAAAATGCTGCCCGACCATGCCATTGCCAATGACGACCAGTGTTTGTTTTGTGCTCATATCTCACCTCAGTGATTACGTTAATGCAATTTTGATAGCTAAGCTGTAATCAGTTTTGCATTTAGAAATTAATATTGCCCTGTAACCAGACTTTCTGGGTATCTGTGCTGTACTGATCGGCATCGTAATAAGCGTATTGCGCTAACAGCGAATAATGCTTGCCGAATTTCTTGACCGCCCTAAAATCCCATTCCTTACCGTAATTAATGGTTCCGGTGTCATCATAAAATTGATGGAAAACGCCCATTAAGGTAACCTCGCCGCGATCCAGACTGGCGGTCACTGTGCCGAATACATCACGAATGCCATCGTCAGGGGTGACCAGGAATTGATCGGCCCAGCCCTGAAAGGCAAAGTTTGTTCCCATTGGCGTTTGAAAAGCCTTATATTTGCCAATGCCGTCAAGCTGCTCCATCGCGCCTTGAAAACTGAACATGTAAGCGGTTAAGCCGCCCATCAGATTGTAGCGGTTTACCGTATAGCTATTGGGGTTGTTTTGATAATTAGACTGGATACTCCATTCAGCCGTGTACTGTAGACCGAAGTTGTCATTCAATTTGAACGAGTCCCCCGGTTTTTGAAAGTTGGTCAGGCGCAGACCATAACTCTGGGTCGATTTGTAATAGACGGAATTTGCGCCGGGGTCAGTAAAATCAAGCCAGTAGCCATACCCGGTAATGCTGCCGTAATCGCCGAGCTTATAATTGACATTGAGTATCGGTGCGGTCGTGCCTTCGGTTGTCGTCGTAATCGTTTTTACCCTGCCGATATAACCGGCATTAATGGTCAAACCGAACAGTTGTTGGTTGTTGTGGGTAATCAGAACCGAGTCAAAGGTTTGTTGTAACTGCCGCCAGCCCACGTTACCGATAAAACGTTGGTCATCAAACTGGATGACTTGCCGTCCGCCTTTAATGGTAGTGTCCGGGATGCCCGCATAACTGATCCATAGCTGATCGAGTTCACTTTCGTAAGGGTCGGCAACAACCGAGTATCCGGTTTTACCGTTACGCGTGCTATTGTAATCAGAGTCCATGGCATAGACGCCCTGGTATTCGGCATAACCTTGAAAGCCGTGAAATACCGGTGAAAGCAGACCCAGTCGCAAGCGTGTTGTGACGGCATTGGCCGTATCCGGTTGCCTTGAGGGGGGTAGCGGTTTTCCCCTAAGTGCCGGAACCCTTACGTTGTATTGATTGACGTTTTCATAGCGCGTGTTGAGATCAATCTTAACGGCCCCGTTTTTACCGTAATGATAAAAGTTAAGCGCGTCTTCAACTTCCTGGGTAACACCTGCGGTTGCAGAATGACTGATCACCGATAATGACAACAGTGCGGCTGATAACGGTATATTTCTTTGTTGCAGTGGCATAAAGCCCCCTTAGTTATTTAATACGTGGGTTTCGTGAAGCCGGAGCCGGAACGAATGTCATAAGTTCTTATTTGTGTGGCTAATGCGAATGTTCACATTCGGCCAGAAAAGTCAGTAGACTTTCCCTGTACTTGTAATAATCAGGATGTGCGAGCAGCGCTTTTCGCGTTCGCGGTCTGGGTAAATCGATGGTTTCAATTTTGCCGATTTTTGCATGGGGACCGTTGGTCATCATGACCACGCGATCCGCCAGCAAGATAGCTTCATCAACATCATGCGTCACTACGATAGCGGTTACATGGGTGCGTTCCCAGACTTCCATCAAGACTTCCTGCAACTCCCAGCGAGTCAATGAATCCAGCATGCCGAAAGGCTCATCCAGTAACAGCAGCTTCGGGGACAAAGCAAAGGCCCGGGCAATACCGACCCGCTGACGCATCCCGCTGGACATCTCGGCGCCTTTTTTATGCAATGAATCACCCAAACCGACTCGAGTCAGGTAATACTCGACAATATCATTGCGTTCTGATTGGGTGGCATGTGGATAAACTTTATCAACACCCAGCGTGACGTTTTCAAACGCCGTCAGCCAGGGAAACAGGCTGGGCGCTTGAAATACGACGCCGCGATCAGGCCCGGCGCCGTCAATTTCCCTATTGTCGAGAATAATGCCACCTTCGGAAACGCTGTTTAATCCGGCAGTCATTGATAGAACCGTTGATTTACCGCATCCTGAATGGCCGATAATCGAAATGAACTCGCCTTTTTTCATTTTCAGATCGAAGCCGTCAACGACTTTAACGGTGCTGTTGCCATCCGGTGTCGGATAAATTTTTGACAGCTGTGAAAATTCCAGATAACGGGGCCTGCCCAGATCATCTTTTCCGGGTTTTAAGGCTGAACTGTCCAGTTTCCAATCGTTGCTGGTATTAGGCCGAACATTAGGTAAAGCGACTTTGTCGGGACTTAAATCCAGGTTTTTTTCCATCCCGATAGCCATAAGGTATTGGGTAATTTCGGCACGCAGTTTTTTAAAGTCTTCGTTATGGTTTAACGCCGTCCTGTCGCGCGGGCGTTCGAGATTGATTTGAAAAGCAGGGCCAAAGGTTGCATCAGGGCCAGGGTTTAGAGGGATAACACGATCCGCCATATAGATGGCTTCATCAACATCGTTGGTAATCAGGATGACGGTTTTCTTTTCCTGTTCCCAGATTTGCAGAATTTCATCCTGCAAATTTCCCCTCGTTAAAGCATCTAACGCGCTAAGCGGTTCGTCCAATAATAAAATATCCGGGCTGGCGGCCAAGGCGCGGGCAACATTCACCCGTTGGCGCATACCGCCGGATAATTCAGCGGGTTTTTTATCCATGGCTGCGCCCAGATTGACCATGCGCACATATTTTTCGGTATGAGCCCTACGTTGGCCGGCAGGCCAGTCCTTAAAAATTTCATCAACCGCCAAAGCTACGTTTTCATAAACCGTTAGCCATGGCATCAAGGAATAATTTTGGAATACTACGCCACGATCAGGGCCCGGTGCAGTGATCGGTTTACCCTGCTTTAAAACGTCACCGCTGTCAGCCTGAATCAAACCGGCAATCGTTGAAATCAGCGTGGTTTTACCACTACCGGAAAAGCCGACGATGGCAATGAACTCACCTTCACTAACCGTTAAATTGATGTTGTTGAGGATAGATGTTTTATCTTTACCTTCACCGTAAGCCTTACAAACATTTTTTAATTCTACCAAGGGTAGATAGGGGTCATTTGATGGCATGGGTTTTTCAGAGGTGGTTTTAATATCAACAACTTTAAATTTTATGGCCGACATAATAAGTTCCTGATTAAAGGTTTTTGCCAAAAGAGAATACATTTTGGAATGACTGCATGACGCGATCCAGGGCAAAACCGATGATACCGATGGTAAATACCGCCACCATGATGCGGCCTAAAGAATTTGAGCTGCCGTTTTGGAACTCATCCCAAACGAATTTACCAAGTCCCGGATTTTGCGCCAGCATTTCAGCAGCAATTAACACCATCCAACCCACACCCAGCGATAATCGCATGCCGGTGAAAATATAAGGTAAGGCGGACGGTAAAATGATTTTCTTGATCTGGGTGAACCAGCTTAGGCGTAATACTTTTCCAACGTTAACCAGGTCTTTGTCAATTGACGCGACGCCAACTGCCGTATTGATTAAAGTGGGCCAAAGCGAACACAGTGTTACGGTGATGGCTGAAGTCAGGAATGATTTTTCAAACCAGGAGTCTTCAGTGGTTACATATACTGCACTGACAACCAGGGTTACGATGGGCAACCAGGCTAATGGCGATACCGGTTTAAAGATTTGGATCAACGGGTTGATCGCGGTATTGAAAACAGGACTCATCCCACACAATAGACCCAGCGGCACGGCGATCAAAGTGGCTATTATAAAGCCCGCAAAAACCGTATAAAGACTGGTGAAGATTTTATCCAGGTAGGTAGCTTGACCGTTGTAAGGGCGGGTTTTTATTTCAGCGGCTGCATTTTCTGAAATTGCTTGTGCATTGCGCTCTTGCTGGCGTAAATAAAACCGGGCTTCTTTCTCCCTCTCCGCGAAATGTTCTGCCAATAATCCCCCTGCCTCATGCCAAACCGCAACAGGGCCGGGTATAGCGCCCAGACTGGTGTTGACTTTAGATGCGGAAACACTCCAGAGGCCCAGAAACAGGGCGAAGGCGATAATGGGCACACCCATAATCAGAAATAGCTGGCGAATCTGTTGGGCGGCATTTTCACCCGCCGCAATTTTTACGAAAGGGACAAACCAGGTTAATCCGGTTATGTTAAAAAATTTGATGAGTTGGTTGTACATAGTGGGCTCCTAAATTTTCACCAGCTGTAATAAGGGGTTCATTTTTGCGCACCGTTGCCCTCCTAAATAAGTTGATAACCTGCGTCAGCAGGCGACACAACAGAAATAAACACCAAGGGTTCGGGGTTCTCGTTAACTACACCATGGACTTCGCCGGTATGAGCAACGACTACATCGCCTGCCGTAATTGGCCGGGTGGTTCCATTATTGTCCAGAGAATAACGGCCCTTGCCTGATAAAATAATCCAGGTATCCTGCCCGTGAGGGTGAATGTGCAGGGGAATTTCCTGCCCTTGATTAATGTGCCAAGCCACCACCACAGCATCTTTAGATTGTGTTACAACCGAACGAATTGGCTCACCGTCCGTTGGTTGAAAAAAACCGGTACTGCTAAATATTCTCGATGTTGCCATGTTTTTTTCCCCTAAATATACATATCTTTAAGATTCATTTTTGATGCCTGTGCAGGCTGGAAACGCCTGATTTTTCGTGCGATCAAACAGGCTTGTTCCGGCTTACAACTGTTCTGTATTAAGTTAAGAGTGTTCGAGTGTCTGGGGATTACTCAACCACCTTGCCGCCGACTACTTTTTGCTTGCCCTTAAGACCAATGGGAAATTTAGTCAGATAGTCATTAGGTTTGGTGCCGTCATAGACGATGCCGTCAATGTAGTCGGAACTCGGCGCTTTAAAGCCTGTTTCCTTATCGGAAGGGAAGTCACCTGCTTTGGCTTTGCCTTCTGCAATAAGTGCCTTGGCTGCCGCCATGTAAATATCAGGACGGTAAACTTTTTTGGCAGTCTCTATATACCAGGCATCCGGCTTCTGTTCATTGATTTGTCCCCAGCGCCGCATTTGCGTCAAGCTCCATACGGCATCACTGTAATAGGGATAAGAGCCGTTATAACGGGAAAACACGTTAAAATCAGGTAACGCGCGTTTATCACCTTTTTCGTATTCAAAGGTGCCGTTCATGCTGTTGGCGATAACCTCATAGTCAGCGCCGACGTACTGTTTTTGCGACAGCATTTCTACGCCTTCATTACGGTTTTTGTTGTTTTCAGCATCCAGCCACAAAGAGGCGCGAATCAGGGCTTTGATGACCGCTTTGTGGGTATTGGGGTTTTTATCCGCCCATTCTTGGGTCACCCCAAAAATTTTTTCAGGCGTATTTTTCATCAGCTCATAATCGCTGATAACGGGAACGCCAATGCCTTTAAAGACGGCTTGCTGATTCCAGGGTTCGCCGACGCAGTAGCCAACAATAGTGCCTGAATCCATAGTAGCCGGCATTTGCGGCGGAGGGGTCACCGACAGCATGGCTTCTGCGTCAATCTGGCCGGAGGTGTCTTCTGGCGGCGCGTAATAGCCGGGCTTAATACCACCAGCTGCCAGCCAGTAACGTAATTTCATATTATGTGTTCCGACCGGGAAGGTCATTGCCATATTGAAGGGTTTGCCTGCGCTTTTGTATTTCTCAAGCACCGGTTTTAAGGCGTCCGCTTTGATTGGATGCACCGGTTTACCGTCTTTCATGGGTATCTGCGGTTTCATTTGCTTCCAGACATCATTCGAGACCGTAATGGCATCGCCATTTAAGGTCATCGTGAAGGCGCTGATAATGTCCGCTTTAGTCCCATAGCCAATGGCTGTTCCAAACGGCAATGTTGCCAGCATGTGTGCGCCATCCAACTCGCCATTGATAACCCGATCCAATAAAACCTTCCAGTTGGCTTGCGCTTCGAGCTGCACAGAAAGACCTTCATCTTCAAAATAGCCTTTTTCAAAAGCAACAGCTAAAGGCGCCATATCCGTTAATTTAATAAAGCCAAACTTCAGGTTTTCTTTTTCCAGTTTTTCAACAGCGTAAACGCTGGATGAAAAGCTTAATGTTGTAATAACGGCTACAGTAGAGAGCGCTGCAACCAGGTTTTTAGTAGTCAGTTTTCCGGGTTTTTTCATGATAGCTTTATCCTGTAAAGGAATTCAGGGCAAAAAAAAAGCGCCGCAAAATCGAGTGTTAATAACACAACGATATGTCGACGCCTTTGTCTGGTACTCAACTTTGAGTATGAATTTGTGGCTCCAGCTTTGGAACCTCTGAAATAATTAATGCAGATGATGTGCCAATATTTAAAATTAATATTTTATATTTTAAATATGTTATTTAATACAGCTGGTTAGAGTTTTTTATTGAACCGGAGCGGGCGTTGCTGGCAACAACGTGGATCAGCGAGAGTTACTTTTATGCCCTGGTTATGTGCAGTAATGTGTTTCTTTGCACCAAATACGAATTATTCGCTTCACTTAAATTTAAAACAAAAAACTGACAATCGCTTTTAACCGGCCTTGTTCTATGACGGGAATGGCCAGCATACTGCTTAAGCTATCCAGTTCGGGATTGTAATCGGGTTCATGATCACCGGTTATGACCGGCACCCCGGTCAACCAAACGCGGCCGAGCGCCCCTTCACCTTTATTAACGGTGATGGTTTCAAATATTTTTGCCAGATCATTGCTGTTTTTACTATAACCCTGTTGGCAGATAAGTTGTTTGCCTGGTGGATCCGGAATCCATATTTGGATTCGTTTGGCAATGGGTGTGGCTTTAGCCGATAGAAAAGTCATGATGTAGGGCTGCCCCGGATTGTCGGAAACAGGAATGCCAATACCCATGCTAATGCCAGCCTGCTTTGCGTCGGAAGCCCGGATGAAGGTTTCAGCTTTGCTTATATCATCAATAAGTACCGGCAGGCCGGTTTGCCAAGCCAGTCCGGCCAATCCCTGGCCTTTAAGTGCGCTGATTTTTCTGGATATGGCTTCAAAGTGGTGCAGCGTCCCGTAATAACCGTCCATCACGTTGAGCTGGTTTTCAAATGCTGTATTATTGCGCCACACTTCAATAGCGCCAGCATGATGCTCATCATCGCCACATAAAAAAACGACGACTGCCATCAGAAAGTCGCCGGAAAAAATGGGTATCGCAATGCCACAAGTCAAACCAGCTTCTTTAGCGGCGGCGGTCCGCTTAAAGTAAGAGTGTTCAAATTTGTCCAGGACAATCGTATGGCCCGCTGCCCAAGCCTTGCCAGGTAAGCCTTCATTATAGGCAAAATGCTGTTGTTCGCTGGCCGCTTTAAAATCGAATAGCCCGCCATAGAGGCCGGAGCCAAATTCCAGCTGGATGCGGTCTTTGTCCGGAATCCATATTTCAGTGACTTTGATAAACGTTTTCATAGTTTTTTGAGTTCAGTTGAGACCTGTCATTTAAACAGTTCCGACATGACAATAACGTTTTTGGCCATTTCACCCAGGCTAATATTTCTATCCATCGCCAACTTTCTGAGCGTGTGGTAAGCCTCGTCTTCGGTAAAGTTTTGGGTTTTGATTAGAATGGCTTTGGCACGGTCGATTTGTTTTCTGTCTTCAAGTTTTGCACGCGCTTCTTCCAGGGCATTGTTAAGGCATTGTTGATGTTTGAATCGGGCGATAGCCACATTGATGATGCCTTTAATGCGGTTGTGCCCAAGACCGTCGACTATAAAAGCACTGACCTCAGCTTTAATTGCCTGGTTAATAGTATCAACATTGCCGTCACTGGCAAACATAATCACTGGCAATGGCGATTGATTATTTAGAGTTTGCAGGTCAGCCAGTAATTTTGCAGAGGGCGTATCAAGATTAAAGATAATAATATCGGGCGATATTTCCTCGATCAGCGCCAAAAACGTTGGACTGTATTGGGTTTTCAGTAATTTGAAACTCGAGGCTTTAAGGCTGTTTTCAAGTAACGTATTGCTAATATCGTGTTCAATCAGTAATACATTAAGCCTATTCATGGAGTTGCATCGGTATAAGGTGATGGTATCAAACATCTTGTATTCAAAAAGTCGTTGGTGCACCAACGATAGAGCATTTGAATCAGTGTTTAAATTTAATGAAGCAGGCACTGTGCCAAAGCTAATTAAATAATCTAATTTTGTGCTTTATTACATATAAACAGTTGGTTATAAAATACCTGCTCCTAAAAATGTGTTAAAATCTATTAAATATCGACCGATAGTAGCGTACTAAATTGGTGCGTGTGTTAACGGGATACAGCAATGTTAGATAAAAGATGATGAACTCCTAACGCAAACGGAAAGATTTTAGACGCCTTTTATCAGGCCTTTTTAGGAAATGACTCATGAATAAACCCAACCCATTGCAGACACTTCCTTTGCCAGTCACTTTGGAACAAGCCTTCTGGTATTGGTTGAAACTGGGTTTCATCAGTTTTGGCGGCCCGGCTGGGCAAATTGCAATTATGCATCAGGATCTGGTTGAGAGGAAACGCTGGATTTCCGAACGGCGTTATTTGCATGCGCTCAACTACTGTATGTTGCTGCCAGGCCCCGAAGCACAGCAGTTGGCAATCTACATCGGCTGGCTCATGCACCGCACTTGGGGCGGGGTGATTGCAGGCGGACTGTTTGTCCTGCCGTCGCTGTTTATCCTGATTGGCCTCGGCTGGGTTTATATGGCTTTCGGGCATCTGCCCGCCGTTGCCGGTATTCTTTATGGAATCAAACCGGCTGTAACCGCCATTGTCCTGTTCGCAGCCTACCGCATTGGTTCGCGGGCGTTGAAAAACTGGCTACTTTGGACGATGGCGGGCTTGGCGTTTCTCGCTATATTCGTATTCGATGCGCCGTTTCCCTTGATTGTTTTGGCGG
>Ga0194062_1000602_pt1 | contig 15284 bp, 15 predicted proteins | sample SepL2225m_MetaG_FD_155481 | JGI IMG/M metagenome (GOLD analysis project Ga0194062, IMG submission 155481) | Anoxic zone freshwater microbial communities from boreal shield lake in IISD Experimental Lakes Area, Ontario, Canada - Sep2016-L224-25m | ecosystem: Environmental > Aquatic > Freshwater >... | reverse complement strand
ACTCCATACTGTGTGGGGCGTTGGCTACAAATTTGAGGTCAAGAAAAAATGACAAGAACGCTATTTGGCAAGCTAATCCTCATCATTTCGGTAACCTTGATTGTGACGTTTATCGTCACTGGCTTTGCGCTATTTGCCTATTTGCAGCAGACGATGACCGCATCAAAGGTCAGCGAATTGAAACTGGCAGCGGAGGATGTAGGGAACATCTACAACGAATATCTTGGGGAATCATCTAGCCCAATCATGAAAAACATTTTTCAGCGCAACATTGCGCGCATCGAGCAGACAACCGGTGCTCTCATTTGGATTGCAGACACGAACGGAAGAATCATTGACGGGTTGACGGATCCTGCGGTTCTAAAAAACACCCTCAAGTTCGATGGGACCTACTACTCTCTCGGTGATCCACGCCAGACGAGTGCCGTATTGAAAGCTGGCGAGGACATTCAGACCAGTGGCGATTTTTATGGGCTATTTAAAAGCATCGGGCAGGATATTTTGACGGTTGCGGAGCTGAAGCAGATTACGGCGGAGGGTCTGAACGGGCAGTTTATTGTGTATTCGTTTGTGAAGATGCCCGAGGTTTATCAGACGCGTCAAAACGCCATCAACATGTATATTGCCTGGGGCGCCATTGCGATTTTAGGCGTGCTGCTGAGTCTCTATTTCATCACCCGGCGTATCACCAAGCCAGTCAAAGAAATGAGCATGGCGACCGCGCGGATGGCGAAGGGTGAGATGGGGCAAAGGGTGACCGAAAACTCAAAGGACGAGATTGGGCAACTGGCGCGCAGTTTTAATGCAATGGCTGTGTCTCTCGAGAACCTCGAAAACATGCGTCGCGATTTCATCGCAAACGTCTCGCATGAACTGAGGACCCCAATGACCTCCATGCGAGGATTTATCGATGCGATGCTGGACGGCACCATTGAGCCCAATAAACGGGATTATTATCTGCAAATCGTACGCGAAGAGACCACTCGATTAAGTCGTCTTGTGGATGACTTGCTTGATTTATCGCGAATGCAATCTGGGAAGCTTTCTGCAGAAATGTTCCAGGTTGACATCAACGAGCTCGTGCGCAGAAGTGTCATTAAGTTGGAATCGCTCATTCTGCAAAAAAACATCGTGTTTGAGACTTCGTTCGACGAAGCCGACTGCAAAGTCAAGGGCGATTCGGATTTGTTGGACCGGGTCATGATCAATTTGATTTCCAATGCAATCAAATTTACCCCAGAACATGGCGCGATTAAAGTTGAGACACGCGTCGAAGGAAATAAGGTATTTGTAAGTGTTTCGGATACGGGAGAAGGCATGTCTGCAGAGAATCTTGCGCAAGTATTTGAACGATTTTATAAGGCTGATAAATCGCGCGGAGCGATTCAATCGGGCACCGGACTTGGGCTTTCCATTGCAAGAGAAATCATCCACTTGCATGGCGGAGAAATTTCAGTACGCAGTGAGATCGGTCGCGGTTCTACGTTTGAGTTTTGGATTAGTCAATAATTTGTTTGGAATTTATTCATATTTTGTTCAAATTATTATTATATGATAAACATAAAGGAGTTGGGTTAGATGAATGAAGATTTTAGAAATGAACAAACGGAACAAGAGGTGCCCGAGGTACCAGAGGTGCCAGTAGCACCAGCGAAGGAGAATTACACAGGCTTCTATTTTCAACCTCCAGAGAGTGGACGGAAGCCAAAGGAGAAAAAGCAATATGGGATGGGACGCATCATCTTAGTCAGTGTAGGGAGTGCGCTTGTGGGAAGTATTCTCGCTTGTGGTCTGTTGATTGGATTTCTTTCCTTCAACAAAGACGCGTTGCCAAGTTTTTTCAATACGCCGACTCCGACCCTTTCGCCGATTGTTGAAATCAATGATAAGACGTCAAATGCAATCACCATAGTTGCAAAAAAAGCTGGACCGAGTGTCGTGGGGATTAATGTAACGGCCGTGACGGATGGCGGTTTTTTTGGTCCGCAGGAATCGCAGGGTTCCGGATCCGGCATCATCATTCGAACAGATGGGTACATTATGACAAACAATCATGTCGTTGATGCAGCGTTAGATCAAAATGGTGTTCTTTTGGCAGATGCTAAAATCGAAGTAGTACTCCCAAATAACGACAAGAGTTATCCTGCAAAAATTATTGGGCGAGATGCAAGAACCGATTTGGCAGTCATAAAAATCGAAGAAACGGGACTGCCTGCGATTGAGTTTGCGGACTCTGCTACTCTGGAAGTTGGAACCCAAGTGGTTGCGATTGGGAACCCAGGTGGAATGGAGCTACAGGGCTCTGTTACAGTTGGATACATCAGTGGATTGAATCGTTCCCTGCAAGGAGAAGGCTCTGAAGTGAAGCTGATTCAAACGGATGCATCCATTAATCCTGGCAACAGCGGTGGTGCTTTAGTGAACTTAGCCGGCCAACTGGTTGGGGTCAACAGTTCGAAAATTTCTGCAACTGAATTCGAGGGCATTGGATTTGCGATTCCTTCTAATACAGCGAAGACCATTTCGGATGAGTTGATTCTCAACAAATATGTGAAAGGTCGCGTCACGATTGGTATCAGCATTGACAATCGATACACAAAAGCATTTGCGGATTCCCGCAACATGCCAGAAGGTATTTATGTGGCGGACGTAAGTTTGGGAAGTGCCGCAGAAAAAGCTGGCATTAAGATTGGAGACGTCATTACGAAGCTAAACGGCGTGCGCACAAAAACGTTTACGGAGCTGGATAAAGAGAAAAAGTTGCACAAGCCTGGCGAAGTAATCAGTGCAGAGGTTTATAGAGATTCCAAATACATTCCTTTGACTTTGACCTTAGGAGAAGAACGATAAGAGAAGGAGGCTGCTTTGCAGAAAAAGCAAAAAGCGGAACTACTATACACGCGATTAGTTGAGAAACATCCTGACGCCACATGCTCTTTGGTGTTTCAGAATCCTTTGCAGTTACTGGTGGCGACGCAACTATCCGCACAATGTACCGATAAACAAGTCAACAAAGTGACACCGGGGCTGTTTGAAATCCTTCAGACAGCTTCGGACTTTGCGCAAATTGAACTGGAAACGCTGGAACAGCTGATCCATTCCACTGGGTTTTACAAAAACAAAGCTAAAAACATTCAGGCCGCCTGCAAACTGCTTGTGAGCGAATTTGGCGGGGTTGTTCCAGTGGATATGGAGGCATTATTGCGTTTGCCCGGAGTCGGTCGTAAGACCGCTAATGTCGTGCGGGCAGAAGCGTTTGGGTTGCCAGGCATCGTTGTGGATACCCACGTGGGAAGAATAGCGAAGAGAATCGGCCTGACAAAGCAGGACGACCCAAACAAAGTGGAACGTGATTTGATGAAGTTGTTAGAGGATTCAAAATGGAATAAATTATGCCATGTTCTAATTGAACATGGCAGAGAAACTTGTACATCACGAAATCCGAAGTGTACGGACTGTGTGGTTTCTGATCTTTGCGATTTATACCGCTCTGGTTACTTTATTCGAACGTAAGCATCTTGTGCAAACATAAGAAGCTTTGTTCGTCCCGTTGATCACGATTCTTACTTTTCTTACATTTGTCTTATATGACCGATTGGTTTGATTCATGGCATGACTTCGGTTATTACCGAAAATAGTTACTCTTTCGCAGATTACGCACTTTGCCAATGAAAACACCTCCTTTTTTAGTATGACTGTTTGACAGCATTTGAAATTTTACCACAGTTGCGTTTGCAAAAGCAATAGAAAAATCAATAAAAACATAAATTTTCAATTAAATATCATTGTAATTGTATGAAATTTGCAGTAAAATTAGGCACAAAGCAAGGCGCCGGAGGGTAGAAATGGCAGAATACAAAAGAAAAAGTGTTTCCGCGAGGAAGCGCAAGCGAAAAATGAAAAAATCAGGCGTTGTGTTTCGCGTTATAATGACCCTCATTGTATTGATGATTGTGGTCACTGTCGTTGCAGTTTCTCCTATCTGTAATATTAGCAAAGTATCTATTGAAGGGAATCATGTGATTACAACAAAAAATATCCTCAACACAGCCAAAATTCCCATCGGCAGAAATGCATTTTATGCGGTGGAAGGGTCTTTGATTGATAAAGTGTTTATGACCTGGCAACCATATAAAGACCGTTTGCGTGCAAAGTATGTTTATCTCAAAAATGTTGATTTTAATTTTGGATTCGGAGGAAAGTTGGTCATTAAAATTATGGAACGGACTCCTTTTCTGTATCTTCCATTGGATAAAAAGTTTGCGCTTGTGGATGCGGATGGCGTGATTTTGGACATTACTACGAAAAAGCCGATGGATGGACGAATGATGCTCAAGGGGGTTGTCATTTCAGATAAAAAAGTTGGCGCGCAGACAAAAATGAACACGATGAGTGGAGTTGTTAAGGTGAATCGTCTGCTAAAACTGTTCAGAGACTATCAAAGCAAGTTGCCCAAGGCACTGATTTCTCGCATCACAGCATTTGACGCATCCAAACCGAACAACATTGCCATGGATTTGACAGGAGATATCAAGGTACTGCTTGGCGAAATCGATGATTTTGAAGATTCACAACTCATCTATCGTTTGACATTTATCAATGCATCTCTGGCAAAAATTAAGGTTGGAGAAAAAGGAACGCTTGATTACGCATCAACGGATGATTTGATATGGAAAGTCGCACAATAAAGAGGAGGAAATCGTATGTTACCAATACTAGGATTGATTGTAGGAGTCATCATCGGGATATTTTTTATTCCATTTAACATTTCACCAGTGTATTCAATCTATGTTGCGGTCGGCATTCTTGCCGCACTCGATTCTATTTTTGGGGCGTTTTCTGCCCGTCTCCAAAACAAATTTGATTTAAAGATATTTATTTCTGGGTTTTTTGGCAATGCATTGATTGCGGCTGGACTCGCATATGTTGGCGATCAGTTGGGAATGCCGTTGTATTTGGCAGCGATTTTCGCATTTGGCAACCGATTATTCTTGAATTTTGCTTTAATTAGAAGAATACTGTTGTCTAATATGTCGAAAAAGGATAAAATAGTGCTTCCTGATGGGAAAGATGAAGGAGGACATGATTGATGAAAGATGTAGTTGTCGCAATCGATATAGGCTCCTCGAAAATTGTCACTATCATTGGAAACATTGATGGTAGAGGATGGGTGGAGATTCATGGCAAGGGAATTTCACATCACGACGGGATAAAAAAAGGAATCATTGTTGATATCGACACGGTTGCAGATGCGATTGCGCGGTCGGTCGGCATTGCCGAACGTGAAGCGAACCTTCGGGTTTGCTCTGCGTACGTAAATCTATTTGGAATGCATTCATTAGTGCTAGAACGCATGACAAACATTCCGTTGACGAATCGGACATTTACAGTGACGCAAAATGAAATCACGGCGTTACTTGAGAAGATTTGTCAGGTTAACGCTCCGAAAGGCATGGCTCTTGTGGATGTCATACCAAAGCAATATTTTATTGATCAATACGAAGGAATTGTTGATCCTTTGGGTATGTCCGCTTCCACGGTCGGGCTGGAGGCAGATGTGGTACTTGGGAATTCGATTTATGTGCAGTCTGTCATCAAGAGCATGCAAAATGTTGGAATCAAAATTGATGGATTTATTTTAGAGGCGTTAGCCGAAGCCACTGTAGTGTTGAACGATGAGGAGAAAGAACTTGGCGTGCTTTTGTTGAATGTTGGCGGGAGCATGACGGACTTTTCCATTCATATTGATGGGAAACTTGCTATGTATCAGTCGATTCTGGTCGGGGGTCATCATATTTCAAGTGATTTGGCTGTGTGTCTGAAGATTTCCCTAAATGAAGCGGAAAAGATTAAGAGAAAGTACGAGCTCGCGTTGACCAGCTTAATTGAAAACGACCAGGATGTCTACGTCAAGGACATTGAGACCAGTCGCCGAAAATCGATTCGCGTTTCCGAAACAATTGAGATTATTGAAGCAAGAATTTATGATATTTTCGAATTAGTGAAAAAAAGCATCGCGGATGCAGGCTTTGCGGGCAGTTTCCAAAACATTGTCCTTTCGGGTGCAGGCATTCATTACATGGATGGAGCGCCACAAATGGCAGAGGCGGTCTTTAAATTGCCAACGCGAAATGCGTCCTGGAGAAATATCGGTGGGGAAAGTCCGGAAAATGGAATTGCGATTGCGATGATTAAATACGTCTCAGTGCAAGGGAAAAAGCAAATGAAAACAAGTGACATCCTGACGCCGGAAGATGAGGATGAAATTCCAAAGATGGGGTTTGAAGAGTGGAAACGAAAGATCCGCGTGATACAGAAAAAATTAAAGCGAATCATAAAAAAACTATTTTAGTGAAAATATTGATTATTATGCTAAAATGTTTTATAGTAGTTGCATGAATTTTATACATGATAATAGAGATATAAAGGAGGATTTACCGTGATTGATGTGGAAATGGGATGTGATCGCATGGCGGTTATAAAAGTTGTAGGTTGTGGCGGAGCAGGCAATAATGCAATTAATCGAATGATTGCGTCAGGCCTTCAAGGGGTAGACTTTATTGCAATTAACACAGACAGACAAGCACTTCACTCTTCGGATGCACACATAAAGATTCAGATTGGCGAGAAATTGACCAAAGGACTTGGTGCTGGTGCAAATCCGGAAATCGGCGAGAAAGCAGCTGCAGAAAGTGTCGACGAAATCACAGAAATCATTAAGGGATCGGATATGATTTTCATTACAGCTGGTATGGGTGGCGGTACGGGTACTGGTGCTGCACCGGTTGTTGCTGCGATTGCAAGAGACCTTGGTATCTTGACCGTTGCGGTGGTGACCAAGCCATTTGCATTTGAGGGAAGAAGAAGATTGCAAAGCGCGGAGATTGGCATTGATAAATTAAAGGCTGTTGTGGATACCCTCATTGCGATTCCAAATGAAAAACTGTTAGCAATTTCGGACAAGAGAACCACGATGGTGGATGCGTTCCGCATGGCGGATGATGTACTATTACAAGGCGTACAAGGCGTATCCGATTTGATCTTGGTACCTGCACTGATTAATCTTGATTTTGCTGATATCTCAACGGTTATGAAGCAAAAAGGCGTTTGCCATATGGGTATTGGACATGGTTATGGCGAAAGCAGAGCAGAAGACGCGGCAAAAGCGGCGATCAACAGCCCATTGCTGGAGACTTCCATCGAAGGAGCACAATCCGTTCTCATCAATGTGACGGGTGGCAGCGACTTATCCCTGCACGAAATCTATGAAGCAACAGAAATGATTTCAAAATCAGTCGATCCAGATGCAAACATCATCTTTGGTGCTTTGATTGACGAAGAACTTGGCGATGAGGTAATCTTGACAGTCATCGCAACAGGATTTGATGAACCTACACAAAACACGGGACGATATGCACGCCCAGTGCCGAAATATGAAGCGCCTCCAGCCTTTACTGGAACCTCTCCATTTAGTTCGAATCGTGCAGCGGATGTGCCTTCGGTACCAGATCCAGCGCCGACGTTTGAACCGATTGCACCAAAGCAAGATACTTCGGAAGATTTAGATATTCCAGTGTTTTTGAGAAAGAAGTTCAAATAATACAAATTCCTTTCTAAGATAGGTGATGAAATGAGATGTCCGTATTGTAGTTTTGACGAAGACAAAGTAATTGATTCCCGGCCGACTGACGAAGGATATGCCATCAGAAGACGCCGAGAGTGTACCGGTTGTCAGAAACGTTTCACCACCTATGAAAAGGTGGAAGACATGCCTTTGATGGTCATCAAGAAAGATTTGAGCCGGCAACCGTTTAGTCGTGAAAAGCTCTTGAAAGGGCTGGAAAAGGCGTGCGAGAAGAGGCCGGTTTCGCGTTCTCAATTGGAAAAGATTGTGGACGAAATTGAAGGCAGGATTTATGGCACCTTGCATAAGGAAATTAGCGTTTCTGAAGTCGGCGAGATGATCATGGACCGGTTGAAACTTTTAGACGATGTCGCCTATGTCAGATTTGCTTCGGTCTATCGACAATTTAAAGATATTAGTACATTTTTGGATGAACTGCAAAAGATGGTCAAGGAAAACAAATAAAAATTTTTTCAGAATGATTTTTGAGCCATTGTTTCTTTAGAAACAGTGGTTTTTTTTGCTAATAATATTGTGGAAAAAATAACTAGTGCTAGGTGATAATTATGTCTTGTTTTCGTAAAAAGTTAATGATATAATTATAAAAATTGTCGAAAATTGTAGTAAAAAACGAAGGAAATTTGAGAGGAGCGAGGGAAATGGCACATGGACCTTCTACGGAATGGGGCAAGGATGGGGCGGCCGATTACAAATCAAGGTTAGGGGTAATTATGTTTTGTGTGTATACGATTGTATATGCGGGATTTATTTTTATCAATGTATTTGAACCAAAATGGATGAAACTAGACATTGGAAGTTTGAATTTAGCCATTGTGTATGGATTTGGTCTCATTGCGTTTGCGGTTGTATTGGCGGTTATTTATAACCATCTTTGCACCCGTGCAGAGAAAAGAGCGGGAGAGTTAGACGAGGAAGAGCTAGCAATTAATGCGGATATTGAAAAAGACGTGAAAGGAGTGGATGAAAAATGAATTATACATCTTCGCCTTTGGCGGTCGGCATATTTGTCGTTTTTATCTTAGCCGTGTTAGCAATTTCATACCATTTCGCGCGCAAAACAAAATCCGCTTCTGGTTATTTTGCGGCGGGCGGATCGATTCATTGGTCCGTGAACGGCATTGCTTTTGCAGGCGACTATTTATCTGCTGCATCTTTCTTAGGTATTTGCGGCATGATTGCTATGTCGGGATACGATGGATTCCTCTATTCCATTGGTTACTTAGCGGGATGGATGGTTGCACTTTTCGTCGTTGCGGAACCGATGAAACGCCTCGGTAAATATACGTTTACGGATGCTTTGGATTCTAAGTTTAAATCAAAAGGGATTCGCCTTGCGGGTGCAATTAGCACGTTGCTGGTTTCGATTTTTTACTTAATCCCTCAAATGGTTGGAGCTGGTTCACTTGTTACACCTTTGCTAGGGCTGCCACATGAACTTGGGGTTATCATGGTTGGGGTCATTGTTATAGTCATCGTTGCAACCGCCGGGATGGCGTCCACCACTTACGTGCAATTTCTCAAAGGTGGGCTATTGATTATCTTTTCATTAGTACTTGTATTCCTCGTGCTTTCTCGCGGGCTTTCTACTGCTCCTGACCAAGCTGGCAACGTGCCATATCATAAGTTTGTTACTTTGCAGGTTTCGCTGAATGGAGATGCAATGAGCCTCAAAGATCCGGCATATAAATTGCTGAATGTCTTTAATCAAGATGATATGACTTTTGCAAAAGTCTCAAAAGATGGGATAGAAAATATGTGGAAGCTCAGCGCAGATAAAACAGTTCTTGAAGAGACCCAAACCATTGCAAAACTCGCGGATGGAAAGGAACTTTATAATGGAGAACCCAAAGCAAATGGGAAGTTTTATGCGGTGGGGAATCTAAGCAAAATTATTGTAAAAGGAAATGAGGTCACAGAGACTGGCGGTACGATGGACTTGTTTAGCTTTTCGGAAGCAATTAAAAATTCAACCGTCCTTCGCTGGGGAAAAGAGGTCATTGCTGACGGCGCAAATACACTTACGGTCTATTATCAAAAACCGACTGCAGGTAGAGATGTCTTAAGTCCGGGATTAAAGTATAAAGTAGATACAGAAAAGGGCGCGACGACAAATGACCGACTGAATTTTATTTCTCTTATGCTCGCGTTATTCCTTGGAACGGCCGCATTGCCTCATATTTTAATTCGTTATTATACCGTTAAAAGTGCAGCTGCTGCTCGAAAATCGACGATTGTCGCAATTTTGGCGATTGGACTGTTCTACTTATTAACACTTTATATGGGACTTGGTGCAATGACAAACGGCGTGCTGGATTTGACAAACGAAAACATGGCCGCCCCATTGCTTGCAAAGAGTTTCGGTATTTCGATTTTTGCTATTATTTCCGCAATCGCATTTGCAACAGTACTCGGCACAGTAAGTGGACTGATTGTTGCCGCATCAGGAGCCGTTGCGCATGATTTGATGGATAACTTCTTTAAAATGAAAAAGAAAATGACGGATAAAACAAAGGTGAAGGCGGGAAAAATTGCCGCTCTAGGAGTTGGCGCAGTTGCGATTCTTCTAGGTATTCTTTTCAAGGGAATGAATGTTTCGTTCCTCGTGGGCTGGGCGTTTGCGATTGCTGCATCTGCTAATTTGCCGGCCATTATAATGATTCTGTTTTGGAAAAAGACGACGGCGAAAGGGGTCATAGCCTCCATCACGGTTGGGCTTGTGGTTGCTCTCGGTATGATTCTCTTATCCCAGGAGACGTATGATCAGGTGTATCATCTTGTGAACGTCAAAGCGCCGATGCCAATCAGTAATCCAGCAATTTTTTCCGTTCCAATTAGCTTTATTGTTTTAGTAGTAGTTTCGTTATTTACACAAAATGATAACTCAAAACGAGATGAAGCTTTTGCTTTAGAGAAAGAAAACAAATAAAATTCTTTTAACTAAATTTAAGAAATGTAGAAAATCGATTGCTTTTTTGCTTTCGATTTTTTACAATGTATGAGGATAAACTTTACGTGAACTTTACATCACATTTACAAAAGAAAAACAAAAAAAATATGAGGAGAATTCAAATGTTTAGAAATACAAAAAAAGAGAACATGTTTTTTGACAAGTTTAGTGAGGTTGCGGTTTGTATTGCAGAAGCCAGTGAAAAGTTAGTGGAAATTTCTATGGATTTTAGTACACTGGGAAAGAATGTCAAGGCGATTGACGAAATGGAGTCCAAATGTGACTGTATGGTGCACGAGATTTATCAATTAGTGCATAAGTCTTTCATTACTCCGATTGACCGAGAAGATATTCACATGATCGCGAAGCATCTGGATGACATTTTAGATGCGATTGAAGATGCATCGACAAGAATGGTTGTATTTGGATTAAGTGAGATGAAAGACGAAGCGAAAAAGATGATCGGAACGATTCATGAAGCGGCACAAGAACTGGTTTCTCTGATGGCCGGACTACACAACTACAAGAAGCCAGATGCGATACAAATTAACATTGTAAATATCAATAAACTTGAAAATGACTGCGATGAGTTTTTTATGAACGGCTTGAAAATAGTTTTTGGCGGCGATTTGGATATGCTTGAAGCAATGAAGTGGAAGTACATTTTCGATTACCTTGAGAAGACGATGGACAAGATTGAAGATGTTGCAAACCTAGTTGAGGGGGTTGTCATTAAGCATGGATAAACTACTTCATGACTTTCTTCAATTTACCAATCTTGATTTATTAGGTGGAATTTCACAGTTTTCTTTTTCTACTGCGCTCATGCTTATCCTAGTAGTCATTTTTGCAATTGGATTTGATTTTATAAATGGGTTTCATGACACGGCTAATTCAATCGCAACGACGGTATCGACGCGGGTTTTGACACCTACGCAGGCGATTATGATGGCAGCTGTTTTAAATTTTGTTGGTGCGCTAGTCAGTCACGGGGTAGCTAAAACCATTGCTTCGGGGCTTGTGACCTCGGAAAAAATCTCGAATGTACAAGGTGCCAGTATTGGCAGTTTGCCACAATATGTCATTTTGGCAGCACTTGTGGGTGCGATTGTCTGGAATTTAATTACGTGGTATTTCGGCATCCCAAGCAGTTCCTCTCACGCTTTAATTGGCGGTCTTTTAGGCGCAACTGTGACCTATTATATTATTAATGAAGTTGCCGTTTTATCAAATATAAAATGGGATGGCGTCATTAATAAAGTAGTAATACCGCTATTTGCTTCGCCAGTGGTTGGGTTTTTGATAGCATTTGCACTGATGAAGTTCATCTATTTCGCTTTGCAAAAATTGACTCAAAATACGGTGAATCGATGGTTTTCAAAACTCCAGATTTTTTCAGCGGCATTTATGGCATTTGAACACGGTAGAAATGACGCGCAAAAATCGATGGGAATCATCACTCTTGCATTGGTAGCAGCGTCTAGTTCGCCTGGTTCGAAGGTTGCATTGACACCGATCGAAAATGGGGTTACTGGGATTCCTTTGTGGGTTATGATTGCTTGTGCCTTAGCAATGGCATTGGGGACTGCCACGGGTGGTTGGAAAATCATTAAAACAATGGGGGTCAGCATTATCAAGCTTAGACCAATTCAAGGCTTTGCTGCGGAAGCGACTGCAGCAACTGTCATTACGATTGCTTCAAGTTTGAACGCACCAATCAGTACCACCCATGTCATAACATCTGCCGTATTGGGTGTTGGGACTGCGAAAAGAACCAAGGCTGTAAAATGGGGGATTGCCAAAAACATCGTCTGGACATGGGTGTTTACCATTCCTGCGACGATGCTCATTGGCGCAATTTCGTCCATAGGGTTTTATTATGGATTGAAATTTTTTGGCATTTCATTATTTTAGTTTATTCTGCAAATTCGTCTGCATCTTCGTAAGGTTGTTGTTTCAAACCAGTAAGACGAATGATATATCCGCTGCCAGTACCAACCGCAAATGCAAGTACGACCGTAAATACGATCCCAATCAACTGGACTGAGGGAACGACACTCGGTACGAATAAAATGGCTGCAAGGCCACCTAATAGGCCAGGCATGCCGTGCAAGTTGTGCACGCCACAGGTATCAACGATGCGCAATTTCTTTTCTACGATCGGTTGGATGATGACATAGCCGATCACACAAAGCACGCCAGCTAAAATGCCAATGCCGAATGCTTGATAGGGATTGACAATATTACACGTTGCGCCGATCGCAACCCCACCTGCAAGAGAAGCGTTTGCGATATCGGCGATGGCAGGCTTGCCTTTGCGCAGCAAAGTGCTCATGATGTAGGTAGCGAGGGTAGCGCCGCAAAGTGCGAGTACGGTATTGACTACAGTGAGTTGAAATTGTGCTGGTGCAACGATTGCGCTACAAAAACTTGGCCAGAAAATCCAGAGGACCATCGAACCCAGAATTGAAAATCGATCCGAAGTTTTGTCGGAGGTAACAGCAATGTCGCGGTGTTGTTTGCGTGTCAACGCAATGGCAAGACCTAATCCGAAGTATGCACCAAATGCGTGGATTATGATGGAGCCTGCGGTGTCTTTGAAAACACCTACACCAGTCGCATCTTTGAAACTGCTGAAGAGGAAACTGAGGCCACCGTCCAAGACCATCCACTCGTTGAATAGATAGACTGGCACAATCAAAAGAGCCACAAGTGCATATTGATACGCTTTGAGTCGCCCTAAAACGGCTCCCATCGCAATTAAGGCAGCTGCCGCTGCAAACTCAGCAAATAGAAAAGATTTTACGCTTTCAATGGGAAAGGGTTCGCTCGAAAGAATCCCAGTCGAACGCAAAAACAAATAGAGTGGCAACGCCGTTGCAACCACAAGAAATGTCCCAGTTGTGGCATTGAAACCACCATTTTTAACAAAGACCATTAAGAATCCGAAACCGACCAAAAGCATGGCAAGAATTCCAATTGAAAAATTGTACTGTGTGGTCACCGTCACGGGGTCAGACCCGACGCCTGTTCCCTCGGCAAAGCATTGTGCTGACAAAAAGATGGAAAGCAATACGGTAATGAAACTAATAAAACCAATTTTCTTCTTCAAACAAATCGCTCCTCGTTAAGCTTTTCAATACACGTCATTGTGCTGAATGCAGTTAATATATTAAAAGTATTTTCTAACAATTTGGCGACATTGTCAAGAAATAAAAAAACCAAGACATATTTCGCAGATATGGCACGTGCATCAAAGTTGGTATATAATATATATGAAACAAAGAGGGGTGTTCACATGAGCGAGGTAATGAAAAGATATGAACAATTGAAGGAAAAGGTGATTGTTCGCAAAGAAGCATTTCAAAAATTCATAGAGTTTCTCGAGAAAGAGACGAGTTGGCTAGCGTCGCCAGCGAGTACAAAGTTTCATTTGTGCGTGGAAGGTGGGTTGTTGGAGCATTCTTGTAATGTTGCGGAGACCTTGCTTCAAATCAAAGCGACTCTGGCGCCACATATTTCTGATGAAAGCTGTGTGATTGTTGGACTTTTGCATGATCTTGGGAAAGCAGGGATGCCTGGAAATCCACAATATATTAAAAATGAGCCAACAGAACGGCAAAAGCAATATGGATATCCGGCATCGATTCCGTTTGCTTTTAACACAAAGCTCACTTATTTAAGTGTACCAGTACGTAGCGTGTATCTGATATTACAGTATTTTCAATTGACAGAGGATGAAATGCAAGCCATCGTCTATCATGACGGGCAATATGTGGATGACAATGCTTCTGTTGCTACGAAGGAAACGCCTCTTACCCTGCTACTTCAATATGCAGATACTTGGAGCAGTTTTGTAAAAGAAAAGTAGAGGGATTCCTGTGGATTTTCAGCATATCATTTTTAACTTAATCGTGAATAGTATTCCGTTCATTTCTGTAGCATATATCGTATTGGGAATCGTGCTATTCAAACATCGGGAGGAAAGTAGAGTGAATTACTTTTCTCTTGTGATGGTTGCGGCCGCTATTTATTCCCTCGGCTATTTTGTCGAATTAAATTGTACATCCTATGATACGATGTTGCTTGTGCGCAACTTCGAGTTTTTCGGCGCTACTTTTATTCCTGCGTTTGGAATTCTTTTTGTAGCAGATATCGTAAAAGTGAAAATTAAGTTATGGATCAAAATCATATTATTTTATCTTTCCTTCATTCTTTGGGTTATTTTTGTGACGAATCCGTTTCATCATTTTATTTATAAACAGATCGAATTTCTGCAAATTGAGGGATTCGGGATTGTGACAACGATCAAGGGGCCGAGTTTTTATTCCTTGTTACTCTTTCATGCGTTCTTTGTCATTTTTTCAAGTGTGATGATTTTCCGCACGTATCAAAAAGGGAAAACGCATAAGATGAGTAACAACAAGCGGAAAAGTCTTCGGTTTATGTTGCTATCCTTTCAGATTCCGTGGCTGACCATGTTAATCATTCTGTTTGGTTTTGATAAGTATTTTGATCCTGTTCCTTTTACAATCATTGTTATGAGTATTCTGTTTCTGGTAAACGAAATTAGAAACAATATGTTTGAGATTCAAATCAAGCGATGGAAGAGTACTTTTTTTGACATGGGAGAGCCAGCATTTTTATTCGACAAATATGGTGATTTAATATGTTTTAATAACACAGCAGATC
>Ga0194062_1000601_pt1 | contig 15289 bp, 16 predicted proteins | sample SepL2225m_MetaG_FD_155481 | JGI IMG/M metagenome (GOLD analysis project Ga0194062, IMG submission 155481) | Anoxic zone freshwater microbial communities from boreal shield lake in IISD Experimental Lakes Area, Ontario, Canada - Sep2016-L224-25m | ecosystem: Environmental > Aquatic > Freshwater >... | reverse complement strand
ATGCTGGTGCTGATGTAGCTCAGAGGTGATTCTGAGCTACATCAGCACCAGCATCGTGAGTTCTCCGCGACGGTAGTTGCCGTCCGCGAAGGCATCAAGGCTGGAAAGCTGATTTCCCGCGAAGACCTGCTGACCTTTTTGAATGGTTGGCTAATTAATCATATTCTCAACACCGATAAAAAATTAGGCGCCTTTATTCAGGCGAGGAGAGCGTAATCAATGTGGCGGCTTCGACTCATTTTTTTACCACTGCCCTTGCTGTTTTCTGCCAGTATATTTTTAATTACCGCCTGCAATAAGCAGGCAATGCCACCGATGGAGACAAGCAAAGTGACGGCACTCATTAAAAGCGACATTAAAGTGGGCGAAGGCAAAGAAGCCATAGCAGGGAAACAGGTGAAGGTGCATTACACCGGGTGGCTGTATGACGAAACCGCACTAGAAAATAAAGGCAAAAAATTCGATAGTTCGCTCGATCGTAAAGACCCCTTCGACTTCTCGCTTGGTGCAGGCGACGTGATCAAAGGTTGGGACGAGGGTGTGCAAGGAATGAAAATCGGCGGCTTACGCACACTGATTATTCCGGCAAGCATGGGCTATGGCGCGCGTGGTGCCGGTGGCGTGATTCCGCCAAATGCAACACTTGTGTTTGATGTGGAGCTGCTCGGGGTTAAATGAAGTCCGCGTGTTAGCTGCCATTTTTTATGAGTTTGATTCAACGAAATCTCAGTCTTCCCAGTCTGGATAATTTGGAATTTTCACCGTGTCTGCATCAAACACGCCTTTACTCGCTTGGGTGTGGCAGGCATCGCAATAGCTCAACGACTTCACATCTTTGTTCCCTTTGACCATCTTCTCGGATAGCTCGTGGTGTTTGCGCTTGATGTATCGCACCTCGGTAATGCGTAAAGGTGCATCTACTTTTTCAGTGGCAATCGCAATTTTGCGAGAGCGCTTGTAATACGATTTGTCTGCTGCATTGGCAATGGCGTAGTCGTGAATCACTTTCAGTGTGTCGGCATCCAATTCTGCGTTATCGCCAAAGTGATTCGGCAATGCTTCAGTCGTCAATAGCTTCTCCCAAGACTTAGTAGGCAATAGACCCGGTGGGTAAGCGAAGTGGCAGGAACCACATTCGTCTTGGTATTGTTTGTTATCGACCGGCACAATTTCTTTTTGGCGGAACGGGGTGATGATCGCCTCAAGTAGACTTTGTGCTGCGACAGTCTCGATGCTGATCACTACGAGAGCAAATAACATGATGAATTGAAATTTAGATTTCATTTTGCTTCCTTTACCAAGTCAATTTAATCGCGACGATCATTCCTAAAGCACCTAACTCAGCTTCGCGTGCGTGTTCAACGGCGGTGCTTGAATTGGCTGATTTATCTACTGCATAGGCCATTAATGCGGCGCCAGTCACGCCAAGTATGACGTGCAGATTATCAGGGTCAGTCCAGCCGTCTTCTAAACTAAAATCATCCCAATGCGAAAGCACGCCAGCAACAATCGTTGCGACTGCTGCAACGACAGTGGCTTTCGCTAATTGCGCATGCGTGCCGTTTGTTTCGCGCGGCGCATTGGGGTCGGTGGGGTGAGGGTGAGTGATAAACGCCGCGCCTGCCAACACGGCCGTGCTCACGCCTAGATATTGGTGCAGTTTGCTACCCGAAAATAGCTTCGGTTTAAATTCTTCCTGAGAAGATGGCGCTATATTTGTCGCAACCTTGCTGGTTTCAACGTCATTCGCTGCGATTAAAAAAGACTTTGCCTCTTGTGCGTAAAAACGACTTTCCGGCAACGTGAAATCAAACGTTTCAGCAAAGACTGGCCCCGTAAACGCCAGCGCAAGCATTGCGTTAGCGATGAATTTTTGTAGATTTAATCTAAGAACCATGTCACCTCCGCCCCTAATTGATTACTCAGTGTGCGCGATATTTTTCTTCATGCCGGTCACCATCGCCCGTGCAAGATTTTCTTTGTGCTGAATACTGCCAACCACGACGCCCAGCAAATGTAGTGGAATCAACACCAAGGCCACATCAATGAGCAGCCCATGAAACTCTTTCGCGGCGTAGCTCATGTTGTCATCAAAATAATCGAGTAAAAACAACAGTGGTCCTTCGAAATCTATCACTGCCAACGTTACTAGGCCGCTCAGAAAAATCATGGCGAGTAACGCCAGCAAGGCGAACACCATCAGCGCCCCTGCCGGGTTGTGACCTAAATAATGCTTAGGATTATTTTTCGCTAAGGATTGCACGTAGGCTAGCGTTTCCGTTGGCGAAAAAATAAATGAACTAAAGCGAGCGTATTGGCTACCAGCGAATCCCCACACCACTCTGGCTACTATCAAAGCAATTAGAAAATAGCCTAACCAGACATGAATAAAGCCAACGTGAAACTCAGCCGTTAAATACGCAAGCGTAAAACTCAGCACTAGCGTCCAATGAAATAGTCGAACAGGAATGTCCCAAACTTTTACGGGGGCAGAATGATTATTCATGTGTTTCAGACCTTGTGATGAGCGCTTGCAGTTTGCTGATCATTCACTAAAAATTCCGGGTGAAAATCTCTACGTGCAAAAGAAAATAAGTCCACAACTGGCGTATAGCGCAAGGCGTCACGCGTATTTTTTTTCACAAAGCCACAAATCGCGCCTAATGTTTTGGAGATTTTATGGTCGGATTTTTTATGCAAAATCCACGGCACCGCGAGCGCCAAATAAAGCCCACCCACCCCAAAAATAACGAGCACTGCAACAAATCGGCTGAGCCGACCACTGGCACCTTGTGCTTGCCACAAATCAAACACCACTGAGCGATGGTCTAACTCTTCTCTGGCGTGCCAATCAAATAACTCTTTAGCGTAGGCCGATTGAAATTGCAGATCGCTCTCGTGGTTCAAATAAACCTTGGAGATGACCGCAGTGAAATGCTCGAGCGCCGCCGCCAAAGCCAAGCGACTAGCGAGGCTCAGGTGATTTTTAGCGAGATCAAGTAAGCCGCCTATCATGCGCAATCCCGGAGGCTGCTTATTTAAGCGACTTAACAGTTGCCTGTTAAATTTTTTGTGAATACGCGAATGATTAGCCTCTTCGTGCAAAAACTCGCGGCAACGCTCCACCAACGCGACTTCATTTGAATGTACGCGCATCCCTTCCGCCACGGAGCGAATGAAAAAATTCTCAAGCACAGGCGTGACAAAACTCACCGCCTCCATCACGCTCGAAGTCACGGCATCCGCATTGCACCATTTAACGGGAATCTCACCAAGTTCTGTCTGAATTGGAAATGCTCTCATCTAATTCCCTCCTCTCCTAAGAAGTTGGACGATCTAGCGCCGCAAAAGTTTCAGGGGAAACTTGGTATTGGTCATCACCTGCATACACTTCAATCTCGGTACGCATTTTCCCTGCTTCTTGGATGGTCAACTTCTTGGCTATCATTGCGCCCTCTTCACCCTTGGCCATTAGTTTCACCACAGTCGTCATGCGTAACAACTGCTGTTGTGCGCCAAACAGTCGGGTTTTTAGGGAAACTTTTGCCTGCTGATCTACGCAACTCTCTACTTCACGTATTGCGGCATTTTTATTGTTATTGATTGAGCGAATATTAATGCAGTCGCGCCCATTTATGTAGCCTCGCCCCGCAAAAATTTGAGTCGGCCATCCCCACCACGGGCTTAACATATCCCACGCCACTAAATTTGATTCCAATAGCTTGGCGTTAACGTCAAATGGCGAAAATTCAGCCATTTTGGCAGTTTGGTACTGCACCGCTTTGATCCGCCCATCTTGCAGTTGTTCCACCGCAAAATATTGCTCACGTACCCAATCAGGCGAAATGCCGCGAATCACTACGCGCTGTTTATCGGCGGCGACTTGTCCAATCACTGCCAGCTTAAGGGGGAACGCTTGCGCACCATTTGCTTTGGTGACGCTGATATTGAGGCGAGCTTCAAATCCGTTGGAGTATTTGGCTTGCTGCATCATCGCGGCAATCGAGTGGGCCTCTTGTTCTGCACTATGTGCTTCGGCAAAAAACAGATAAGTAAATAAAATCAATAAGATGCGAATATTCATTCATGCCTCAAGGCATTGGAGGGTAGCAGGCGTGCGGCTTTAACTGCGGGATAAAGGCCACCCAAAATTCCAAGCAGGACTGACAAGCCAAGTACAGCAAAGAAAAATGGTAACGAGAAAATGGCGTCGATCTTGCCGCGCATTAGTTCGATGTGCTCCAAGCCCCAAGTGATGCCCACCCCAATTAAGATTCCGACCGCACCGCCCACTAGCGAAAGAATAATCGATTCGCTCACGATTAATTTTATGATGGTGCTGCGCTGCCACCCGAGAGCCAACAGCACGCCAATCTCGCGAGTGCGCTCGCTAATGCTCATCAACATGGTGTTGAACACCACCAACGCACCGACCAAACTGGCTACTAAAATCGTGGCGTTGCTCATGGCTTTTGATAAGCGCACCACCGCGTTCTTGCGCACCAACTCTCCCGATGTAATCGCGACAAACCCGGGCAAGGCCTGCCGCACTTGAGCCTTAATGGCATTCATGTCAGCTTCGCTCGCGTTGGCATCCACCTTGATGTTCAGCACATTCACTTTGCCCGGTTTGTCGGTTATTTTTTGCGCTTGGTCCAACGTCATGAGGAGCGCACCGTTTTCCACTACGGCGCTACTTTCAAAAATGCCGACAATTTCAAAATTAGCGCCCTCAATCTCAACGTGATCACCAGTCTTTTTGTGGAGCATTTCAGAGGCAAGTGAGCCAATCACGACGACTTGTTCCATCCGCTCATTTGGCCAGCGACCGTCCATTAATTTCAGGTGATCCCAAAGATAACTACCGTACACCCACCCAAAAACAAATACGGGGGGCGAATCCTCGCTCACCGTCAACATCTCACTTAGCAAGCCCACTACCTCTTTGACCTGTGGCATGGCCTCCAATGTTTGCTGCACTTTTTCAGAACGGAAAGGCGAGGGCATGGTGTTTTCACTGGCGATACGTGTCACGATTAAATCCGTACCGCGCGCATCATTGGCTTTTTGCCAACTCGCCTCGAATCCCCACGCGATGCTGGTGAGGGCGACCACGGCGGCGATGCCCAAGGCAATCGCAGAAATAGTCAGCATGCTGCGTGCGGGGCGACGATACAAATTATCTAGTGCGAAACGGAACAAGTTCATGACGTTGCTCCATGAGTGTTTTCAATCTTGCCATCGCGCATTTTTACAATGCGATCCGCCCGTGCGGAAACCGTCGCGTCATGCGTCACCATGATGAGGGTTAATCCCTCTTGCTTCGCTATGTTAGACAAAATATCCAGAACCTGAGTTGCATTCACACTATCTAAACTTCCTGTTGGTTCATCCGCCAAAATCATGCGCGGCCTGTTAATGAGCGCGCGGGCAATCGCCACGCGCTGACGTTCGCCGCCTGATAATTTATTGGGAAAATGATGTAAGCGTTCGCGTAAGCCCAATTGAATTAACAAGTCCTCAGCCCTCGCTCTGAACTCACTTTCAGAACCTGCGCAGCCAATGGTTGGCACCACTACATTGTCTAAAGCCGAAAGCGTGGGAATTAAATGAAATGATTGAAAAATAAAGCCGATGTTTTCACGGCGGAATAGTGAGGCATCTCGAATCTTGGAATACGCCTGCTCTTGAAAGGTAAGCTCGCCGGAAGAAGGCGCGTCTAAGGTGCCAATCACGTTCAGCAAACTGGATTTACCCGAGCCGCTAGGGCCCACAATCGCGACAAATTCTCCCGCGCCAATTTCCAGATCGACGCCATTCAGCGCTTTGGTTTGGCCGTCGTCAAAATGCAAAGCCAACCCTGCTATGCGCAGGATTGGCTGAGAGGGAGAAGTGTCGCCTGTCATTTAGGATTTAAAACGCAATGACACCACCCACATAGGCATTGACTGGGTTCATGCTTAAAGCCCCTGTAGCATCTTTCAGGTTGTAACGATTTGCGCCTAGACGGAAACCGATTTTGATTTTTCCGCCACCCGCACTGATGGAAAACGGCAACATGTATTGTGCGCCAACACCGACCAGAGAGCCTTTCCAATTGACTTCAACTTCCGGTGGAGAAGGTTTATTTGAGCGCTCTAAACTTGTGTATCCGCCTTTAGCGTAGAGCGAAAAATTTTTCGATAACGGAATACCGAATACGGCAGAAAATTCCGAACCCGTCATTGAGGTGGTCGTATAGGTGTAAGAAGTACCGGCAATGACAACGGGTGTTTGTGCAACTGTGTATTTTGCATCCGCAGCCAGTGCTCCCATGCCGCCCTCAACAGAAAAAAATCGACTGAACTTATATCCAATCATTCCGGTTGCTGAATTAGTGGTTTCAACATCGGTAATTTTTGTCACGCTACCAATCGTGCCAACCAGATAAACACCGCTGTCGTCTGCCGCAAGGGCGGGCATAGCACAAGCGCTTAACATCGTTGCTGCCAATAGTTTTTTCACCATTTTTGTATTCTCCTAACTAAATGAATTTATTTATTTTTGTCCGCCAATGATAACGCTCAAACGGCGAATAGCAACTCGAAACAGAGGCTCGAAAATCTAATTGTTACAATGATACGAGCGAATTCCTTAAGAGAATCTTAAATGACAGAGGTTAAAACAAGTTCGTTGAACTGACGTAGAATCTACCCGCTATTCATTTCCGTAAGGAGCCTCAATGTTTCAAATACGAGTTCACGGGCGCGGCGGTCAAGGCGTGGTTACTGCAACCGAAATGTTGTCAGTTGCGGCATTTGAAGAAGGTCGCCATGCACAGGCTTTTCCAAGCTTTGGTTCAGAGCGCACGGGCGCGCCGGTGGTGGCCTTCTGTCGCATCGACGACAAAGAAATTCGCTTGCGCGAACCCATCATGGAACCCGATGCGCTGATCATCCAAGACCCAACCCTGCTCCATCAGATAGATGTGTTTGCCGGACTGAAACAGGACGGCTATGTGCTGCTTAACACCAATCACAGCTTTGAGGAGCTTGGTTTGGCAGACATCCTCAAAGGGCGCAAAGCCGAACGCTTTTGCACCCTGCCCGCCAACGAAATTGGCAAAAAACACATTGGTCGCCCCATTCCCAATGTGCCGCTGATTGCCGGCTTTGCTGCGCTGTCAGGCATGTTTAAACTGGAATCCGTGGTATTGGCGATCAATGAAAAATTCTCCGGCAAAATTGCCGAGGGCAACATTGCTGCTGCGACTGAAGCGTACAACTTAGTCAAAGAGCAGATGAAGGAGTCAGGTCATGCTTAAACAAATGGAAGGCTCAAAAGCCGTTGCCGAGGCGGTCGGACTATGCCGCCCTGAAGTGATCTGCGCCTACCCCATCTCACCGCAAACGCACATCGTCGAAGCGCTCGGTGAAATGGTCAAGTCGGGTAAATTGACGCCTTGCGAATTCATCAACGTGGAAAGTGAATTTGCCGCCATGTCGGTGGCGATTGGCTCTTCGGCAGCGGGTGCGCGCTCTTACACCGCCACCGCCTCGCAAGGTTTGCTGTTCATGGTCGAAGCAGTTTATAACGCTTCAGGTTTGGGCTTGCCGATTGTGATGACCGTTGCCAACCGCGCCATCGGTGCGCCGATCAATATCTGGAACGACCATTCCGATTCACTCTCGCAGCGAGATTCCGGTTGGATGCAACTGTTCGCCGAAACCAACCAGGAGGCGGTTGACCTGCACATCCAGGCTTTTCGTTTAGCCGAAGAATTATCAATGCCCATCATGGTGTGCATGGATGGTTTCATCCTCACTCATGCGTTTGAACGCGTGGATATTCCGTCGCAAGAACAAGTTGATAAATATCTACCGCCGTTCGATCCGCGCCAAGTACTTGACCCTGCCGAACCCGTTTCCATTGGCGCGATGGTGGGGCCAGAAGCTTTCATGGAAGTGAAATACCTTGCCCATGCAAAGCAAATGCAAGCCATTGATTTAATTCCACAATTGGCAAATGAGTTCAAGCAACAGTTTGGCCGCGACAGTGGCGGCTTGGTGCGTACCTATTTCACTGAAGGCGCGGAAACCATCATCATCGCGATGGGCTCAGTGCTCGGCACGATCAAAGACGTGGTGGACGAAATGCGCGCCGAAGGCCACAAAATTGGCGTACTCGGCATCATCAGCTATCGCCCGTTCCCGCTGGCTGAAGTGCGTGCCGCGCTAGTGAATTGCAAACGTTTCGTTGTGTTGGAAAAAAGCCTCGCGGTGGGCATGGGCGGCATTGTTGCCACCGACGTGCGTATGGCGGTGACTGGCACCGGCATCAAAGGCTTCACTGCGATTGCAGGTTTGGGTGGGCGTTCAATTCCAAAATCTTCCCTGCACAGCCTGTTTCGCCAAGCTGAAAAAGAAGAACTACAACCCGTCACCTTCCTTGATCTGGATTGGGATGTGGTCAATAAGCAATTGGAGCGAGAAAAATTAACGCGTCGCTCCGGCCCAATTGCCGAAAATATTTTGCATGATAAAGGCATCGTGTCGGCGAAGTTTGGTTAAGGAGAAGAACATGAGCTTTCAACCCGTAAAGTTTTACCAAACTGGCACACTCACGGTAGGCAACCGCTTGCTTGCTCCCGATGAGCGCAGCGTGCAAGCCAACCAGATGCGCAGCAATTCGATCAATTCAGGCCATCGCGCCTGCCAAGGGTGTGGTGAGGCGCTCGGTGCACGCTATGCAATCGATGCCGCGATGGCGGCAAGCAATAATCAACTCATCGCTGCCAATGCAACCGGTTGTTTAGAAGTTTTCTCGACACCTTACCCAGAGTCTTCTTGGCAAATACCATGGATTCACTCGCTATTTGGCAACGCGCCCGCGGTTGCCACTGGCATCGCTGCTGCAATGAAGGTGAAAGGCAAAAATGATGTGCGCGTGGTGGCGCAGGGCGGCGACGGTAGCACTACCGACATCGGCTTTGGTTGCCTCTCTGGTATGTTTGAGCGCAACGATGATGTGCTCTACATCTGCTACGACAACCAAGCGTACATGAACACCGGCGTGCAACGCTCTAGCGCCACGCCACCGGCTGCGCGCACTGCCACCACCATGCCAGTGGGGCCTGAGCCGGGTAACGTGTTTGGACAAGGTAAAAATTTACCTGAGATCGCGATGGCGCACGGCATCCCTTACGTGGCGACCGCTACCGTGGCTGATCTGCGCGACCTGGAAGACAAGGTGCGCCACGCCATGACTTTTCGCGGCGCTCGTTACATTCATATTTTTGTGCCGTGCCCATTGGGCTGGGGCGCAGCTTCGCACGACACCATCCTCCTTGCACGACTGGCAAAAGAAACCGGCATCTTCCCTGTGTTTGAAGCCGAGCATGGCGAGGTGACGAACGTGCTGAAAATTCGCCATCGTCAGCCAGTGGATGAATATCTGAAACTGCAGAAACGTTTCGCGCATCTATTTGGAAAAAATCCGCATCTCGATGTTATCGCCAAAATTCAGGAGATAGCCGACCGCAACATTCGCAAATACAAATTGCTGAATGAGGGAGAACAATAATGGAAAAACCTTTTGCGATTACGCTCACCCCGGGCACGTCACTCACTAATCACACCGGTACATGGCGCACTTCTCGCCCCGTGTATTTGGATCGCTTACCTCCGTGCAACAACGCTTGCCCTGCCGGTGAAAATATTCAAGGCTGGTTGTTTCATGCCGAGTCGGGGGACTACGAAAAAGCGTGGCATGCACTCGTTGAAAACAATCCACTGCCCGCCATCATGGGCCGCGTGTGTTACCACCCCTGTGAGAACGCTTGCAATCGCGGGCAAATGGATTCTTCGGTAGGCATCAATTCTGTCGAGCATTTTTTGGGTGACGAGGCGATCAAGCAAGGCTGGAAGTTCCCTGCTCCTGCCGCCGCTTCTGGCAAGCGCGTATTGGTGGTGGGCGCTGGCCCTTCTGGCTTATCTGCGGCTTACCATTTAGCGCGTTTAGGCCACCAAGTTGAGATTCACGAAGCGGGCCCCTTTGCTGGCGGCATGATGCGTTTTGGCATTCCGAAATATCGTTTGCCGCGCGAAATTTTGGATGCCGAAGTGCAGCGCATTCTCGATCTCGGCGTGACACTCAAACTCAATACTAAAATCGCCGACATTCGCGCTTCAATGCAAGCGGGGAAATTTGATGCGGCATTTCTTGCCGTCGGCGCGCACATCGGCAAGCGCACTTACATCCCTGCGGGCGATGCCACCAAAATTGTGGATGCGGTATCCGTACTGCGCTCAATGGAAGGTGAGGACAAGCCGATGCTCGGTCGCCGCGTGGTGGTTTATGGTGGCGGCAACACCGCCATCGACGTGGCGCGTACCGCTAAACGACTCGGCGCAATTGAAGCGATCATCGTCTATCGCCGCACCCGCGATAAAATGCCCGCGAGTGATTTTGAGGTGGAAGAGGCGCTACAAGAAGGCGTGATGATCAAGTGGCTCTCCACCATCAAGCAAGCAGGCGAGGGCGAGATCACCGTCGAAAAAATGGCGCTGGATGAAAAAGGCTACCCGCAACCGACAGGCGAATTTGAATCACTCGCAGCAGACTCGGTGGTGCTCGCTCTTGGACAAGACGTCGATCTCTCACTACTTGAAGGCGTGCCTGATTTGGAAATCAAAGATGGTACGGTGCAGGTCGGCGCGAACATGATGACCGGACATGCGGGCATCTTTGCCGGCGGCGATATGGTGCCTTCTGAGCGCACTGTGACAGTAGCAGTTGGGCATGGAAAAAAAGCGGCTCGTCACATTAACGCGTGGTTAAACGGCACAACGTATCAACCAGCCCCGAAACATGAGTTGGCAGAAGCGAAAAATATCAACACTTGGTACTACTCTGATGCGGATAAAACCGTGCGCCCGCAGCTCGACATTGCACGCCGTATGAGTAGTTTTGATGAAGTGCAGGGTGGGCTAAACGAAAGCAATGCGCTATTTGAAGCACGTCGTTGTTTATCGTGCGGCAATTGCTTTGAGTGTGATAACTGCTACGGCGTGTGTCCCGATAATGCGGTGCTTAAGCTCGGTCCTGGCAAGCGCTTTGAATTTAAATACGACTACTGCAAGGGCTGTGGCATTTGCGTTTCCGAATGTCCATGTGGTGCCATTAAGATGGTAGCAGAAGAGACGTAAATCGTAGTCGTAATTACCCCCGAAGCTAATTTGCCTAAAACGCACGTCATGGCAGATGTAGCCGAACACTTCGGTGTTCCGGGTCAGTTAGTGAAAGCAGCTGGCCTCCCGGTACTTGGAAAGGGGACCCAATCTCAGACACATTAATTTGTGCCTGAGTTTCCCCCTTTATTTAATTAGCATTGTTAAATAAAGGAATCATCATGCTTAAAAAGTATTTCCTTATTGCAACATGTTGTTTGATGTTTGCATCAAGTAGTTTCGCTGAAAACCTTACTATCGCCGCTGCGTCTGACATGACCTACTGCTTGCCAGAATTGGTTAAGGAGTTTCAGGCCGCGAATCCAAACAATGACATCAAAATAGTGTTCGGTGCGTCAGGCAGTCTCTTTGCGCAAATAAAAAATGGTGCGCCCTTTGATGTTTATCTGTCCGCAGATATGCAATATCCCACCGAGCTTGCCAATGTGGGCGCGGCGGATAAGGCTACCTTGTTACCGTACGCACGAGGTCATTTAATGCTGTGGACAGCGAGCGCCGCCATCAATTTGGACAAGGGCCTGAATGGATTGAAGCAGGAATCGATTAAACGGATTGCCATCGCTAACCCACAAACCGCACCTTACGGTCGTGCCGCTCGCGCTGCATTACAACAGGCTAAATTATGGGAGGATTTAATGCCGCTTTTGGTTTTTGGCGAAAATATTTCGCAAACACTGCAATATGCTGAAACAGGGAATGCTGATGTCGCGATTGTTTCGCGCTCTTTAGTGCTTTCACCCAAGATGGTCGGCAAAGGCCATGCGCAGGCAATTCCTGAGTCAGCCTATCCACCACTAAACCAAGGCATGGTCATTACGAATAAGGGTATCGGTAACTCTCTAGCCATCAAGTTTGTAAAGTTCATGCCATCAGAAAAGGCCAAAGCTATTTTGGAGCGCTTTGGCTTTTCCATTCCTGGCAAACAAGGAAACTGACGTTGAATTTGGACGCACTATTGGCAGTCGAACTATGGGAAGCCATCTGGCTGACCTGCAAACTTGCATTCATCACAACAGCAACTCTGCTCGTTATTGGCATACCGCTGGCCTATTGGTTAAGTGCTACGCGTTGGCGAGGTGCGGTGGTAATTGAGGCAATCGTTTCATTGCCGATCGTGTTGCCACCTACTGTCATTGGTTTTTATCTGCTTATCATTTTGTCGCCGCAACATCCTTTGGGGCAATTGTGGCTTGATCTGTTTGGCTACTCCATAACATTCAGCTTTATAGGGTTAGTCATCGGCTCGGTTATCTACAGTCTGCCATTTGCTACTCAGCCATTTCAGGCTGCGTTTAAGAGTGTACCCAAGGAGTTAATTGAAGCCGCCACCGCGCTTGGTGCAAAAAAATGGCCACTGTTCTGGGTAATTCAATTGCGTGTGGCAAGCCCGGGCATTATGGTTGGCTGCATGCTGAGCTTCGCTCACACTTTAGGCGAGTTTGGTGTGGTGCTGATGTTGGGAGGAAGCATTCCGGGAGAAACTCGTGTCGCCTCAATTGCCCTGTTCGATAAGGTTCAAGCGCTAGATTATTCGGCGGCACATGCTTATTCGCTCGTGCTGCTATCAATCGCACTAGTGTTGCTGATCGGGATTGGTGTCATTCGAAAAAAATTGGAGATTTGAGGGGCGGTGGTTAGTGCCCAGTTATCGTGTGTTTGACCATTCTGATGTGCGGGATGCCCACCTCCACGAATTCAACACCGTCCCGTTCAAAGCCGAGTTTTTCGTAAAAGCCAACTGCAGTCATCCGAGCGTGCATGGACAGATGAGTGATTGCTTGTCTCGCAAGAAAATCCTCTAGAAATTTGAGAAGGCTCCGTCCCCTACCTTTTTCGGCATGTTCCGGCGAAACTGCCATCTGACGTATTTTTGCTTCGGTAGATGAGTTAGCGACAGCGATAACGCATGCGAGAAGATTATCGTCTTGGTCAAATAGACCGAAGTGCATTTGATGTCTTTCTTGTTCAAGGTTCTCGTCGAAAAGATTGAGCCCAAGCGGTAAACGCAAAACCTCATTGCGAAGCTTGCACTCCTTCTGAAATTCGGGTGAGCCAAATTTGATCGCGCGGAAGGTTATTGCGGGTGGTGGCACAGGGAGTGAAAATATTTAATTCCGCCGACGCCACCAAATAATTCCACCGACTGCAAGCAGTAGTAGTGGCAGAGCAATGACTAAGCCCACGCTGATAACGGTGAGTGCGCGGGAACTGAAGGTAATCATGCCGTCTTTGTTGGCGCGTGGTTGGGTGATGATGAGTGCTTCTTCGTTGGTGAGCCAGTTCACCATGTTGATGCCGAGATCCATGTTGCCGCCATTGCCGGAGTAGGCATTGGCGAGGAAAGAAGCACCGCCTACGACAACGATGCGCTGCTCTATGTCATTCACCGTGCGTTGCAGAGCAACCGCTAGGCTGAACGGGCCGGGGATGTCGTGATTTTTATCAAAGCGTGGCTTGCTGCCCTGCTTTAGTGGCGTGCGGCTCACCCAGCCACGCGGCGCGGCCTCTACGATGATGTGACGTTGCCATGCGCTATTCTCTTCTCTCGCCAGTGAGCGAGCGTAAGGAAACACGGTGATCAGGTTAAAATTGTGGGTGACGGGGTGGATGGGATAGCTCGCGCTTAATGTCCAATTCGCAGGCGCATTCATTTCTTGTGCGGCGGGGTCAATGATGATGCCAGGAGAAAGCAGCAAACCAAGTTTTTCGGCAACAGGCTCTAAACCGCGCAAAGGTTCGGCATCAATTAGCCAGAGTAAATTGCCGCCGTTGTCGAGATGACGCAAAATTTTGTCAACCTCTCCGCCTAAGAGTTGCCCTTGTGGATGAGTGAGTACTAGCAGGCCGGCATTGCTTGGTACGTCAGGGGCGATGGTGAGGTTGAGACTACTAATGCGAAAGCCGTTTTGCTGTAATTTTTTTCCGAACTCACCTAGGTCATGATTGGCAACGCCATTCAATTTGCGTTCGCCGTGGCCATCTAAGTACATCAGCAGTTCATCTTTGGAATGAGCTAAGCCAAGCAAAGCACTGGAGAGTGTTTGCTCATTAAGTGATGAAAGATGGACATTGCGGCCGCTGTACTCCACTACCATTTCGCCATTATTTTGAATGGACGCTTTACGCATTGCTTCAGGCTCTTTAATGGGGTCCACAAAGGTCAGCGTGATGTCGGATTTGTAGCGCTGATAGATGGCGATAAATTCGCGAATCAAGCGCCGCATGTCACTTTGCTTCACGTCTTGCTCAGTGATGTACACCGTGATGGTGACTTCTCCCGGCAAGCGCTTGAGCACCTCAACACTACTTTCTCCCAGGCTATTTAATTTCGCTTGGGTGACATCCCATTGTGTTGGGTGGTGTGCGACCCATTGATACAGTGTGATTGACGCGGTCAGTAGCAATAGCGTGAAGAAAGTATTTTTCAGCAAGAGAGGGGGTTGGCGCAGAAATTTCATTATGCGTAAACCCGGTTGTTGTTGACGCGACGAATGGTCATCAGCAAAAACGTGGCGATGAATAAGACGAAATAAAGCAGATCGCTACTCACAATTAAACCGGCATTGAGACTTTGTGCATGAGCAGTAGGTGAAAGTGCGCGCAGGCCATTGCCGCTATCTACCCCACCAATATCGACAAGCCAGAGACCAAATGAGAAGGCTGTGGCACTCATGGCGGCTACAATAGGTTGTTGCGTAAGTGCTGAAAGATATAAGCCAAGTGAGGTGTAACTTGCGGTAAGCAAAATAAGGCCGACTGCGTTGGCAATGAGCAAGCCGTAATCAAGCTGTGTACCGAAGCCCACGATGGCGAGCATAGCGGTGCAACTGATGATGATAATGGTCATGAAAAAGACCAGACTCAAAAATTTTCCAAACACGATTTGGCTGCTGGAGATCGGTGCAGCAAGTAGTAAGGCGAGCGTTTGATTGCGTTTTTCTTCTGCCAGCAAGCGCATAGTGAAAAGTGGAATCAGTACCATCAAGATCAGGGCAAGCGTGCCAAACAGGGGGGAGGTAACGGAAAGCGTGGCACCGGGTACATTGGCAACCTGTGAGAGA